>LDZR01002423.1_pt1 | contig 10323 bp, 12 predicted proteins | sample 615371 | NCBI WGS metagenome assembly LDZR01 (sample SAMN03408294, study PRJNA278302) | terrestrial metagenome | isolation source: oil reservoir sample K2 | place: USA: Alaska, North Slope, Kuparuk formation | collected 2013
CCAGTTCAACCTCCGGCTCAACCCCAGCCGATTTCTCTGCCGGTATCCGTTTCACTGCCCGCAATAACCGTCCCCGAAATTCCTGCTGAGGTGGTGGAAAGCTACGTGGCGATGATGCTCCCGGCAACCTACGCCCTCTTCATGTCCATTGTCTTCGTCCCCTTAATGACGAGGAGGGGTGTTGTGGTTACCTCTGATGCCGTCAACGCCCAGAACTGAGAGGTTCGTGGGTATGGGGTTGAGAAGGGAACATGCAGAGTCTATTGCTGCGGCGATTATGATAAAGAGGCCGCTGGCAACGACTAAAAAGGAGGTGGCGGAAATAGCCGTAAGGAACGGATGTGTGCCCTTGCTGTTGAGAGGTGGTTGATTTGGATGAGTTTGAAGTGGTGCTTGAGGAACTGGTGAAAGAAGTGAAGAGGAGAGACACCATTGCTGCTGTGCTCATTTCAACCTCCTTCGTGCTATTCGGCTTCCTCGCCCTCGTCCTTCTCAATGTAATAAGGCTTGAGGAGTTTATGAGGGGAATTGTTGCAATAGTCTCCCTCATTGCTATCTGGGTTTTGATGACCGCTGGAGTTTACATTCTGCTCTCAATGCCGCTGCCCGAGCTGCCCACGAGAATCGTGGCGGATTCAAAGGGTGTTATGGAGCTGATGAAGAGGAATTACGGCGGAAAGATTTACATAACAAGGCAGAGCTACCGAAACCTCCCACCAAAAGTTGGAGCAAGGATGAATCTCGAAATAGTTGACGTTTCTGATGAAGAGGTTGCAAAGTACCTAAATCACGGTGTTGAGCTTGCAGAAAGCATTGCTGCTGCAAAAAAGCTGAAAGCAAAGGTCGTTAGCGACAGGAAGATGAAGGTTGACGGCGTTGAGATTATAAAGGCTGAAGACCTCTTCTAAATTTCTCTTAGGGCCTCAATCAGCCTGTCATTATCCTCTCGCTTACCCACTGTAATGCGAATATACAGACCCTCAAGGCCCATAACACTTGCATCCCTCACAATAAACCCCTTCTCGGCCAGCTTCTCTACCACGCCCTCCTTGTTCGCCTTTACAAGCACGAAGTTGGCATCTGACGGGTAAACTTCAAGCCACTCAATTTCTTTCAGTTTCTCAATAAGCCTCTCCCTCTCCCTGACGATTCTGTCCCTTACTTTTTTGTAGTAATCCAAGGACCTCAAAGCGGCAATTGCCGTTTCAACTGCAGGATAGCTTATACCAAAGGGCAGCCTTACCTTCTCAATTGCCTCAGCAATCTCCGCACTGCAGACAGCATAACCAACCCTCATTCCTGCAAGCCCGAAAAACTTGGAAAAGCTTCTCAGCACAATCAGGTTGTTGTAATCCCTAACCATCTCAATCTTTGAATCATCGCTGAACTCCACATAGGCCTCATCCAGCACAACGTACTCCGCACTCTCAGCCACCTTCTGAACGATTTCTCTGCTCAGGCTGTTGCCCGTTGGGTTGTTGGGAGAGCAAAGAAAAACGAGCTTCGGCCTTTCCTCGGCGATGACGTCAGGATCAACCCTGTATCCCTCAAAAACCGGGAAGCTGATGGATGCGCTCCGCAACATTGCATAGATGGAGTAGAGGGTGTAGGAGGGCATTGGAATGACAACCCTGTCCAGCTCTTCCAGCAGAACGTTGCAGATGCAGGAAATTAGCTCAGATGCTCCACATCCCACAGCTATGTTTTCAACTTCAAAGCCCGTGTATTCTGCAAGGGCCTTTTTCAGCCGGGCGTAGTCCGCTTTCGGATATCTTGGAATGTATTTCACAGCCCTAAGGTAAGCCTCCCTAACCTCCTCGCTCGGCTCATAAGGATTCTCGTTTGAAGAAAGGTTGACAACCTCTTTGTCGGGAAAATCCTCGGGGAAAAGCCCGGGGTCGTAGGGATTGATGAATCTTACAACATCTCTCATACAACCACTTCTTTCAACCTTCTGACCGACTCAACATCCCGAAAGAAGGGGTCTGCGAGCACCACGTGGTCGCAGATATTTAGCAACGATTTTATTCTTCTCCTTACCTCCTCCACATCCCCGCTTATGGTGAAGTTCTGCAGTAAAAACTCCCTATGCCTGAAGAGAATCTCAGCCCCCTCCTCACCTGCTATGCTCCTCCCCTCCCATCTTGCCCTCACGAGAGACATTATGTCCACCTCTGACAGCTCCTTCGCAACCTCCTCAAATCCAAACTCCTCTATGAGCTTTTTGCTTCCCGTGAAGACAATTGCAGCCGCAAGAAGTAAATCTTCTTCGTTGCTGCTCGGTAAAATCAATGCAGGGCCGTAGGCGGCTTTGAAGGCGGTGTTAGTAAAGCGGAGGAGCCATGAGATGAATTCCTCCTTGACGGAGTTAAAAAGAACGCCATCCACCTCTTTTGAGAGGGACGCAGTTCCGGGCGAGCTTGCCCCGACAACAACGGGGAATTCAGCGTTTCTCAGAAACTCCACGCATCTTCTCATCTTTCTATATCCCTCCTTCGGGCTTTGATAGCTCCCCGCACCGATTCCCACGATGAACCTGTCCCCGTGTCTTTTCCTCAACTCCTCAACTTCTGCGATTATCCTCTCGCAGCCCTTCTGCGCTGAGAGCACTCCGAATCCAACCCACATTTGGCTGCGAGAGCTCACAGTTTCTGCAACGCTGAACGGATCTTCAAATCCTTCAAACTCCCCAATCCAGATAACTCTCACTCCCGCTCTCTCGGCAATTCTGACTCTCTCCTCTATTTCTTTCTCGCTTAAATCTCCGTTTATGTTCAGCCCAACTCTACCAATCGAGAAGTTTCTTAACCTTGGGGAGCTTCTCATCCTTTTTCTCTTGTTTCTCCACTATTTCCTCAGACTTCGTTTTAGGCCTGTAGCCGAGCCTGTCTCCGTAGAGCTCCACTACAAACTTTGCAGCGATCTTTGCCAAATCGTACATCTTGGCTTCAGTCAGCTCCCTGAACTCCGTTCTCCTTTTATCTTTTCTCTTGTCCACATAGTAAAGGCAGAAGAGGCAGCGGTATGGGGAGATGGGCGTGGGCTCTTTATCGGAAAACACATCTTCGAAGGTTTCAATGGCGCAGTAGGCTCCATCGCTGAACTTGCAGAACCTCACTCTTTCGTCAGCCACTTCCTTGGCCACTCTGAGGAACTCGTTGAGCTCACCAGTTGTTTCTGCCTTCTTGCCCCTCTTGAAGAAATACCACTCAAGAAGGAGGTACACGAACTCCGAAGGAGATACTCCTGACTCCTCGCACTTTTTCACCAGAAGCTTTTCCATGTCAGGCGGAATTTCTACGGTTATCTTCATTTCTTGCCCTTCCTCCCCTTCTTTTTGTCATCTGCATCGAGAATTTCGGCATCGCCACTCTGTTCCGTCTCAGCCTCTACTACAAGAGACTTCGCAAGGATGTAGTATCCAATGGAGTTCGCCTTTATCGGTTCATCCGGTCTTTTGACGTCTCCAATATCGCTGAAGCTTTCCTTGAACATCTCGTAAACTCCGGGCAGCATGCTTCCACCGCCTGTTATTGCAAAGTTCTCCACAAGTGTTGTCGAGAGCCCCTCAAGAACGAGCTTGACCCTGCTCGCAATTCTCTCCACCCAGGTTTTGACGTAGCCTTCGTATTCTGGCATGATCTCTTCTCTGCTGACGCTAACTTTCTTTCCACCCCTTATTCTTCCAATTTCGTAGCCTTCGGTTGTGAGAAGCTTCGTCATCTCTTCCGGAGTGATGCTTATTCCTATCCTGTTTCTCACAGCTACCTCCAAATTCTCGTAGAGCTTGTCAACGCCCATGAGCATCGTGTCTCCCTTTAAATACTCCATGTCCGCAATCACGAGAACATCGGTCGTTCCAAAGCCAATATCCACGCACACTCCGGTCTCCATTCCCATGTAGGCCATGGTTCCGACAGGCTCCGGAAATATCAGGACCTTTGAGTTTAGCTCAGACTCCAGCTCCCTTTTCAGTTCTTCTCTCTCCTTTTTTGACGATTTAACAGGAAGTCCGGTCGCTATTAGGCCGTCCTTCACTTTGAGCTTGTTCAGACCGTATTTCGCAAGTTCGAGGTAGGATGTATGCAGAACCCTGCCCTCGTGAAGGGGTCGGAGAACTTCAACATTCTCCATAGACTGAACTATGGACAAAGCTTCATCACCGATATAAACGCTCTTCGTCTCTCCCTTAAGGCTCCAGTCCTTCTCCTCACCGTAAGCTACGATTGAGGGGTAAAGCAGAACATTTTTCCCATCCGCCGTAATCTTGGTGTAGTTCGTGCCAATGTCAAGACCAACAGGCTGCATGTTTTCAGTACATTTGCCAATATAAAAAATTTCTTCGGGATAGGTTTTTAAGGGAGTGGGAGGATAAAAACCATGGTAAAAATCAGGCTCCATACCACAGTGTCATCTGAAACGGCCAGAAAAATTGAGGATTTGAAGAAAAAGCATCGAACCACAAGCAGCGTTGTTGAGAAAGCAGTGGATTTGCTTTACACCTCGGAGAACTTCAGCAGGTTGGGAGATGAGGATTTGTTGATTCTAGCCTTTATCAGGGAGCTCAACTTCATGCTCTGTGCGAAGGACCACTACACCGCACTGGTTGAGGGAGATGCTGAGAGGGCTGTAAGGGAGAGTATGATCGAGATGGCCGTCAAGTATCTTTCAAAGAAGCCCATAAGCGACCTCGACTTTGAGGAGCTTCTCAGCGTTGTGGCAAGGCTCTGGAATCTGCTGAACAGGGCGGAGCATGCTGAAGTGCAGAAGGATGGGGAGAAGCTAAACTTCGTCTTCTACCACGACATGAGGAGCAAAGCAGTCTCCGAGCTTCACCTCAATCTGCTGAAATACCTCTACGAGAAGTATTACAGCAAAAAGTACGAGATGCAGGTTGACACGATAACCGTGAATGGCTTCTCAGTACTCTTCTTCCCGAAGGATTCCGTGGATTGATTTTCTCACCACATCATACATCTCCTCTCTCCTTACAACTCTTGGATTCCTCCGAACGTGCTTCTCGCTCAAGAAAATCCTGTCCACTATCTTCTCAATGTCATCCTCTCCAGCACCAACGTCGCTCAGTTTGTGGGGCATTCCTAAATCCTTCAGAAGTTTGGCAAAGCCAATTCCTGCTCTTAGTGCAGTTTCTCTTAAAGAGGAGCCACTCTCACCCAAAGCCCTCGCTATTCTGGCGTGCTTCTCAAGGTCTGCAATGGCGTTGTACTGCAGAACGTAGGGCATTGTTATACCAACACTCTTGCCATGGGGGCTGTTGTGAATGTGATTGTGCGCATACCCCAAAGCGTGTCCCAGCCCTGTGCCCGCTGAGTTGAAAGCGATTCCGGCAAGGAGGGAGGCAAAAGACATGTCTGTTCTTGCCCTCACATTCTCTCCATTGGCGTAAGCCTCCCTGAGAGCTTTTGGAATAATTGCAATGGCCTTCTCCGCAAACATGTCGGAGATTGGGTTTGAGAAAAGGGACGTGTACGCTTCGATAGCGTGGCAGAAAGCATCTATCCCTGAGCTTGCTGTCACATGAGGAGGGCAGGAGAGTGTGAGCTTCGGGTCGATGATGGCTATATCCGCATAAAGGCTCTCGTCATCGAAAACGTACTTCACTTCTCTTTTAGGGATTTTGAAAACCGCTAGCTTCGTCACCTCAGAGCCGGTTCCTGCTGTAGTGGGGCAGAGAAGGAGCTTGCACTTCCTTTCGGGCAGCTTTTTCCCCACCAGCTCCACAGCCTTAGCTTTTTCCCCCGCAGCAACTGCCGTGAGCTTCGCAACATCGAGGGTGCTGCCCCCACCAACGCCAACAACCGTGTCGAAGCTGAATTTCTCAATGATATCATCCACAATGCCGATTTCGGGTTCAGGCTCAACATCCGAAAAAATCTCGTAGTCAAAGCTGAGGTTGAGCTCTTCTACGGCCTTTCTCACCGCCCTGTCTGCAATAAACACCACCTTTCCTCCCTTAAGCCTCTCAACCTCCTCCTCAATTCTCTCCAGCCTTCCCCATCCAAAAACAACTCTCACGCAGGAGAAGCTGAAGCTATCCAATCAGACCACCTCCGTATCTTAAAATCACCACCAGAGAGAGCAAAACCACGGCTGAAAGAATTATCCTCTTCAGCCTTTCCCCATCCATCCTCGAAAGAATTCTGCTTCCCAATGCATAAGCGATGATGATGGAGGGGGCGAGAATAAGAAAGTTGGTAAGGATTTGGACATTCACGTGGCCAAAGGCGAAGAAGGCGGAAAGTGTAGCTGTATCGATGACCACAAGGTAGGTAATCATGAAGCTCCTGATGAAGCTCGCTGCATAGCCCTGATTGGCGAGGGTAATCACAATCTGAGGGCCGTTGACTCCGGTTATAACCCCCATCGCTCCGCTGAGAAAGCCCATGCTCAGGAAAAGAGGTCTAGTTCTCCTTACCCTGAAATTCACGCCGAGAAGCATAACCGCAGCCATGACACCCATAGCAACGCCGATTGTAAGGCCAACGATTTCTTGAGGAAGCAAGCCGAAGAAGAGAATTCCCGCAGCAATGCCAAAGAAGGCTCCGAGGTAAATCTCTCTCAGGCTGAAGTTCATCCTCTCCTTTAGCAGAAAAATCACGTTAACGAAGGATTCGAGCAGAATGATTAGCACCACAGCTTCTTTCGGGGGCATGAGGTTGGAGAATATTGGAGATAGGAGAATGGCGCTGCCAAATCCGGTTACAACTCTGACTGTGAATGCCACAAGGGTGAGAAGAAACATTGCCACAATCGTCGCTTCGTTCATTCCAGTCCCAGAAACCTTAGCAGCTTTTTCAGCCTCTCAACTCTCTCCTCATAGGCTTTAGGGCCATATTCATAAATCCCCTTTCCCGCCTTCACACCAACCTCGCCCTTCTTTATTTTCTCCTGCAGCCATTCTGGCGGCTTGAACTTCTCATCTCCAAATCTTTTGTAGAGGTAGAGGGAAGCGTAGTAGGCAACGTCGAGGCCGATGTAGTCAAGGTTTCCCAGAGGGCCGAACAGAGTGTAGAGCAGGCCGAGGTGGTGCTTCCAGACTCTGTCAACGTCCTCCGCCCTCACACCCTCCTCAATCATCCTCGAAGCTTCGCTAAGCACAGCTGCATTGAACCTGTTCACCAAGGACTGGCCTTTGCAGACAACAACCTCCTTTCCCAACTCCCTCAAAAAGCCCTCCACGAAGGCGACTGTTTTGCTGTCCGTAAATCTGGAAATCACAATTTCAACGAGGGGCATTACGTGGGGAGGATTCATCCAGTGAACGCCGAGAAATCTTGAAGGGCTGTCAAGCCTCTCCGCAATATCATCAACGCTTATGACTGACGTGTTGGAGCAGAGCGGTGCATTTGTGAGCCTCTCCACCTCTCTGAGCACTTCAACCTTGGTGTTAAGGTCTTCAAAAACCGCCTCCATTACGATGTCGCAGTCTTTAACCTTTTCAAGGGTGGTTGTGAGCTCTATCCTGCTCAAAAGCTCTTCAGGAATCTGCTCTCTTGCAGCTTCGAGAGCTTTTTCGCTTACATCCTGCAGAACGACCTCATGCTTTGAAGCGATGGCAATGGCTATCCCTCTCCCCATCAGTCCCGCTCCGATAACAAAGACCTTCACTCTTCCACCTCTGCAAGCGTTTTAAGGTGGTCTTCCACTATTTCCTCAGCGCTTTTCCACCTAATCTCCCAATCAAGCTCTTCAATTCTGCTGTACTTGTCGATTATCCCCGCTTTCTCAACCATTTCAGTCATGAGCGTCCACTGCTGCGCAATTCTCCTGCTTTCATCATCGATCCTGAATTGAGGTTTGAAGGGAATGAACTTCTTTACCGCCTCGACAATGTCCTTTATGGAGAGGACAACGCCACCAGCATTGAATACTGGCTTTGAAACTCTATCTTTGTTGTATAACCTGAAAACGAGTTCTGCAGCATCTTTAACATAAAGAACAGGGAGCTTTGTCTCCTCTGGCAGAGTGATGACGGACGTGCCATTGAAGAAGGCGTCATCGATTAGAGATGAGAAGGCAACGCTCGCCCCCATCCCCCTCCTGAAGGGCCCTACAAGGATGGGAAACCTCACAGTCCGAAAATCAATGCCGTAGGTGTGGCTGTAGTAAGTTCCCAGAATTTCTGAGCATGCTTTTGTAACCCCGTAGAAGGTTGTGGGGTCTCTGTAGGAAAACTCCGTGAAGGGGTAGCTTCTCGGGCCGTAAACGGAGTGGCTGCTGGTGAAAACAACCTTCTCCACATCGAAGACTCTGCAGGCTTCGAGTATGTTGAGCGTCCCCTCAACATTTGCCCTGAAAGCATCTAAGTGGCTTTTCTCTGCCTTTACTGAAAGCTCCGCGGCAGCGTGAATCACTCCCTCAATCTCGTGCTTCCTGAAAACTTCTGCAATGTCCGACCATGCTGTAACGCTCCCAAACTCAAAAATTCCCCCTTTTCCCTCTTTCAGGTCGAGAATCACAGGAGAGTCGAAGTGTTTCGCTACAAACCTCCCAAGAAACCCCGCCCCTCCTGTGATGAGCACGGCCATCTTATCCCTCCGAGCCTGAGAGCAGGTAGGCGAGGGGAGAGATTTCGTCGAGCTTCACCCTCACGTCCAGAACAGCTGGCAGAGCAGAGTCAAAGGCTCTTTTCACAGCCTCCTTAACTTCCCCAGATTTCTCAACCAGCTCTCCATACGCTTCCAAACTCTCTGCAAACCTGTCGTATCTGGCAGCGGGGTTGAGCATAACCCCATAACTCGCCCTCTCTGCTGACTTCGTTGAAAGCAGCCTTGTGTGGTTCACCAAGCCCCAAGCGGAGTCGTTGACCACAACTACTACTACCTGCAGACCGTGTCTTACAGCAGTATCTATTTCGGCTCCATTGAACAAAAAGCTCCCGTCTCCTGTGACAACGAAAACTCTTTTTTCTGGATATGCCGCCTTTGCAGCAATTCCCATGGGAATCCCAGCGCCAAGATGCCCGAAGGGTCCCTGAGAGCTTATAACCTTACCCTTTTTGAGGTATAGCAGGCCCCAAGCCGTCGTCTCCCCGCCATCGAGGATGACGATGTCGTCCCTACTCAAAACCTCGTTGAGCTCTCTCATCAATCGCTGCGGCTTCATTGGCTTATCCTCTCCCTTCGCAGCCTCCTCGAACATTCTGTTCACTCCCTCCATTATCGGCCTTGCCCAGTTCTCGAATTTTTTCTCCCCCTCAAGCATTGCAAGAGCTTTTGAGAAGAAGTATCCCGCATCGCAGCTAATGGCGATGTCAACATACCTGTTCTTCGCCAGCTCGCAAGCGTCGATGTCAACATGAACCACCTTACCCTTGAACTTCTGTCCAAAACCGAGGAACTCGTCGAACCTCGTTCCCACAACCAATACAAAGTCACTCTGCATCACAGCAGGAGATGCGGAAGCCTGACCCGCAAAGAGGGGATGGTCGGGAGAGATGCAGCAGCCTCCGAGCCCGCTAACGCTGACGGGAATGGAAAGCTTCTCGGCAAAGGCAATCATAAAATTCTCCGCCCTGCTCCAGTAGACCCCGCTTCCAGCCACTATGAGTGGTTTTTCGGCATTCAACAGCATCTCCAGTGCTCTGTAAATGTATTCCTCCTCACATCCAACTCTTCCTGTGTACCTGTAGTTTCTCGGCTCTGCAAGCTCAACTTTGCCATCAATATCAGCATTCAACACATCTTTCGGAATTTCGAGTAGCACTGGTCCATATCTCCCAGACAGGGCTCTCCTGAAAGCCTCCTGAACGTATTCGTGGAGTCTGTGAGTGAAGGGAACGAGCCTCGACCACTTCGTGTACTCCTTAACCCAGAGATAGCCGTCAATCTCCTCAAAAGCTTCCCTGTCAAGGTTCACATACCTGCTGTGTCCCGCAATTGCGACTACGGGGCTTGAGGCGTAGTAAGCCTGAGCAAGGGCGGGCATGAGATTCGCCAATCCCGGCCCCGTGGGGACAATGCAAAATCCCGGCCTTCTCGTTACTCTCGCATAGCCGTCGGCAGCGTTTCCTGCGGCCTGCTCGTGCCTTGTGAATATAACCCTCACACCCTCAGCCTCAAGGTACTCACAGACTGGCAGAATCTCTCCGCTTGGCAGTGAAAAGGCGCAGTCAATTTTTTCCCTCAACAAAGCTTTCGCAACAGCCTCAGCACCGTTCATAACATCACCCTAAAACTCCTCCAGCTCTCTTCCCTTAGTTTCGGGAAGAAGCCACGGAAATATGCACATCAGCAAGAACGCAATCCCTCCGAGAAGCATTCCGTAAAGCAGGCTTGAGAAGGTTGCAACGTAGCCCACAAT
>LDZR01000687.1_pt1 | contig 10304 bp, 9 predicted proteins | sample 615371 | NCBI WGS metagenome assembly LDZR01 (sample SAMN03408294, study PRJNA278302) | terrestrial metagenome | isolation source: oil reservoir sample K2 | place: USA: Alaska, North Slope, Kuparuk formation | collected 2013
AGTCGATATAAAAAGGCTATAACAATCGATATCACAACAAAAAGTGGTTTGGAAGCAAGAAGAAATATAAAAATTGCCAGTCGTTCTGATATACCGTCAACATCTGGTAGAAATTCCTTGGCCGGATAGAAATTTCTGAAAAGATATGTAACACCGACTGATACAGCACTCATACCCAAGAGATAGAGAACGAATTCTGGTGTTAGGTAAGATTGGCTTAATGTGTCAAAGCAAAGAGTGTTTATGATTATTGCTAAAAGTATACCTGCCGCTTCTATCAGGTCAACTATTCTTTTGTTTTTTTGATACATCTTCACTCGTCCAATATCCAAAAATGCGTGCAGAGATACAAAAACAATAAGGAGTGCTATTCCTGAAGGAGATTTCAGGAGTGTATCGAATGTAAAAGCCAGAATAGCCAGAACTGACCAGAGAATATGACCGATCAGTTTCGAGCCTTTATAGGTCCTTATCTTCGCATTGTTTGTGAATGCGTGGTCAGCGACGATGTGTCCTAACAGCACGTTTAATGGCAGCACGCCTCGCACCTCCGTTTGATGTACTTTCGAATATCTTAGCAGAGATTCCTCTCATTTTTTCAACCATCAATTCAAGCCATATATTAGATTTGAAATCACTGAAGCAAGCACCTTCCTCAACAGCAGTTTCATAAATTTTCCCTATGAGTTTTGCCTTAGAATCTATTGACCAGTAGTGAAGGATATATTTCTTACCTTCTAAACGAAGCTTTTCCGCAAGACTTTCATCACTCAGGATTTGTTCAACTTTTTCAACGAACTCCGTTGTGCTGGCTTCTTTTGTTAGAAGGGCCCCTTTTCCTTCTTTTAAAACATCTGCTATGCCCATTTTAGCAACTGCTACGACAGGTGTTGAAGCAGCAAGAGCTTCGAGCACCACCAATCCTTGTGTCTCGGTTTGAGAACCAAAAACGAAAAGGTCTGCCTGTCGATAGTAGTTCGCGAGTTCTGTTCTTGGCATACATCCTGTGAAAATTACTCTGTGATCGACTTTAATGTCTTTTGCCAGTTGTTGTAATGCATTTCTCTCAGGACCATCGCCAACAACTATCAGGTGCACGTCGTATTTTTTTTCCAGCAAAATTTTGAAAACTCTTAGAATAAAAGTGACATTTTTCTCTTTTGCCAACCTTCCAACAAATAAGAGTACTTTTGCTTTTGGCTGGATAGAATGTCGCTTTTTTATGTCAAAGTCGTTTGGTTTTTCAAATAATTCGACATCAATCCCTGTTGGGACGACATGTACGGGTTTAGTTACACCATATCTCAATAATTCGAGTTTGATTTTTTCAGTGGGGGCTATCACCTGGTTTGTCATATTGCAAAACCATGAAGAAAACTCTTCCACGCTTTTTGCCGACGGCGTGAGCGGTCTGGGAATGTAATGTCTGTATTCAACAAGTAGTGTATGGTAGGTGTGGACATGTGGAAGAAAGAGTCTTCTCTGGACTATCAATGCCCGAAAACCAAGAGCAAATGGTGCATGGCTATGAATTACATCTATTTGCTTTTTTTTAACAAAATCGATTATGGGTAAAATTCTCCCACTGCTTGGTATAATGTGGTTCTTTTCCCACTTAAACTGAATTCCTCCTAGTACCAGGACAGTTTCATCTTTTGGACCAATTGGAGAAACTATGTAAACTTCATGCCCCATGCGCTCAAGCGCCCGTTTGTATAAATAAACTGAAGTTGCCACTCCATTAGTTTGTGGTAAATAAGAATCAGTGAACATCGCTATCTTCAAATTGGTCACCACCTTTAAGAAGGTAACCAGCTATAAAGACTGTTATCAACCATGATGCAGATAAACCTATCCCCATTAATATTCCAAATTCTTGTAGTAGTTTCCCTTCTGCCAGCGAGAAACTTCCAAATGCTGCAACTGTTGTAAAAGTACAGAAAGTTATTGATTTCAATGTTCTTGAAATTAATTCTCTCGAATTGCTTTCTGAAATATGTTTGATGTGTATCATTCCATCAACTCCAATTCCAACCAATATCGGTATGAGCAACAGTGTCATGAAAGAAGCGTGAATTTCAAGTACATACCCTATACCGAACGCAATCACAACAGCAGCCATCACACAAGCAAGAATTACAGCACTCATCTTTAATGATTTTGTATCTATCAAAAGCATTACCAGAACACCTGCTGAAACCAGAAGTGCTATCCAATATATAGTTCCCCTCATATCGTTCATCACACTATAAAGTATTGTAGGATATCCATATGATTGGACATTGTTTTCTTTGAAAAAGTTGAAAACCCTTTTAATCCTGTTTTCTTTATATAAATCCTCCGTTGTGTCGGTATAGAGAACATATTTTGTAACACCATCTTTTTCATAAAAGAGCATGGGGACATCTTTTTTTAGTTCGTTTATTACATCCTGCAGATTTTTGGAATTTTTTGCCATTGACAACATTTCTAATATCTGGCGGTAGACACCAACTTTCTTGAAAACTGCTGTGAGAACTGGGTTGTTCACAATCTGAAACAGATCAGAATAAACGCTCGGTAACTTATCGATGTTTTCATACGATGCATATTCTAAAATGCTCATCATAGAAAGAGGAGTGGTCATGAAACCGGAATTTTTGATCAAATTGCTGATTCTTTCGAGTTCTTCAAGATTGTCAGCTATTACGCAGATTTCGCCAAAACCAACCTTTTGAAAACTCTTTTTCACCTCTGAAAAAGCTATGGAAGATTCCGATTTTTCCGAGACCAGGCCTGAAGGGGTATACCAGTAGTTTTTCAAGTTTATTATTCCAAGTGGTAAAAACACAACAATTGCACCTATAGCAATGAACCTCAAAATTTTTCTTGTCCTACCAGCCACAAGGAAGGAAAAATCAAATCTTCGGTTTTTTCCTTTCTCCTTAAATTTTGGCTTAATAATTATCAACAGCGCCGGAAGGAAAAAGAGCATGGTTGAGAAAAAAGAAACAACGCCAACAATTGAAAAAATACTCATTTGCATGAATGGTTTTGAAAGACCGAAGAACATAGATGAAAAAGCTCCTATAGTTGTCATCAAAGCAGCAAGAGCAGGTCTGAAAAATTCCTTTACAGAAGCGACTATAGATTTTTCTTCAATTTTTCCTAATTGAGAGTGAGAGGTTATTTTGGTGATCATGTGGATTCCATAATCTATACCAAGCCCCAATATCATTGCATTCACGAAAGAAGTGACTATATTGATTTCACCAGAAAATAACTTGACAATTCCAAGGGTTATACACATAGCAACTGCCATAGATATCATCAGGAAAATCAATATCCATAGGCTTCCATAACCAAAGTAAATCAAAAGGCAGATTCCTATAAACGATATCGAAGTGGTTAGGAAAAAGTCTTTTTTGACCTGTTCGTTCGATTCATAGACTCCCACAGCCGTTCCAGTGAAAAGAAATCTCACTCCAGTTTCTTTTGTTACCTGGTTGGCTATTTTTTTCAGGTTCTGTATAGCATTACTCACGTTACCAACATCTATGATGTTATCCTTCAGAACGAAATTTATAACCATGACACGATTGTCGGGTGAAAGCATTGTATATTGATCTATTCCCTGTTGAGAAATATACTCTTCCAGCAGCTGCTGAGCAGTGGAGAAAGATGTTATTACTTTTCTCCATTCAGAAAAATCAAGCATATTCTCAACACTGAGGTTCAATGTATCAGACACGGTTTTCAATCCAGTGGAATCGATCGCAAGAAAACCATATTTGATGAACAGTTCAGGATTATCGAGTTTCATAGTTTCAATTATGTGATCGGTATTTTCGAATCTGTCTTTCAAAATTTGTAATGCTGCCTTTGTTTTTGGAATGTTGTTATCAGTATAAGCAATAACAGTTAGCGTGTTTGAAGATAACTTTTCAGCAAGAAAATCTATCTGCTCTGTGTAAAAGTTGTTCCCCTGAGGAGCCAGTCCAGCAAGGTCGGAATTGATAGTTAGATTCGTTATACCAAGATAGCCAAGAAAAATAGCGGCAGCAATAAATATCAGTACAATCGGTATACGATATTTGACTATAAACTCACCAAGAAACAACGTCTCACCACCAATAACACAATTATAAATGCTGATGTACGAATTAAATGCAAATAAAGACCGTATTGATTGCGCGAAAGAAAAAGAGAGTGAACAAAACTTATTGTGAAAGCCATCATAGCTGGAAAATTCAAAAGTTCAAGAATTCTGAAATAAATTGGTGTAAAAAAATAAGGCAAGAAAAACATGGGAAATGATAGAACTTTTTTAGGGGTTTTTTCAATAAAAGCGATTAAACCACACAGGATCATTATATAAGTGTAGATCAGAATATTAAACTCAACAAATTTAATTGCAAGATTTGTGCACAGGAAGATATAGTGTACTTCTTTTGAAAATGAAAACCACAGCGTGCTTGTGAGCAAAAATGGGACTATCATTGATCTGTAATCTGACGATTTTGAAATTTTTTTTGGTGAATAAAGTAATACTAAGTAATTCATTCTGTCCTTGCCACCTCTATCCTGTATTTCTCAACCATTGAAAGAAGTGAGTTTATCAGATCTTTGTTGCTCTCCAGTATATTTACTTCTGGCCCTTCGCCATTCAATGCTAAGATTATGACTCTGGCGACATCTATATGCTCGGATAAAATATAACCATTATTTGTAAGAGTCACACAGGGCTTATAAACAAAAAGTACTCCATTGAATTCAAAAGATGCTTCCATCAATTTTTCATAGTCACCAAACTTTAAGAATTTTTTTCTTTCGAAAACTGATGGAGCTTTCTTTCTGGCTTCTTCAAATAATCCTTGATAAGCATCCAGAGATTTTACCCGGAATACTGTTCTATCTGATAAAAGATCAATATCGATCCTTTTTCCAGTCAAGAGTGCTTTTTTGTATAAAAGAATTCTCTCGGCAACTATTTTCATCTGGTTTAAAAACCAATCAAGCGGAGACACCAAGACGACGTTCGGGAACGGCTGTATCTGATATATTTGTTTCTCCTGGTTCATAGAAAGGATGATAAACAAAAAAAGTGAAATACATATCAGAAAGCACGTCACAGCCATTCCCGTTGATGTCATTCAATCAACTCCAGCAAAGTTTCCAATCCTTTAATTATGAACGGATCTTCCGTATTGACATCGATGATTTTCTTGGTGTAATCGATCACGACAGATTCGTGTGAAACATCTGTACTTTCCTCAACAAAGACATCCGGTTCTATTCCTATCCTATGTATATCTTTTCCAGATGGGGTCATGTAATGGGCAGTTGTCAAATACAATGTTCCACCGTTATTCAGGGGAAATCCTGTTTGTACAGACCCTTTTCCAAATGTCTTAGTTCCAACCACTCTGGCTATTTGATGATCTTTCAGTGCGCCCGTTAGTATTTCGGCTGCAGAAGCAGAGCCTCCGTTTACAAGCACGACCATCGGTATATTTGGGTAATTGTTGCCCTTTGATTCATAGACTTCTTCGACTCCGTAAGCATTTTTTGTTTTCACTATGATACCGTTGTCTATGAAGTAACTTGCAACTTCTATCGCGCTATTGAGATATCCTCCAGGGTTGTCTCGCAGGTCGATTATTAAACCCTTGATTCCCTTGGAAAAAATATCATCCAGTGCTTCTGCCATTTCCTGTGATGTTTTCGCACCAAACCTTGTTATGAGTGTATAACCGATTCTACCTTTAGAAGTTTCTATAAAGGCGTGTTTCACAGGGATAATCTGTATTACTTCTCTTACTATCTCAAAAGATAAAAGAGATTCAACATTTTCCCTGAGTACCTTTATTCTTACGGTTGTTCCAGGCTGGCCTCGCAACTTCCTGACAGCTTCCATGTAAGTCATTTCACTTACAGGCTCATCGTCTATCGTCACTATTCTGTCTCCGGCCTTTAAGCCCGTACGCCACGCGGGCGTGCCATACATCGGCGAGATGACTTTGATAGCTTTATATTCGCTGTCATAAGTTACTTCTATGCCAAGACCACCATACTCCCCTTCGAGTTCTATTTGTTTTTCTTCAGTACTTTCGGGGTTCTCGTAATATGAGAAATCATCTCCAAGCCCTTTTACCAAGCCATCTATGGCATAATCCATCAGTTTATTCAAATCAATTTCATCTTTCTCATAGTAAGTGTTGAGAATATAGGAAAGAGTCTGATAGAACGGTTCTAATGCTGTGTTGACTTCTTTGGGAGTAACAGCAGCTGATAAAAGCCAACTAATAGCAACTACTGCAACAGCGAGTATGACTATGAAACCCAGTGAATTCTTTTTCATTTTTTATCCCTCCTTAAAATCATTAACTTTTCGGGCGAATACCATGAAGGCTGTATGAGCGACCATCCTGTCGAATGGTCGGAGTCGATCTGGAACTGGTTTGTACTGTCGAAGCAGGCTTTCCCATACTTCAATATCAACAAATGCATGACCATGTAACTCTTTCAGTACTAATTGAACTTGATTCGTTGTCGGGCAGACTATTGCGATATTACCGGATCCAAGCAAAGATTTATGACAGTGCGGTATATAATTCCACGGATCTGGCACATCCAAAAAGATTGCATTAGCCTTCTCGTCAAAACCATCTTTTATGTCTTTCAATTTAAATACGACTCTTTCAGAAAGCCCCCATTTTGCAATATTGGCTTCAGCTATTTTCTTAAAATCTTCCCTTCTTTCGTAAGCGAAAACTTTTCCATCTGGTCCGATCATTCTTGCTATGGCCGCGCACATTGCTCCACTACCAACACCTGCATCTATAACTACATCTCCTTCCTTTATATCAAGCATCATTAATATATAGCCCATGTCTTTCGGATAAACAATTTGCGTTTTACGTTTCATTTTAAAAATTTCATCCACAAGTCTTGGGCGTAAAATCAAAAATGGTTCACCATTTTTTGTTTCTGCTCTGTCTCCATAAGCTTTTCCAATGAGGTTTTTCAACTCCACTACACCCTTGTGGGTCCCAAGAATGTTGTCTTGAACCTGCACTATGAATGTAGTATCATCTTCAAATAATAACAGTGCCCTGTCATCTTGTTTGATGAATTCGCTCATAATCCTCCCTCTACAGGCCAGCTTGACCATATTTTTCTTGAAAAACCATATCTTATGTCCACATAATTTACTAATTTATCTTGTCTTTTACCATCAATTAAAATGTAGACTGAGTCCAATCCTTTGAAATTTTCAAAAATAGTTCTCAGAATCTGATGTAGAAGATACCTTTCCTGATCAAAGTTCAAATTTTTTATAGCTGATGACTTCAAATCGATTACAAGCGATCGTTCTACAAAAAAATATGCCCTTAGCAGTTCTTTTGGAACAAAGCTGATAGTGTCTTTTACAGGTTGTGCAAGCTTTTCCATCAAAAAAGCCACAGCATTATCTCCCTCATAATCAATTGTATAACTCACAGGAGATAAATTGTCATTCAGATAAAATAGCGTGAAATTTCTGCAAAACGCCGTTACCACAACCAGGCACATCAGGATCGAAAATTTCAGGTTTCTCATTTATTCAAGCATCTCCTCAACGAATTTTCTTACTTGTTCAATGTCCTGATTGTTTAACAATAATATCATTCCAATTTTGCCAACAGGTATATCGTAGATAGGACAGATTTCAATCTTTAAACCAAAATGGTTTGCTATTTTTTCAGCGATCTCCTTTGTCTGGGCATAAACTGCCCAGTCAGATCCTTCGAAATCTGGTGAATAAGGTCTTATTATGATTCTTCCGTCACCTTCAGCATAAAACAACAAAATACCGTTCTGATCGACCTTATGTTCAGAAAAAAATGGGATTAAAACCACATTTCCTGGTATTAATTCTTTCGAATAAAGTATTACTCTGATCAGCCCCTTCAGCTCTATGAGCTGATCAATCTTTCTTTGTGGTGTATCAAAAGCTGCTATCATTTGACCTGGTTTGTAAAGCAAACCTCTGTAGGATACATAATTTACAGACGATACAGTGATTTGCCCATCATGTTCGCTGAATATCAACTCATTGCGACCTTTGTAAACTACTTCTATCATATTTTCATCGAACTTCATATCTTCAACAATCATCTGTGGCAGGATCAATCTGTTATTTTCGATCATTGCAGGTATATCAAAGGTATCGAGAGTGTCTTTTAAAGGTATTTTATCTGATTTTTTTGCAACTCCGTCAATAAAAAAAGTGGATGCCTGTCTGGAAAATCCTGCCGTGTGACCTTTCCATACAAAATAAGAAAAATCACCAATTTCTCCTGTGGCGGGCTCTTCTAGTCCCATCAATTTGCAGTAGTTTTCCCATATAGTCGCAAATGTATTCCAATCCACTGTAAAATTCTCAGCAGGAGATGAATATATCATGTTAGTCCCGACATATATTTCAATTGAAAAGCAGAGAGAGAAGGCTATAAAAGCAAGGAAAAAAGATAATTTTCTCAATATTTAAAGGCACTCCTTCCTATAAATTCCCTGAGAATCGACGTTCTTGGTATATCTTCTATATTCGTAATTGGTAGAAAATAATCCAGAAGCTTTGTGAGTCTCAGAGCTTCTGTGTACTCCGAGGCATTCTGAGATATCTGAACAAGCAATTGCTCGGCAAAGGTCTTGAGTACCGCTAATTCGTAAACAATAGCAGAATTGAACATTGTATCTGCTTCTTCCTGAAATGGAAAAATGTATTTCTCTTCTCCGCGTCTGACACTTGGCCACATCATAATTGTTTCGAGTGCCGAATGGCCACGAAATTTGTAATCTCGGACTATTCTTCTGAGCAATCTTGTATCTGTTGTCGTGATTCTGTTGTGTGCGTCAAGGTTGAGTTGAGTTAAAGCACTCACATAGATTTTAAATTTATATGATCTATCAATCAAAGAGGTTAACTTTTCATTCAATCCATGTATACCTTCAACAACTATTGGTTGGTTTTTATCAACCTTAACTTTTTTACCAGAAGGTATTCTTTTTCCGATTTTGAAATCGAATTTTGGTAATTCCACTTCTTTCCCGTCAAGCAATTGAACCAGATGTTGGTTAAAAAGATCCAGATCTATGGCTTCAATTGATTCAAAGTCCGGATTACCATTTTCATCCTTAGGAGTTTTTTCTCTATCGACGAAGTAATCGTCAAGAGATACTGTTACTGGCTTGTAACCAAATACTTTAAGCTGGACCAGTAAGCGTTTGGCAAAGGTTGTTTTTCCAGATGATGAAGGGCCCGCTATGAGAATCAAACGAGCCATGCTTTCAGAAAACTGTTCAGCTATTTGGGCTATTCTTTTCTCGTGAAGGGCTTCATTGAGTATCATCAAATCAACTACTTCTCTCTCACCCCTGGCTATCAGTTCATTTAAATCCGCGACAGTGTTAATACCTATTACATCAAGCCAGCGTGCGTATTCAAGAAAAACAGAGGACAATTTTGGCAATTTCTTTGGTGAGCTTATATTTTCAGGATTTGCCCTGTCTGGCAAAACGACGAGAAACCCCTCGCCATCTTTCTGAAGATCGAAGTGAGTTAAATAACCCGTACTGGGAGGCATATAACCATAGTAATAATCATAATGGTTGAGACATTTATAAAGCTTTATCGTCTTCTTTTTTCTGAATTTGAACAATCTTATTCTGTCTGCGTCACCTTGCTCTGTAAAAATTTTGAAGGCATCTTCTTTGTAAAACTCGTGTTTTTCGAAAGTTATATCCATTTTTACCAGTTCACTCATTTTGCTCTTGATTTTGACTATTTCTTCTTCTGAAAACTCTTTTCTGTACCCGTTTTTTCTTAACTCGCAGTACAGGGCATTACCAACAGAATGTAGTACCCACAGCTGATAATCCTGATACATTTCTTTCAAAACCATGTGAAGAAGAAACAGCACACCGCGCTGGTAGATTCTCAAACCATCCAGGGTGGTAAGATCTATAAAAGAAACATTACCACCGCGATCCAGTTTTTTGTTGAGTTCCACTATAGAATTATCAATTTTTGCTGCTACAATGGCTGTCTGATGATATTTGCTGAATTTTGAGACGTAATCAATTAGCTTTGTGCCCTCAGGGACGATAAGCTCTTCATTTGTTTCTAAAAAGTAGAGTTTTATCAATGTACCACCTTCTTAGTCTATTGACGTTGGTTTCCAGCAGTGATAAAATTATACCACGGTGGGGCGTAGCCAAGCTGGTAAGGCATCGGACTTTGGATCCGACATTCGGAGGTTCGAATCCTCCCGCCCCAGCCA
>LDZR01002266.1_pt1 | contig 10284 bp, 11 predicted proteins | sample 615371 | NCBI WGS metagenome assembly LDZR01 (sample SAMN03408294, study PRJNA278302) | terrestrial metagenome | isolation source: oil reservoir sample K2 | place: USA: Alaska, North Slope, Kuparuk formation | collected 2013
ATTTCGAGAATAGCTTCTTTATAGGTGTCCTTTTCCCTGAGTATCTCGAGTCCACCGCCTTCCCTGGCTAGGCTACCCCGGCGCTCGGTTTTTAGTAAAAGAGACCAGCTTATAAACCTTGCTGGTCAGACAAGTATTTTTGAAATCATTGACCTCAAACCAAAAAGCGAACAGAAAAAAATAGAAAAATAAAATCTCGAAATTCATTTTTCAACATCAACTCTTTCCTTTAGAATCCCAATTCCTTCTATCCATCCCTCAACAACATCTCCGGGCTTTAACAAGTCAACACCTTCTGGAGTTCCCGTAGCAATGATGTCTCCTGGCTCGAGTGTCATAATTTTGGATACGTACTCAATTATCTCGTCTATCCTGAATATCATCCTGCTCGTCCTAGAAAGCTGTCTAACTTCCCCGTTAACCTTCAAGCCTATTTCTAAATCACTCGGATCGAGCTCGTCTTTTCCGACGATTCTTGGTCCCACGGGAGTAAATGTGTCAAATCCTTTAGCAACAGCCCACGGCAAGCCCTTCTTTATGGCTTCGGTGATGATGTCCCTCGCCGTGATATCCAGGAGCACCGTATAGCCGAGAATGTAATCAAAGGCTTCCTCCCTTGGGATGTTCTTTCCTCTCTTCCCTATGATCACACCAAGCTCCACTTCGTGGTGAACCTCTTTGCTCAGCTTTGGAATAATAATTGTCTCATCCGGGCCTATAAGTGATGAGGGTGGCTTTAGGAATATGATTGGCTTCTCAGGAGCGTTTTCCTTTGGCTCGTTTGGAGCCAAGTAGTTCTTGCCCAGTCCTATTATCTTGGTGGGCTTAACTTCATACACAGTATCTCCAAATGGAAGTCTAACCACCATTTTTATCACCTAAAAATTATGAAAAATGTCAGAGCAAGTTGAGTTCCTTAAGTCTTCTTTCGAGCTCTTTCAGCCCTTCTTCGTCCAAGGATTCGAGGGGGCTTCTGAGGTCGCCAAAGTCCATTCCTCTGAGCTTCAGTGCTCCCTTGACACCTGACATGTACGGGAAGCCTTTTTGAAGGGCTGATCTGATCTTCAGGACTCTGTCCTGAATCTCTTTTGCCTTTGCTAGGTTCCCTTTCTTGAACTCCTCATAAAGTTGCACTACTATTTCGGGGAATACGTTAGCAACTGCCGAAACTGCACCGTTTGCTCCAAGGGTTAGGTGGGTGTATATCAGTGCATCACTTCCGCTGAAGAATATAAAGTCAGGTCTCTTCTCCCTGACTGCTGAAATTGCGTCGTAGAACCAGATAACATCCTTTGAGCTGTCTTTTATACCGACTATGTTTGGAACTTCTGCCAACTTCAGCAGTGTGTTCACATCAATTTTTACCCCTGTTCTTGGAGGAATGTGATAGATTATGACCGGTATTTCAACGCTCTCAGCAACTTTCTTGTAGTGCTTTATGATACCATTTTGAGTAAGTGGGTAATAGTAGGGGGTTACGACATGGAGTGCATCTGCTCCAACTTTTTCCGCATATTTGCTGAGCTCTACCGTTTCTTTTGTGCTTGTACATCCTGTTCCCACTATTACCGGGATTTTACCATTTACATACTCCATCGTGGTTTTTATCACTCTTTTCTTCTCTTCAAATGTCAGCAAAGGTCCTTCTCCATTGGTTCCAAGTGCAAATAAGCCATGAATCCCTCCCTTGATTAGGAAGTCCAAGTAATCTGTGAGCTTCTCTTCATCAACTTCATCGTTTTTAAAAGGGGTTATTCCAGGGGGAAAGATTCCCTCAAACTTCATCTTAATCACCTCACAACGTCATGGTGCCTCTGTCTCATTATCGTCTCAATCTCCTCCCTCGTCATGAACATTACATCTCCGGGTATTGTGTGGGCATAAGCTGCCATTGCAACTCCTAAGTTGAGCGCCTTTTCGACGTCTCCCGTTCTCAGGTACTCGTACACAAAACCTGCATCGAAAGCGTCTCCAGCTCCTATCCTATCGACTACCTCCAGCTCATATGGCTCTGCTCTGTAGATTTTTCCATCCTTGAGCGCCATTGCTCCCTCTGAGCCTAAGGTAAGAACAACAACTTCAGGGTTGTATCTCTCACCTAGCTCCATTATCATTTCCTCATAGCTTCCTGAGACCTTTAGGACGTTCCTCGCGTCGTCCTTTGTAACAAGCAAGATATCAACTTTTCCTAATATTGGATCAAGAGCCCTGAATGCCTCCTCTGGTGACCAGAGCTTGGATCTGTAATTAACGTCAAAGGATACCTTTGTACCAAACTCTTTTGCCTTGCTGATTCCAACTTCTACCGCTTTCTTACAGTTCTCACTAAGTGCAACGGTAATTCCAGTGGTATGAAAAGCATCGTAGTCTTTGAGAATCTCCCAGTTCACTTCATACGGATCAATGTTGGCTATAGCTGAGTTCTTTCTGTCGTATATGACCTGAGTTGGTCTGGGCTTCTTTCCAAACTCGATGAAGTATAATCCCACACGATAATCATCCGTCCAGATTACATGGGAGACGTCCACACCGTGCTCTCTGATTTTATTTGCGACGAACCTTCCGAGAGGGTTGTTTGTCAGCTTACTTATCCATGTCGCTCTTCCGCCGAGCCTTGCAAATGCAATAGCAAAGTTTGATTCTGTTCCTCCAATCCCAATTGCAAGTTCTTTGGCTTGTTCGATTCTTTCAAAGTTCTTTGTGGAAAATCTAATCATTGTTTCTCCAAAAGCCACAACAGAGGGTGCTTTTTCACTCATTTGAGTCACCTCCTTTTTTTCTTTTTTATAACGTCGAGAACTTCAGGATTTACAAGATAGGTAGGAATCTTTCCGCTTAAGACCTCGGCAACTCCTCTTGCAGCTTTTGTCTGTAACTCCTTTTGGCTTTCTTCAGAGTACCAAGCAACATGTGGGGTAATTATTACGTTATCAAACTTAAGAAGCGGACTATCCTTCGGAATGGGTTCAGCCTCCGTTACATCTAAGCCAGCGTACATTACTTTTCCCTGTTCTAGAGCTTTTACAAGGGCTTTTTCGTCAATTATTGGACCTCTAGCGGTGTTTACGATAATCACGTTGTCCTTCATGAGCTCAAATTCTTTGTCGCTGAGCAGATGATAAGTTTCATCAGTCAGGGGAACATGAATTGATATGAAGTCTGAATTCTTTAGTAATTCCTCCAAGCTGCTAACAAGCTTTACACCGTATTTTTCAGTAAGTTCTGGGCTTATATAGGGGTCATATGTGATTATGTTGACACCAAATGGCTTCATTTTTTCAGCCACTCTTCTGGCTAATTTTCCAAACCCAATCAATCCAAGAGTCTTTCCTTGAATTCTGAAGAGGGGCTTACCTACCTTATAGTCCCATGTGCCTGATTTGACAGCCTTATCATACAGGGTCAGTTTTCTCACACTTGCTAACAACAATGCTACTGTATGGTCAGAGACTTCTTCTATACAATAGTCGGGAACATTTACCACAAATATTCCTTTTTCTGTTGCTGCTTTTACGTCAACATTGTCAACTCCAATTCCATACCTTGCTATAACCTTACACTTTTCCAGCCCCTCAATAACTTCCCTTGTTATCTTTGCATACTGAACAATTAATCCATCTGCATCTCTACATACCTCGATTATTTCTTTCGGCGAAGCATATCTTAACTGAGCTGGTACGAGCTCTGCCCCAACTTTCTCAAGCTCTCTCCTCTCGTTCTCCAACGACTCATACTCATAGTCAGTTACGACTACCTTGAATTTCGCCATGTAAAACCCTCCAAATAAAGTTAAAGAAACTCAAAGAGGCTTAGGAAGTTCGACACCGTATTCTTTAGAAAGCTCCTCAAAACTCTTCCAGACCTCTAGGTCAATTGGTATGCCGTTCTTTGATCTCTCCTCTGCTATTCTCTCCTCAATTTCCCCCGGCAACAGAACTTCTTTGAACCCTTTTGCTGGCTTTGTTGACTTGATGGTGTTAACAACTCTCTGAACGTCTTCAATGAACTCCTCATACTCTCTGAACAGCGTTGGATTTATCGCCATTACAAAGAATCCTCCCTGGGTTGATGCATGAAGGACAACGTCTTTGTCGAACGTTCCGCCAATAAGGGGCACTGTCATCAGCGTAACAAGGAGAGAGAATCCATATCCTTTGTGAGCACCGAACGGGAGTAGTATTCCTTCAAATGCCTTCTTTGGATCTGTTGTTGGGTTTCCATCTTTGTCCAAGGCAAGCCCTGGAGCGAGTTCCTCTCCTCTAATCATTGCAACTTTTATCTTAAAGTGAGCGGTTGCACTTGTTGCTATATCAAGGACTATTGGCTTGTTCTTTGTTGGGAAGCCATAGCTTAGTGGGTTTGTACCAAAGACTCTCTCGGCTCCTCCCCATGGGGCTACCAAGGCAGGTCCATTTGCAAAGGCAAAACCAACAAGCTTGTTTTCTGCGAGTCTCTTAGTGTAATACGCAAGCATTCCAACGTGACCCAAATTCTTAGCTCCCACCAAACCAACTCCGGAACTTTTTGCTTTTTCAATAGCCATATCCATAGCTTTTTTCGCTACTACTTGCCCCAAGCCATTTCCTCCATCAAGCAGTGCTGAGACGGGAGTTTCCTTCACTATTGATACATTAGACTTAGCGTTTACTAGACCTTTCTTAATGCCCTCTATGTAGTAGGGAACTCTTATGACTCCGTGGGAATCAACTCCCCTTAAACTTGCCTCAACCAAGTGCTCTGAAACTATCTTGGCTTCTTCTTCCGGAACGCCAGCTTTAACAAAGACATTTACACAAAAGTTGTATAGGTCGTCCTTTCTAACTCTTATAGCTTCAGACTCCATTTACTTCACCCCCCAAGTGCGTGAACAGGGATTAGGACGATCTCCGGAATGTAAGTTATCACAAGCAGGATTATGAAGTACAACACATAGATTGGAATAAGCTCTTTTACTAAGTCTTCGAGCTTTACCTTTGAAAGTGCTGAACCGAGGAGCAACACTGTCCCGACTGGTGGTGTGAGAAGACCTACAGTCAAGTTTACTGACATGACAACACCGAAATGGATTGGGTCTATTCCATAGGCTTTAGCAACAGGGAACAACAATGGAGCCAAAAGGTAAATGTTCGGTGTGAGGTCTATTATCATACCCATTATGAATAAGAAGACGTTGACTATGAAAAGGAATACATACTTGTTTGTTGTAATGCTCTGGAATAGTTGTACAATGAATTGCGGTACTTGAAGGACTGTTAGCACCCATGTAAGAACCATTGCCATCCCACAAACCAACAAGACAACACCGGTGCTCTCAGCTGCCCCAACCAAGGCTTCTTTATATTCTTTCCACTCCATCTTGTATACTAACTTCGCAATTACTGCTGCATATACTGCCGCAATTGCTCCACCCTCAGTTGGAGTAAATACACCAAATCTTATTCCACCAACAATAATTATAGGGAGGAGTATTGCCCAAATGGTTTTTCTGAGAACTGGTAGAAATGCTGGGGGTCTTCCTGCAGCCGGATAGTTCCTCTTCTTGGATATGAAATAAACGTATCCCATCAAACTTAGACCCATCAATATTCCAGGGACTATACCTCCGATAAATAAGTCCACAATTGATATTTGAGCAACAATACCAAGTATAATCATTGGAATGCTTGGTGGAATTACTGGACCAATAAGAGCCGCTGAAGTTGCTATGGCTGTTCCGAACTTCTTTCCGTAACCTGCTTTCTCCATTGCTGGGATTGTAAGGGAACCAATGGCTGCTGCATCAGCAACTGCTGAACCGCTTAAACCAGCCATAAGTATGTTTGCAACTACTGTTGCGTGAGCTAATCCTCCTCTTATACTACCAACAAAGTATTTGGCAAATTCGATTATATCCTCTACAATTCCAGACCTACTCATGATTTCCCCGGCTAACATGAAAAATGGAATTGCTAACAGTGTGTAAATCTGCATTCCCGTTATTACTCTACGCGCCATGACAAATGAAAGGTCTAAGTTGGGGAGATACAAATCAATTAACACTACAGCGATTAATCCCAGCACAAACGCTATTGGAACACTCAAGAGAGTTGCTATTATAAGCAGTGCAAGAAACACTACTAAGATGGTTATCGCATCAGCCAATGTTCTCACCTCCCTTGCCGAGCATATGGGCAACGGTCTCGATGATCTTAAAGGCTGAAATTATTATCATAAACACAGAACCCACTAAAAGCGAGCCATATACCCAATTGTAAGAAAGATTTACAGTTGAAAGTGTCTGGGTGCGCCCGGACTCCAAAAGACGCAGTGACCCTTTAACGAGAACAGCCAAGATTCCGAATATTATACCCCAGTCGAGTAGGCGAATAATATCCCTTATTTTTCCAGAGGTCTTTTCTACAACCATTGTAAACGCTGGATGAGATTCCTTGTCAAGAACTTTGGCAGCAGCTATAATTGAGAGCCACACAAGCATAACCGTGGCAAGTTCGTTTAGTTGAGGTATTGTTTTGTGGAATCCATATCTAAGTACTACCTGTATAAACGTTCCCAGAGTAATTGGAATTAGAAGAACAACCAATATCCAATCTATAATTCTATGTATCTTTTCTCTTATGAGATTTATTGCTGAGAGTGACATGTTATCACCTCCTAATGAGTAATAAAGGAAAAAGATAACCAATGAGGAAAATGAAAACCAATGTCAAGGCTCAATTTGCATTGCTATATCATAGTACTTCTTGGCTTCCGGATACTTCTGGAAGAACTCCTCGTGTACAGGCTTCACTCTTTCAGCAAAAGCCTCTCTATCGACGTCATAGATAACTTCGGTGTTTGGATCTTCTTCGAGTTTCTTGAGGATAATCTGCTCCTCATCCCTAAGTCTCTGGTTAATGTACTGAATTGTGGCATATACTGCATCTTGAATTATATCTTGTCCGGTTTCGTCACCAAATTTCATTTCGCCAAGTTTTTTCCATACTCCTCCGTTGATCCAGAATTCACCTGGGTTAACAACGTGGTTTGTAAGAGAAATGTACTTAAGGTACTTGTACCAGCCAGCATAGTAGATTTGGTATATTGGTTGCCCGCCACCATCAACGGTTCCCGTTTCGAGAGCGGAGATTACTTCTCCAATAGGCATTGCGACTGGTTCAAATCCCATAGCTTTCACTGTTTTTATAATCCATTCTGACTCCCAGACTCTGTACTTTATGCCCTTTGCATCTTCGGGCGTTCTAACTGGTCTCACGTTGTTTCCGGCAACTCTCCATCCTCTGATAAACGAGCCGAGATATTTGACGTCATATTTTGACTCGACAAACTCGTGGTACATGTCAAAAGCCGGTCCGTTCATGAACTTATATGCTTGGTCCAGGCTCTTCCAGACGTATCCCAACTCAACCCAATCAACTTGTGGTGCCCATCTGCTCCATAGGTTTCCAGAAACACACATTTCGATTGTACCTTCAATGACACCCTCAATGAATTCCCTCTCTCCACCAAGTTGGCTTGCTGGGTATATTTCAACTTTTATCTTTCCTCCAGATCTGTATTCTACTATTGGCTTGAAGACCTTTTCGAGAGCCTCGTTGACGGGATGATTAGGGGCATAGTAGTTTGCGATCTTGATAACAAGTTCTGGTTGGGTTGTGGATTCTTTAGTCTCCTGAGCACTTTGAGTTTGGGTTTGTGTTTGGCTTGAAGAGCTTCCAATGCACCCACTAGCAACGACTGCTAGCCCTACTAACAACAACAAAGCAAAGCCCAGCATTTTTTTCTTCATATTGCATCCCCTCGGCACAAAGCCTAACATGCGTACATAGGTGTTCATTGTTTTAAAAGATTTTAATGATTTTAAGGTTTTCTTATAAGATTTTAAATAAACCAGATATCAAACTTTCAAATATTTTTATCAAAGATGACATAAAAGCCAGCAGACAAGTTTAACTTAGTCGCTAACCTTAAAAGGCTATCTAATGTTGCCCAAAATTTAGAAAAGTCCAACAAAAACCCTTCCTGTCTATAACTAGTTTTAAAATTTTAAAAGCAATTGTTAAATACCTTTCAAAAAAATAAAAACATAAAAGTTCAAATATGTTCATAAAACTACCTAGGTGATTATGGGATGAACATATCTTACCGGGCTGACATAACCCCCTACCCTCTTATAAGGGAGATTTCAAAACTAACTCGCACAATTCCCGATGTAATCCACATGGAGATTGGGGACTTTGGAAAAGAATTTAAAGAGCTACATAAGGAGTTTATAGCTTCTCTCTTGGCTAATGCTGCCAAAGAAGGATACTTAAACTATACTGAAAATAGTGGGTTGTATGAACTGAGAAGTGCAATTGCCGAGTACTATAAAAAGCGGCACGGAATAGCAGTTGAACCGGAGAACGTTGTAATCACTATCGGGGCCATGGAAGGGCTTTTTCTATCTTTATTGTTAACATTAGACGTTGGTGACAAGATTTTACTGCCCAACCCGGGATACCCTAACTACACTTCTCAGTCAATTTTAGTTGGAGCCAATCCCCAATATTACTCTCTTGATAACAATTTTCTCCCAAATACCTCAGATATTGCATCGAAGGCAAAAGAATCAAAAGCGCTAATAATAAACACTCCAAACAATCCAACAGGAGTGGTATATTCAACAAATGTTCTCAGGGAAATTGCAGAGATAGCCAGAGAAAATAATTTAGTTGTAATATCCGACGAGACTTATGAGAATATAGTTTTCGAGAAAAAACACCACACCATGTTAAAGTTTGAGGAAATTAGAGACAACCTAATAGTGATAAACAGTTTTTCGAAGTCATTTGCTCTGACCGGACTAAGGTTAGGATTCGTAATCTTACCCGATGGACTTTCGGGAGTTGCGGGCAAACTACAAGAAAATATCATTGCAAGCCCCCCCGCAATGCTTCAAAAAGTTGCAGTTGAGTTGATAGAGAACTACAGAGAAATCACCAAAAAGATAACCCAAAAGCTCAGAAAAAACAGGGATGCAATTATCAAAGAGCTGCACAGGCTTCCAGAAATCTCATATGCACCTCCAGAGGGGGCTTTTTATATCTTTCTGAACATTTCGAGATATTGTCCCAGTTCATATGCGTTTGCAGAAACTCTCCTAAAAACAAAGAGAGTAGCAGTAACTCCGGGTATCGGATTTGGAGAAAATGGAGAAGGGTACGTAAGGATTTCGTATTCATGTTCGTACAATGAAGCACTGGAAGGAGCTAAAAGAATTGTAGAATTTTTAAACGAAGGGGGGAGAGAAATTGACAGAAAAAATTGACGAAGTTGACTTAGCCCTTTTGAAGCTACTAAGAAAAAACAGTAGAATTTCATTAACGAGGATAGCCAAGGAATTAGGCATAACAGTCCCAGCAGTTAAGTACAGAATACAAAAACTCGAACAAAATGGAATAATACAGAAATACTCCATAACGATTAATTATGAAAAGTTAGGATACGGAATTATAGCCTTTGTAGGAATAAATATCGACCCTACTAAAAGACACCAGATTATGAAAAAGATTCTAGAACTGGATGAAATAATAGAGCTATTCGAAGTAACCGGAGAGTATGACATCATGGTAAAGATAGCAACAAAAGACATTCACTCACTAAGAGAGTTCCTAACTTTTAAGTTAGGAGGAATAGGGGGGGTAACTAGAACATACACTATGGTAATAGTTAGGGAGTACGACATTGATAATTGGAGGAACAAACTATGAAGAGGAATGAAATAGAGGCTTTGATCTTTCTCAGCGTAAATAAAAACGAACTGCCAAATATAGACAGACAAATCTTAAAAATAAAAGAAGTAAAAAAAGCATACGAAGTTTTGGGCAATTACGACCTAGTACTTTTTGTTGTCGTCCCAAGTAGAGTGGAACTAGGAAAAATAATAGACGAGGTTTCAACATTAAAAGGGGTCCGAGCTATATGTACTTTTATCCTCACGGAAAGAATTAAATAGGCTCAGCAGACCCTCGGCACGGGATCGCCAACGGGGGGCTCCATAAATCTCTTCCCACCTATGCCAGTCTCAAGGAGAACTTTGCCACGATATTGATCTATTACCTCACCTATAATCGCAGCATCCCTACCAAGTTTGGTTTTTCTCATAGCTTGAAGAGCTTCCTCCGCGTATTCTCTCTCTACAACCATCACCACTTTCCCTTCGTTGGCTACTTCATATGGGCTTATGCCGAGCATATCGCTCGCAGCCCTTACCTCCGGCTTTACCGGGATGTCGCTCTCTCTTAC
>LDZR01000055.1_pt1 | contig 10257 bp, 8 predicted proteins | sample 615371 | NCBI WGS metagenome assembly LDZR01 (sample SAMN03408294, study PRJNA278302) | terrestrial metagenome | isolation source: oil reservoir sample K2 | place: USA: Alaska, North Slope, Kuparuk formation | collected 2013
ACATAAAGAACGCCAAGGATTTTGCGGAGAGCCAGATTGACGATCCAAACAAGGTCGGCATCAAGGCTCTGGACGCCCATACCCTTCAAATTACCTTGGACGAGCCACATCCCGACTTCATAACCACTATGGCCTTACCTACGGCTTATCCCGTCCATAAGGCGTCCGTAGAGAAGCTGGAGCTTGATGCGTTTAAGCCTGGCAACCTCGTAACAAACGGTCCCTATAAACTTCAATCCTGGACTCCAAATGTGGAGATTGTCTTGGTTAAGAACCCATATTATTATGACGCCGATAAGGTTGATGTAGATAAGGTCGTTGGGTTGCTCGGCGGCAACGCATTCCTGATGTACCAGCGTGACGAGGTTGACCTCATTTCAGTCGGGGCTGCGCAGTTGCCGATAATAGAGAAGAACCCGACCCTCAAGAAGGAACTCAAGATATTCGACCAAAGCACCTCCAACCTTATGGCAAGGCTCATCTCTACGAATCCTGCTTTATTTGATGATATACGGGTACGTCTCGCACTTAGCAAGGCAATAGACAGGGAAAAGATCTGTAAGTATGTGTTTAAGGGGCTCGCATCTCCGGTTTACTCCTGGGTGACTTCCCTTATTCCTGGTTCCGCTGCCAATGACCCGGACGTGGTAGATGCGCTTAAATTTGATCTCAAGAAGGCAAGGGAACTCCTGGCAGAGGCTGGCTATCCAGGTGGCAGGGGATTCCCTACTATTCATTTCTTGGTTACCAGCGCGCAGACGAGCGACCCGTTGGTTCTGGCGGTAAAATCTGAATGGGAGAAGAACCTTGGCATAAAGGTTGTCATCGATAATTTGGAACCAGGTGTCTGGAGTGTGAAGCGTTCCGATATCTACCCTGAGGATTACGCTGGCTTTTATTTTACAGGCTATAGCGTGTTGTATCCCGACCCTGCGGCCCCGTTGACTCTAAACTATGTCGAGTGGATGGCCTTACAGCCCAGCCTGAAGGCCAAGGATATGGTAGAGTTAGGAAAACTTCAAATGGCCATTACAAATGCTCTCAAGGCCGGCGACACCAAGAAGGCCTCAGATCTCTCACATGCTTCAAAAAAGCTATTCTATGAGAGAGCAAGTACTGATGCAAAGAAGGTGCTTGAACTTGTACTGAAGGCACAAAAGGAGTCCGATCCCAAGAAACGCCTGGAGCTATACTCTGAGGCGAACAAGATCCGTGACATGCGGATTGTGCCGTTTATACCCCTCGTACAGTCCAAGGCAGCACGGTTGCTAAAATCAAGAGTGACAGAGTGTCCGTTCAATCAGTATCTTGTTGGTTTTCCTGTGAGCTTTGCCTATATCAAGATGAAATAGATATAGCTTCTGGGGTGTGCCCAGATCCCATTTTGCGGCACACCCCCCTCGAGAAGGGAGGAATCCTTTGGGTTATGTTCTCCTATATTGTCAAGCGCATTGGCTGGATAATCGTAAACCTCCTTGTTTTGAGCCTGGCGACCTTTTTTCTTATTCACGCCATTCCTGGCAGTTTCATGGAGCTTCAGATACTCCTCGGAAGCGCGGGTTATGGGGCAGGAATGACCCTGGCAGAGCTGGACAAGGCCAAGAACATCGAGACAGAGATGATGAAGAGGTGGGGGCCCCAGACTCCCCTCTGGGAGCAGTACTGGCTCTTTGTAAAAGGATTGGTAACTTTTAATATGGGCCCCTCCTTCAGGTACCCTACAATCAACATCCAGGAAATATTGTTGAAGACGTTTCCCGTGTCTTTCATTGTCGCAGTTTCGGCGGTGATGGTGGCTCTTGCCATAGGCATTCCCCTTGGCACCGTGGCTGCCCTGAAGCAAAATACCATCATTGATTATCTTGCCTCCTTTTTGGCCATGGTGGGGAGTGCTATACCCAACTACATAATGGCGGTCTTTCTCATATTTATCTTCAGCTTTTGGATCCCTATTCTCCCTACTTACGGCTGGGGAGAAGCCAGGAATTATGTGCTCCCCATACTTGCTATGGCCTTTGGACCAATAGGTACTATCACTGGGTATATGAGGACTGCATTGCTCGATGTACTCAAACAGGATTATATAAGGACCGCCTGGGCAAAGGGAGGCACTGCAAAGCTTGTCATTATGGGACATGCTATGAAGAATGCACTCATTCCCCTTGTCACCGTTGCGGGCCCCATGGTTAGCGGACTCATAGTGGGAACTGTATTTGTAGAGGGACTTTTTGGGGTTCCTGGTATGGGGTCTTACTTCACCACTGCTGCCAACAGCCGTGACTATCCCTTGATAATGACCCAGACGGTGGTTTTTGCTATCCTTTTGATGGTGATGAATCTCTTGGTTGATATTACGTATTTCTTCTTAAATCCTCGGCTCAGGCTTGCAAGGAGGTAATGCCGTGCATGAACAACCAAAAAAGGAAACGGTTAGGAAGAAGCTACTGGGCTAATGCATGGAGAAAGTATAAACGTAATAGGTTGGCCGTGGTCGGGCTATTTTTCGTGATCTCCCTTGCATTTCTAGCAGCGGCTGCCCCCTGGATAGCGCCTCATCCCTATGACAAGGTTAGTTATGAACACGCATGGGAGAGTCCTAGTCGTCAATTCCCCATGGGCACAGACCAGCTCGGGCGGTGCATAATGAGCCGTCTCCTTATCAGCCTTAGAAATGCTGTTATAGTGGGCTTTGGTGCGGAAGCAATAATCCTGGGGATAGGGCTCGTGATAGGGAGCGTGGCAGGCTACGTGGGCGGAACCATGGATAACCTCCTCATGCGTATTACAGACATGGTCTACTCCTTCCCCAGCTATCTCCTTAATATTATCCTGGTCTTGGCGCTCGGGCGGGGGTATTTCGCGATATTCCTCGCCATCGCGGCCACTGGATGGGCCGGAATGGCAAGGCTCGTAAGGGCTCAGGTTCTCACCGTGAAGAATCGCGAGTTTGTGGAGGCAGCGCGCGTGTCCGGGGCGAGTGGAACTCGGATACTTTTCAAATATATTTTGCCTAATATCTTGGGCCCCATAATCTATGCAACGTGCACAGGAATACCCGCAGCAATGCTCGTGGAGTCCGGCTTAAGTTTGATAGGGCTTGGGGTAAGGCCTCCGATGCCTAGCTGGGGACTCATGATCTCCGAAGGCATGGGTGTCTTTTTGGGATATCCGCACATATTACTCTATCCCGCTGGCCTCATGGTTCTTACCCTGTTAAGTTTCAACTTTGTGGCTTATGGTTTGCGTGACGCCATAGCAGCCAGGGAGTAGGTGGGTAATATGGAGACATTACTTGAGATAAACGGGCTTAGAACTTATTTTCGTCGACCAGAGGGCATACTCAAGGCAGTTGATGGGATCTCATATAGGCTTAACAAGGGTGAGGTCCTGGGAATAGTCGGTGAAAGCGGAAGCGGCAAGAGTGTAAGCGTGCTCTCTATTATTCGGCTTTTGCCGCAAAATGCCCGCATAGAAGGGGAGATACTTTTTGAGGGTACAAACCTCCTGAAGCTAACAAACGGGGATCTGAGAAGGTACAGAGGCAAAGATATAGGCATGGTTTTTCAAGACCCCATGAGTTCACTTAACCCTGTTGTGACCATAGGCCGGCAGATCATGGAGCCGCTTTTGTGGCACAATCTCGCAGAGAGAAAAGAAGCTTATAAGAGGGCGGTGGAGATGCTCGAGATGGTGGGAGTTCCTTCCGCCCGGGACAGGATGAACGAGTATCCCTTTCAATTCAGCGGAGGTATGAGACAAAGGGTCATGATCGCCATGGCACTGGTGGCTGAGCCCAAGCTCTTGATAGCGGATGAGCCTACCACGTCTCTGGATGTCACGATTCAGTCACAAATAATACGGCTCATGAAACGGATGAGAGAGCAAGTGGGGATGTCTTGTATCCTCATAACCCATAATCTGGCTTTGACGGTAGGTTTCTGCGACCGGATCATAATCATGTATGCCGGCCATATTATGGAGACCGGGCCGACCCGTGATATCATCTCCTCTCCGTCTCATCCTTACGCAAGGGCACTTCTGGGGGCCGTCCCTGACATAAGCCTGGAGAAGGAGCTGATATCGATTCCCGGTACCATGCCTGATTTGACAGATCCTCCCCAGGGATGTAGATTCCATCCTCGTTGCACTTACGTTATGGATATTTGCAGGCAGGAGACGCCTGCCCTCAAAGAAATAACGAAGGAACACTATGTAGCATGCCATCTGGTGGGGAGGTAGGGAGGAATGCCTGACAAGGGGATATTGGTGTCTGTTGAAAATCTCAGAAAGTACTTTCCCCGCGGAAGGGATATGGTCCACGCTGTAGAGAACGTGAGCCTGTCCATCCGGCGGGGGGAGACTGTAGGCCTGGTCGGTGAGAGCGGAAGCGGCAAATCTACGGTGGCAAGGCTCATTTTGAGATTGATTGATTGCGATGCTGGCAGGATAGTATTTGACGGGCAAGATATAACTCGTCTTACAGAGAGGACTCTTACGCCCGTAAGACGGCGGATGCAGATGATATTCCAGGACCCTATGGCCTCTCTCAATCCCCAAATGACGATTAGGACTATCTTGAACGAGCAGTTTGCAATTCACCGGATCGGAACTCGAAAGGAACGTGATAAATGGATCCAAGAACTTCTGGAGATGGTTGGGATCGAGCCAGAGTTTAAGGATGCTTACCCCCATGAATTTAGCGGCGGCCAGCAGCAGAGGATCTGCATAGCTCGCGCTATTGCCCTGAAACCGGAATTCATAGTCTGTGACGAACCCCTATCTGCACTCGATGTCTCGATTCAGGCCCAGATTATTAAGCTCCTGGAGGATTTGCAGGGGCAGCTTGGCCTTTCTTACCTCTTCATCTCACATGATCTGGCAGTGGTACGACACATATGTGATTCGATAGCTGTAATGTATCTTGGAAGGATTGTAGAGCATGCCAGAAAGAGCGAACTCTTTGAGCGGCCGCTACATCCATATACGGTCGCACTTCTCTCTGCTGTTCCGAGGCTCCAGGCTGAAGAGGGTCAGCAAGAAATGGAGCTTCAAGGTGAGCCACCAAGCCCGATAAATCCACCTTCGGGCTGTCCGTTTCATCCTAGATGTCCAGTAGGTATGGAACTCTGTAAACAGAGAGAGCCACGCTTTAGAGAGGTATCCGAAGGCCATTTTGTTGCTTGTCATGTTGTGGATGATAGATCTACGATGTAGAGTAGCACGGGATGGAGGCGAAATGATTAATGATAGTGAAAGGATCATGGTGGGAGTCTCCTCTATGTATCGCAGATTTTGGACTTGGTGGACTTGAGGATGACATCGAAACCGGGAGATTTGATTTTGAAGGAATTGCCCGGCGCAAGGCAGAGCTCGGTTTTAACGCCGAACACTTTGGTCCCTTCCATTTCGGCGGAGGTGAGAAGGGCATATTCTATTTCCAGTCCAAGTCAGCACTCAAGATGCCCGCTGACATCCTTAAGGATTACTTGCCCCTCGCACACAGGAACGGCATAAAGGTACTTATCTATCTTGAGTTGTGCAAAACCCGAACCAGAAAAATGGAAATCAACATAAGTAAGAAAAAGGAAGCAGACAAGGCTGCACTTCTGTGATATAAAAGGGTTAACAAACAAACCTATATATGGCAGGAGATACAGCGCATGTCTGCACCAATTATCGTACCAAGAGATAAGCGTTTGGTCAAGTTCTTTATGGCAATAGGCTTGCAGGTTATTTTATCCAAACCTCAGATTGCTCATTTTCTTTATCTCGTGGCAGGCATAATCGGTGGCAATGGCCGCCTCACTATATCAAATATCCATCGTGCTACGACGGTCCCAAGGGCCATTTCCAATACTACAAGATTCCTTGGACAGTCGCCTTGGGATGATGCCTTGGTCAACAGATACCGAAAGGAGTATGTCGTAGAACGATTTCAAAGGCAAGTAAGGCCTGGCACGGTTGGATTCTTTATGATTGATGACACAACCATGGCTAAAGATAAAGATACCAGGCATATTGAGGGACTCGATTTTCATTTCTCGCATCTTGATGGCAAAGCCGTCTGGAGCCATCAGGTAGTCTCGTCCCATTACAAGATTGGAGATTTTTCTTTGCCTATGGATTATTCGATCTATCTGCGAGAAGAGTACTGCGAAAAACATGGGCTCGAGTTTAAGAGCAAGATCGATATTGCCATCGAACAGATAAATGATTTCAAGGCTTTACCCGGTGTAAGGACTTATCTTCTGCTCGACAAATGGTATACCAGCCAAAAGGTAATTGAGGCCGGGTGGTCAAGGGAGATGCATACAATAGGGGGGATAAAGATCAATCGAATCATATATCCCGAGGGGATCCGTATATCCATTGCCGATTTCGCCAAACACATCAGGAAGAGAGATCTCGACACGGTCACAATCGATGATAAGCGTTATGATGTGTATCGTTATGAGGGCAAAGCTGGCAAGATAGATAATGCTGTGGTCCTCATGTGCTGGGAAGGTGGCTATGATAAGGAGGATGGACCATTCTGCATCCTGTGCACGGATGTGGAACTGGAAAGTGGCAAGATCATAGCTTACTACTCGGAACGCTGGGATATAGAGACTGGGTATAGGTATTTCAAGGACCGGTTAGGGTTTGACCACTACCAGGTTCGGTCACTTAGGGCAATTCAAAGGTTCTGGTGTGCAGTGTTCATGGCGTATACCTATCTGGAGCTTTATCGGGTTGAGAACAAGGGAAAGTTCAGGAATCTAGGGGAGGCGATAGATGCTTATAGACAAGGTAATGCCCGTAGGTTTGCCAAGTTTGTATATGAAGCAGCCCTCAATGGGCAATCCCTCACGAGCATATACCGGAGTCTGGGTTTGGCTGCATGAAGTTGGATTTCCAGTTTATTGGGTGGACTTTTGCAAAAGTCAAGTAAGTAAGTTATGAGGAGGAAATTGAATGGTGGAGAAGAAGCTTAATTGGTGGCAAAAGCCCTTACGCCTTGTACATCTGGGATATTCGAGTGATATCGCCTGGAATTTTGACGCGGAAGAGTATGCCGATAATATCTCTTGGCTTGGGGCAAACGCGGTACACTTTGAGGTTGGATGGGGAGAGCCTCATGCAGCGAGATACAATAGTAAGCTCCTTCCCAAGGATGAACGGATTGGAGAGAGAGACATCCTGGCCGAGGTAATCCCTGCCCTTCACAAACGAGATATCCACATTTTCGCTTATGTGAATGCCCACGTACTGGATGATAAGACACTTCGCGAGCACCCTGACTGGATTCAGCGCAAGGCCGATGGAAGTCCTGTTATCATATATGAGAGGTTATACTCTAATTGCATAAACTCTTCCTGGCGAGACCTGAATTATGGGATCATACGGGAACTCCTCGAGGGTTATGAAATTGATGGCATCTTCCTCGATGGTCCTGCCTTTTATCCAGGGTCCTGCTACTGCGAAAGCTGCCAGAGACGCTTCAGAGAGGCATTTGGCAATTCCATTCCTGAGGAAGAGGATTGGGATAATCCCCTCTGGAGGAGGTTTATTCGGTGGCGATACGAGTGCATGAATGAGTACATGAAGGGGGCCAAGGAAACTGCCAGTTCAGTCAGACGGGATGCCCCGATCTACATGAATGCTACGGGAATGGACTTTCCGGGACCTACGGCGCGCTATGTGGGAGACTTGGCTAAATACGAAGACATTGTCGGCGCAGAGGCTTTCATGTACTACTACACGCGGCACCTAGAAAGGCCACTTTGGGCTCAGAGCGGGACGGCAAAATATATGGTAGCAGCAGCCAAGGGCAAACCTGCGGTGGTGTTTGTGACATATTCAGTGCGGCCCTGGGGGTATCGGCCTCTCCCGGAGGGGGATCTTCGATTGAGCATCCTCCAAACGGCAATAAATGGCGCGGGGATCTGGCTCGAGATGGGCCATCCTGTGCTCAAGTATTCACCGGAGGAGGCACGGGTGGTTAGAGATACATACGGTTTCCTCAGAGAGCACAATGACTACCTTGAGGGGGCCGTCTCAGCTGCCAACGTCGCTCTCCTTTGGTCGAGACAAAATGGGGATTTCTCCGGGGCAGTCTCAGTAGAGAGAGGGGATTGGACGGCAGCGGGCTCCAGGGTGGAAGCCAGGTCTAACAGGTATCTTGGCGAGTTTAAGGGGCTTTATGAGGCCATGCTCCGTGCGCATATCCCGTTTGATATCGTGCTGGATGAGGATCTGGAGGATATACACCTCCTTTCAAGGTACAGGGTAATTGTCCTCGGGAATGCGTCATGCCTCTCGGATCGCCAGATAGAGGTACTTAAGGCTTTTGTAGAGGCAGGCGGAGGGCTGGTGGCATCCTTTGATACTTCTCTCTACACCCACGACGGGGAGATCCGTGATAACTTGGGGCTAGGTGACGTCTTTGGTATAGTGGCTAAAAAGGAGATTTTTACCCCGAACCTCTCTGGTTACCTGCTTCTTCAAGGAGAACACCCTACTATCGCTGGCGTGCGCCGACTCCTGCCCGCACCCGGAACCTGCCTTTGGGTGGAAGTACTTCACCCCAAAGGTGTTCTTGGCCATCTCATCTCCCCTGATGTGGGAAGTTCTGTTGCCGAGCAGTTGATGAGGGTTCCTGATTCGCCTTTTCCAGCGATCATAGTGAATGAATATGGGAAGGGAAGGGTGTTTTATTCTGCAGGTTGCCTTGGAGAGCGTTACTGGAATCAACCTTTACCCGAGTTTAAGGAGATTATTAGTAACGCTGTGAATTGGGTCTCCCGAGGGGAGATTCCTGTAAAGGTGGAGGGACCGGAGACCATCGAAGTGGTTCTCACGAGGCAAACGGAGAAGTCCCGTTTCATATTGCATCTTCTGAATTATACGGGGGAAATGAGCCGGCCGTTAAATAACATACTCCCCTTGCAGAATATAACGATAACCCTGAATGAGCGATTTTTCCAGGGGGTGAGTCAAATTCGACTGGTCGATAGTGACGAGCGCCCGCTCGTTACATCTGATGGCCACGGAAGGGCGCGGTTTGTTTTGCCGCAGCTTTCCGTGTATGCAGGGGTTGTGATTGAGGGAAGGTGAGAAATGCATGGATTGAGGTATCTGGGGAACAGGGCGTTTCCTATGAGATGTGGATTACCACTATCCAAACCTTAGGAGGAGGTAGGAGAATATGAGTAGGAAATTATGCATATTGGCGGGCTTTGTGGCTGTTCTTGCCTTTTATTCTCTGGCCTATGCAGGGGACTTTCAGCAAAACCTCATCTTTAACTATGATTTGAATGCAGGAGACGTAGTTACAAACTTTGCGGCCGCCTGGGAGCCCCTTGATGAGTCCCTCGTTGAGAGCAAAGTGGTAACCTGGGATGGTGAGGTGGGCCACAGCCTTCCAGCAAGTATCAAGGTCGCAAGCAGGGATGCCATCGAGACATCCGTGAAATACATGGAGACTGTGCCGGTTACGGAAGGAGATACATTAAAGTTTTCAATATGGCTCAAGACCGAACTGGTCGAGGGCGATGGAGCCTACGCAAAGATCATTTATGTCAATGATAGCGGAACCGTGGTAGGAGAAAAGGCCACGGAGTGTCTCTCCGGGACGAGTCCCTGGAAGGAGTTTAAGTTGGAGGACAAGGTCCCATCTGGGGCTACAGGCGTTATTGTGACATTAGGGTTTAAGGGAAGCGGAATCGCCTGGTACGATGACGTATCCTTAGTCACTATCACTTCGGGTGAATAAGAAGGAGGTAGGGGACAATGAAGCGTAATGCACAAAGGCTTGCGGTGGTTTTGGCCCTTGGGGTAATGTTATTCTGCGGGGCCTTTACATCCGTGGTTTTTGCAGAAAAGGTATTCAGGATGCAGGGGCTGGGGTTGAGTACCCTCGACATTTCTTATCATGATGGCGGCATGTGGATCCATATGCTGGGCCTTAGCGAGGGTCTTATGAAATGGGGGAAGGACGTAAAGCCAATACCCGGCATGGCGGAAAGTTATACCGTATCAAAGGATGGGCTTGTGTATACCTTCAAGATCAGGAAGGATGCCAGGTGGTCAAACGGTGACCCCGTCACAGCCTACGACTTTGAATATGGCATGAAACGCACGCTCAACCCTAAGTACGGGAAAGGGAGCTTTTTTGGTGGTCTCTGGTACATAAAGAACGCCAAGGATTTTGCGGAGAGCCAGATTGACGATCCAAACAAGGTCGGCATCAAGGCTCTGGACGCCCATACCCTTCAA
>LDZR01000688.1_pt1 | contig 10255 bp, 12 predicted proteins | sample 615371 | NCBI WGS metagenome assembly LDZR01 (sample SAMN03408294, study PRJNA278302) | terrestrial metagenome | isolation source: oil reservoir sample K2 | place: USA: Alaska, North Slope, Kuparuk formation | collected 2013
AGCTGGAGAGAGCAGGTAATAATCTCTTTCTTTGTTAAGAACAACGAACTTTGCTTTGAAAACAAGATATTCATCTTCACCCAGTTTTATGTAGGCGGGATTTTTAACTGAGAAAACACGAGAAAGAAAATGATCAAAATTTTCATGCTCAGTATTTATAGAGCCCGCTATTAAATTACCATTTTCGTCAATAATAGCTACACCTGGGGGTAAAGCAAAATTTCTCATAACCCCGGGCATTCTGAGAAACTGAAGAACATTCTGCCTCAAAGACTCAACAGATCGGTTTAAATGTATATTTTTCACCAGCTTATAAGCACTAATCAATCCAAAGCCAAGGATTATCGAAAAAAATGTCGTATACCAGAATACCATTTTCCATTTAAGCGTCGAGAACATAACCAGTCCCTCTCACAGTTTTAATAAAATCTGCGTATTCTCCAAATTTATCCCTCAAGTACTTTATATAAACATCAACTATGTTTCGGCTTATATAACTGTTGTTTCCCCATACTTCTTTGAGCAATTCATCTCTACTCACAACTTTTCTCATGTTAACATAGAGGTGGTATAAAAGAGCACTTTCCCTGTCTGAAAGAATTGTTTCTCTGCCATCAGGAAAGTTAAGAATTTTCGATTTCATATCAAATGTCAATGGACCTATTTTCAACAAATCTGTTTTTCTAACCCTTCTGGCTACAGCTTCGACACGCGCCAGCAATTCATCCAGGTGAAAAGGTTTTGGGAGATAATCATCGGCTCCTTTTTTCAAGCCGCGTATCTTATTTTCAACCTCACCTCTGGCAGTTAGAATAACTATACCAACTTCTGCATCGGTTGATCTTATTTTTTCCAAAACCTCAAAACCATCCATACCCGGGAGCATCAGATCAAGCACAACAACCACTGGATTTTCCAGTAAAAATGTTTGCCATCCATCCTCACCATTATGGGCCACATATACTTCATAGCCGTTATTTTCAAAAAGAATCTGCAGAAGACGGGCTATTTTCGGATCATCTTCTACTATCAGTAATCTGATAGGCCATCAACTCCTTGTATTGCTGAAAAATCCTGTTGGCATACTCTGTTTTCATACTACCACCATTGTACAACTCAAGCGCCTTTAAAAGATTGCCGGAAGTTCTTTGAATCAAATATTTGAGATATAAGACACCGTATTCAATGTTCAACTCATAGTTCCAAAGCAGGGTTATCCATCCTTCTTCAGGCTCAGATAAGTCGTAGATTTGCGCGACAAATTGTGCTGTCTGTGGTTTGATTTGAACTAAACCAAGCTCACCATACATGCCAACAACATTCCTGAACTCACTTTCCACTTTTATTAGGGCTATTATTATCAAAGGATCAAAATCATATTTTTCTGATATTTCAATAATACTCTCATACAAATCATCTATTATTTGTTCATCCACGATCAGACCGTGACCAGATCGGCTTTCTATAACGAGCTCCTTAAACCAGCTCGGAGTCGTGTTAGCTACAAATGTGACACTGAAAAATACGAGAATCAATAAAAAGCCTGTTTTTAATCTCGAATATACCATTTTGCACCTCCACAAAAGTCTTATCTGTTATAATTTAATCAAAGGAGGAACCACATGGAAGCCCTTTATCGAAAATATAGGCCAAAGAACTTCGATCAAATAATAGACCAGCTTCAAGCAAAATTGGTTCTCCAAAATGCATTACTCAAAAATAAGATATCACATGCATATATATTTTCAGGCCCCCGGGGAACCGGCAAGACCTCTGTTGCGAGAATTCTCGCGAAGGCTCTGAATTGCTCAAACAGAAAGGGATATGAGCCATGCTGTGAATGCGAAAGTTGTCTCTCTATCGACAGAGGAACGCACCCAGATGTTATAGAGCTTGATGCAGCTTCAAACAGAGGTATTGATGAAATTCGCAAAATCAGAGACGCAGTTGGATTTAAACCAATGCTCTCGTCGCACAAGATTTATATAATTGATGAGTTTCACATGTTAACTCGTGAAGCATTTAATGCTTTACTGAAAACTCTTGAAGAGCCTCCTGAAAAAGTACTTTTTGTGCTCGCGACAACCAATCTTGAAAGAGTACCACAAACGATAATATCGAGATGCCAGGTCATAGAATTCAGAAATTTTAGCGAAGATGCTATCCTTGAAAACATCAGAAAGGTTGCCCATTTTGAGTCGATAGAGTTGCATGAGGACGCAGCAAGAATGATAGCTAGAAGAGCATCTGGCGGTATGCGTGATGCGTTATCTTACTTAGAGCAAATTGCAAATTATGCTGATGGTCAAGTGATAACGCCACAGGTCGTGGAAAAAGCCCTTGGACTCGTACCAGATGAAATAGTTCAAAGGTACATTAAAGCCATCAGAAACGGACTGGTAAAAGAAGTCGGGGAACTGGTGGATGAGGTACATAGAAGTGGCTTAGATGTCGATCAGTTATTGCAGTCATCTATCGAAATCATAGAAGAAGAAATTTCACGAAATCCATCAAGAGATCTAATATCAATTGGTGAAAATTTGGTTTTGATTCTCAGAGAGCTCAAATATAGTGAGAATAGAAAAGCTATTTGCAAACTCCTTTCGATGAATCTTGCTTCGAAGTTTGAATCACCTGAAAAAATTGAGCATGATTATGAAATCAAAAATAAATCAACCGAAAAATCAGAACCCGTAGAAGAGAAAAAAAGTTCAAAAGAAAAAAGCAAAATAGAGGAACTTCTGAGTTATTTGAAGGAACAGGGCGATATGGCTATTTGTATAGCTTTGTTACAGTCTAAAATCTCAGACAGAGGAGATAGTATTGAGATATCCTTACTACCTTCACAGAGATTTCAGTACGAGTATCTGAGGGAAAAAATCCTTGAAGTTGAATATTTGTTTAAAACATATGTGAAAAGAAACTGCGTGGTAGATATACGCTTGGACGAAGACCGAGAAAGGAGAATCCTCCAGAAACTCCAGGAAAGTTTTCCGGGAAAAATTCGTATAGAGGAGTGAAGTTGAGTGAAAAAAATAAAAGGGTTTGGTGGAAAAAGTTATGGCAAAATTGATAAGAGTAGCGGGTTTGAGCAGATTCAACAAAAAATGAGAGACGAGATTGAGAAACTCGAAAATTCTTTTGAAAACATAGAAGTTTCATCTACATCGGGTGGCGGAGCAGTAAAGGTAACAGCCAAGTGCAATTATGAAATTGTCTCTATTGAGTATGAAGATTCTTTGCTGGAAGATAGAGAAATGTTCAATGACTTGATAGTTGCGGCTATTAATGAGGCGTTGCGAGAGGTAACAAAAAAACGCGAGGAGGAGCTTTCAAAAATAGTTGGGTTGAGTGGATTACCTGGTTTGTGAGATTTTACACAAAGTGATCACCATTTTAAACAAAGATGATATAACATAATACTGAACATTCAAAAGGGAGGGAAAAGCATGAAAATAGCAATTAACGGGTTTGGACGTATTGGAAGAATCGTGCTCAGGGAAATCCTTAAGAGAAATTCGAAAGATATTGAAGTTGTTGCTATCAACGACATAACCGATACCGCTACTCTTGCTCATCTTTTTAAGTATGATTCTGTTCACAAGATTTATCCAGGTGAGGTTTCGGCTAAGGAAAATGAACTGATTATCGATGAAAAAAGCTACAAAGTTTTCAGCGAAAAAGATCCATCGAAATTACCGTGGAAAGATCTTGGTGTTGATATAGTCATTGAATCAACAGGAATTTTTAGGGACAAGGAAAAAGCTTCACTCCACCTTCACGCAGGAGCAAAGAAAGTGATAATTACTGCACCGGCAAAAGGAGAAGATATAACCGTAGTTATAGGTTGCAATGAGAAAAATTTGAAACCAGAACATACAGTGATTTCATGTGCTTCATGTACAACAAACTCAATAGCACCAGTAATCAAAGTGCTCCACGAAAAATTCAATATTTTGAGTGGTTTCTTAACAACAGTTCATGCTTATACAAATGATCAAAGAGTTCTTGACCTTCCTCATAAAGATTTGAGAAGAGCGAGAGCTGCTGCGGTGAATACCATTCCTACCACAACTGGTGCAGCAAAAGCAGTTGCCCTGGTTGTTCCAGAATTGAAAGGAAAACTTGACGGTGTAGCATTAAGAGTTCCAGTTCCAGATGGCTCAATCACAGATTTTGTTGCAGTAGTTGAAAAATCAACCACAGCTGAGGAAGTAAACGAAGTTATGAAAGAGGCATGCGAAACATCACTTAAGGGAATTGTCAAATATAATACTGATGAAATAGTAAGTAGCGATATAGTGGGGACACCATACTCGGGTATTTTTGATGCAACGTTGACAAATGCTAAGGGCAATTTGATAAAGGTGTTCTCCTGGTACGATAATGAATACGGTTATAGCTGCCGTGTTGTTGATACAGTTGAACTGGTTTCAAAAATGATTTAACTCAAAAGAGGGGTGTTATCCCCTCTTTTCACAAGTCAACAGGAGGTGATAAGATGAAAAAATTGACAATAAAAGATATAGATCTTTCAAATAAAGCAGTGATAATGAGAGTTGATTTTAACGTCCCTATCGGTAAAGATGGAAAAGTATCTGACGACACACGAATCACAGCCGCTCTTCCAACAATCAAATATGCTGTCGAGAAAAAAGCAAAAGTTATATTGCTTTCTCACTTGGGCAGGCCAAAAGGATCATTTGATCCAAAGTATAGTTTAAAGCCGATCGCGGAGCATTTAAAAAATATATCAGGTTTGAATGTAATCTTTGTTCCACATGTAGTTGGTGAAGAAGTAAAAGAAGCTGTGAAAAATATGAAGGTTGGCGATGTACTTTTACTTGAAAATACCAGATTTCATCCTGGCGAAGAAAAGAACGACCAGGAATTGGCTAAAGCCTGGGCGGAGCTTGCTGATATTCACGTAAATGACGCGTTTGGTACAGCACACAGGGCACACGCCTCAAATGTCGGTATTGCAAATTTCATACCCAGTGTCGCAGGGTTCCTTATGGAAAAGGAAATTGATTTTCTGAACAAGGTCACTTATGAACCAGATCACCCATATGTAGTTGTGCTTGGTGGTGCGAAAGTATCGGATAAAATAGGGGTAATAACTAATCTCTTAAACAAAGCTGATAAACTCCTCATCGGTGGGGCTATGATGTTCACATTTCTCAAAGCCCAGGGATTAAAAGTCGGATCCTCCCTGGTCGAAAATGACAAACTGGATCTTGCAAAACAAATACTTGAGCAAGCAAAGGAAAAGAAAGTTGAGATAGTCCTCCCTGTGGATGCCATCGTTGCCCAAAAAATAGAAGCCGGCGTTGAGAAGAAAACAGCTGACTTAAAAGATGGAATAGATGATGGGTGGATGGGATTGGATATAGGTCCAAAAACAATAAAAGTATTCGAAGAAGCTTTGAAAAACGCTAAGACTGTCGTTTGGAATGGTCCTATGGGCGTTTTCGAAATTGAAGATTTTGCAGGGGGAACGAAAGCTGTTGCTGAAATGATAGCCAAAATAAAAGGAACAACCGTTATAGGCGGAGGAGATTCTGCGGCAGCTGTTGCCAAATTCGGTTTGGAATCAGCTTATTCGCATGTCTCGACAGGAGGAGGAGCATCACTCGAATTTCTTGAAGGAAAGGATCTCCCCGGTATAAGGAGTATTGCTGATAAAAAAAAATAGATAGAGTCATATTAGCTGGTAACTGGAAAATGAACAAAACTAATGAACAGGCTAAATTCTTTGTTAATAAACTTGTTCAGGATCTGGCGGGTATGAATTTCAAGATAGTATTGTGCCCGCCTTTTGTTTGCCTCTCCAATATTACAGAAATACTCAAAGGAAGTAACTTACATATAGGTGCACAGAATTGTTATTACGAAAATTTTGGAGCCTTCACCGGTGAAATCTCTCCTGTGATGCTTAAGGAATTGAATATTGAATATGTAATCGTCGGCCATTCCGAACGTCGTCACATTTTTGGTGAAACAGATGAAATGATCAACAAAAAGATCAAAGCTGTACTCAGCAATGGTATGAAACCAATCATATGTATTGGTGAAACAAAAGAAGAGAGGGAAAAGGGATTAACCTTTTGCGTCGTTGAATCTCAGCTGAGACAGGCATTGTTTGGTCTGAACGAAGATGATGTCAGAAAAATTGTAATAGCTTATGAGCCAGTGTGGGCTATTGGAACGGGGATAGTTGCAAAACCACATCAAGCTCAGCAAGTGCATATGTTTATACGAAAGCTGCTTGAACAGCTTTATGGTCAGGAATTTGCTCAGCAAATACCCATTTTATACGGAGGTAGCATTAAGCCTGATAATTTCCTTGGGTTAATGGTTCAGCCGGATATTGATGGCGGTCTGGTAGGTGGAGCAAGTCTTGATGATCAGTTTGTTGAACTTGCAAAGATAGCCTCCTGGTTAGTATAAACAAGCCCCTATGGGGCTTGTTTTATAAAGCGATCTTCAACAAAAACCGGTACAATGCTGTATAAATCTGTTTGAGAACAGAATGTTATATCTGACGAAAATCCATATTCAGCGAGTTCTTGAGCATGCTGCGATTCAAAGAGAAGTTTTGAAAGATCCTTTCTCCTGGATTGCTTCCATAATTCTCTTGATATTCTTGCTCCATCCGTCAATTTATCATTTAGTTCATAGACAATTGCACCGGCACAGAGTACATCTTCATACGCAATCTTTCCTTTTTGCCCGGAACATACAATTGTCACATGGTCATGATTTCTCAGCTGTTCGATAACTGCATGTAAATTTAGAAAACAAGCTGCATACAATTTCTGTGAATTGATCATTGATATAGCTCTTGTGCCATTTGTTGTTGTGAGAATAACCTCTTTGTCTTTCACAGTGAAATACTCTATAGGAGAATTTCCGAGATCAAACCCTTTTGGTTTTATTCCTTTTCTTTCCCCACAGATCAGAATATTTTCCGCTTTTCTCTTTTTAGCCTCTGCTATCTTCCTGACAGGTACCACACATCTGGCACCATTCGCAAGTGCTGTGACAATAGTACTTGTTGCTCTCAAAACATCCACAACAACACAAACATGTTGCTGTGATACAGGTTCAGGTAAAAACAGAACATCAATCAATTTTATCTCACTCCGAGGAGTTTATCTATTCTCGCTCTATCAAAACCAATTACAAGCTGGTTCCCTATTTCAACAACAGGGACACCTGTTTGACCGGTCCTTCTCACAAGTTTTTCAGCATCTTTTTGGCTTTTTGATACATCTACCTCTGTAAATTTAAGACCAAGTTCCCTGAGATAGCTTTTCACTTTGACACAATAAGGGCAACCTGGCGCGGTATAAACTGTTATTTTATACATTTAGCCACCTCCGACAAATATTGTACTCTTTTTGTCGGAATTTTCAATACCTATTTTTTTATATCATCTCTTATGGACTGTATACTATTTGCATCCAGGTAAACCCGCTGATATGTTTTCCCATCAACAACAATCTGTATGGGTTTATCGGTAATAGATTCAGGATAGTAATATCTTGAGGCATTCCTTTGCAACTCATACATTAATTTTGCAAGGCCAGCAGGGGTAAAAGTTGTCTCTGGCTTTAGTGCTGACACCCATTGTTTAAAAAACAAATAATCAAAGGTTTTTGAATTCCTGTTTGATAGCTTCTTCAGAAGGTTTTCAAAATTATCCTCCTCCTGGCCCAAGACCTGTTTTGAAAATTTCGAGATCTGTTCCTTGCTTACAACGGCGTAATATCTTCTGTTTGAAGTTGACTCGATCATTGCTTCTGAGAAGCTGAAAACTTCCAGTGGGTTTTGTACGTCCAGGGATCTGTTGGTCAATGGATTAAAAGAGTACTGTGGAAATCTTAAAATGTATATCATTCTCTTAGTTGTGTCAACTCGTATGAAATAAGCCACATTGTCATCTTTGCATACAAAAGCAAAATGGACAGTCTCGGACAAAAATTCTTCCGAGTTCTTGATAGCATTTGAACTTAGCAAAAACCACAGGCCAAAACTTCCGGCAGCAATAACAGCCACTAACAGAAACCACAAGAAGCCGCTTCTTCTTTTTTTCATAATCTCATGCCTCCCTCACGACTGCTGTCAAATTAGCTTCTTTCATCAATAACTGCTTTTTTTCGTAAGCTAATATTGGTTAAATAAATTCAAATATGAATCACTTAACCTCATTTGCTCTTATTTAAATCTACCGCTGAACCACGCCAGTTCCAGTTGGAATTTCCCTTTTGCAATTCTATCAGCCAATTCCACATCCTCACAGTTTCAGGCAAGATAAATAAACCTCTCTTAATTGCATACTGTATTTTGTTTTCAACTATCAAAAAAAGTGCCTGGTTCAAATCTTGTTTTGCTACTTGCCTTAGCCAATTAATATTGTCATAGATTCTGTTTTCCTCAAGTGAATCTGACAGAAAAACAATCTTTCCTATGTCTGCAAGATTTTCCTTGCCGCTTGTGTGGTATGCAATAGCCTGTAGAATTTCTCTGTCGCGCAGATTAAACCTTCTTTTGACAAATTCTGCCGCAATTTTACCATGCAGGAGAATCGGGTTCAATCTTTCGAGCTTTGTAATTCTAATTCTGTACGCAACAGCCATTCTCAAAAGAACATCCGGTTTTACATCTCTAAAGATATCATGCGCAAATCCAGCAACAGCCACACGATCCTCATCTACTTCATGAATTTTTGCAAGTTGTACGGCAAAATCTACACAGGATTTGATGTGTAAAAAACGTTTATTGCTGAGCAACAAATCAGAAATTTTATGTAACTCCCGAAAAATCTGATCCATCTCACCAACCTTCTCTTTCAATTTCAACTATCTCAAGGCCCATGGTGTTTTCTATCAATGCTGTTATATCCTCAACCACGGCATCGAGTATGCTTTGTGATGAAGAAACGATCGCAACTCCCAATTCTGACCATGTTTTTGAATCACTGTATCCAATCTCACATGCAGATACATTGAATTTTGCTCTAATCTCATTGATAAGTTTTTTCAATAATGAGCGCTTTTCTTTGAGACTGGCTATGCCAAACAATCTCAATTTATAACTCAAAACAGCTACGTGCATCCAAAATCACCTTAAAAATAGGGGGAATTTCCCCCCTTTATCATGCATTTTGACTTTCTTGCTTTCTCTCCTGGATTACTTTTTCCTGAATATTGGGTGGAACTTCCTGGTATCGTACAAATTTCATCGTGAAATAACCACGACCACTGGTAATTCCAGAAAGCTTTCCAGAAAAATCAAGCATTTCTGCTAGAGGAACTTCTGCCTTCACTTTTGACATACCCCTCCCGATTGATTCCATTCCCTGCGGCCTTCCTCTTCTGCTTGTTACCTCACCTATGACATCTCCTGCAACTTCATCGGGACAGAATATTTCGACTTCCATTATAGGTTCCAGCAAAACTGGTCTTGCTTCTTCCATACCTTTTCGGAATGCTTGAATGGCTGCGATCTGGAAAGATATATCTGAGGAATCAACTTCATGATATGAACCATCGAAAAGCGTTACTCGAACATCAACAACCGGATAACCAGCCACAGAGCCTCTTTTCATTGCTTCAACGATACCTTTCTCAACAGAGGGAATAAAATTCTTTGGTATGACTCCACCAAAGATTTTATCGACAAATTCAAAACCCGCTCCTCGCGGAAGTGGTTCCAGCTCTATTTTGACATGTCCGTACTGTCCATGACCTCCTGTTTGCTTTTTATGTTTGTATTCGGCTACCGCTTTTTTCGTAATAGTTTCTCTATAAGCTATCTTTGGCTTTCCCACTTCTACATCCACGCCAAAGGTGCTTTTCAATCTTTCAATCATTACATCTAAATGGATATTCCCTAAACCGGAAACTACTGTCTCTCCGGTTTCAGGATCGTATTCCCATTTGAATGCAGGGTCTGTCTCAGACAGCCTTGATAATCCATTACTAATTTTATCAATATCTGATTTGGATTTTGGATTAACTGATCTTGAGAACATTGGTTCTGGAAATGCCGGGGTTACAATAGTTAGTTTTCGATCTTTGTGTGTAAACGTTTCACCGACGGAACCTTCTTTGAGCTTTGGTAAAACAACTACATCCCCACATGAAGCCTGGTCCACTTCTATCTGATCTTTTCCACGTGGAAGATAAATTCGACCAAATTTATCCGATGTACCTCGATTGACATTCACATACGTATCGCCAGGTTTCAC
>LDZR01000871.1_pt1 | contig 10246 bp, 13 predicted proteins | sample 615371 | NCBI WGS metagenome assembly LDZR01 (sample SAMN03408294, study PRJNA278302) | terrestrial metagenome | isolation source: oil reservoir sample K2 | place: USA: Alaska, North Slope, Kuparuk formation | collected 2013
TAGGTAAAGTTTTCACCATAGTTCTTATTGTCCTGGGTTTTGGGGTTTTTACCTATGCAGCCACAACCATTGCTCAAATTTTGATAGAGTTTATCTGCTCTTAGTTTATCCCTTCTATGAATTATATAAACTTCTTTAGCTATGTTCGATAAATAGACTGCTTCTTCTACAGCTGTATTTCCTCCTCCTACGACGGCAACCTTTTTATTCTTAAAAAAATGACCATCGCACGACGCACAGTAAGAAACTCCCTTGGAGGAAAGTTCTTCTTCGCCTTTAACTCCTAATTTTCGAGGGTTAGATCCACTTGCTATTATTATTGCTTTTGATTTAATTGTTTTCCCATTTTCCATAACAACCATTTTTTGGGAGCCTTCATCCTTATCTGCCGTGAGGCCGTTTATCAATTCTATAGCCTTTCCGTCATAAAAGTCCGCTCCGAAGTTCTCCGCATGCTCTTTCATTAAAGAGGAAAGCTCTTCACCTCTTATGGTTTTAAAGCCGGGATAATTTTCTATAATATCCGTTAAATTCATTTGACCGCCTTCAATGGCTTTTTCAATTATAAGTGCAGAAGCCCCACCTTGTAAGGCATATATAGCAGCTGCAATTCCAGCAGGTCCACCACCGATTATTACTATGTCGTATTGTTGTTTTATTTCGGATTTTTTGTTGACTCCATCAACATTAAAAAACATGTAAGGACCTCCTTAAACTGTTCTATTCAACAGCTTTTAAAACTTCTTCCACAAAACTATTTTCTGGGTAGGCTCCTACAAACTCTCCTTTTTTTACCCACGTACCGTTTTCTTTTATTTCTATCACAGTGTGAGGGACGGAACTGACACCGTATTCGAAGGATATACTATCGAATTCGTTTGCTTCAATCATTTCCCCTATTATGTTAGGGTTTAACATAGCTGTTTGATGAGCAGCAAAAACAGCTCTAGGGCAGTATGGGCAAGTAGGAGTCACGAAAACTCTGATTCTTACATTTTTGTCTATCTGCGATAATTTTTCTTTGTTTTCATCATTGAAAGAGTCTACACTTTTATTAGAAACAGCTATGATATTTTGAAGAAAAGTGGTGAACTCATAACCCGATGGTATCCCATAGTATCTAATTCTGTAATCTCTTCCTTCGTTATCTAATATTAGCATAGCTGGTAATAGATCTTTTTCAATATCGTAATTGTTGATTTCCTGGGAACCAGGGTGGTAGATATTAACCATTATCCTTTCATCTAATTCCTTGAGTTCTCCAAGTAACTGTTCAACTATTTCTGAGTACTCTCCATCATTTTTAACTAATAGTATTTGAACCGGTTCCGTCAATTTCTCTAAAATTTCTCTTACCTTATTTTGTGTTTCTTTGTCCAAGATTTTTTCCATATTTTAAAAACCTCCATCTGTTATAATGTATTATATATACCCTATATAGGTATATTAACATATTTTGATTGAATCTACTTTAAAATTCTATACGCTTTGTTAATTTTTGATGATTTAACTATTGTTGTGAAAAATAATAGAATAGACGGTATTATTATTACTAAGGGATTTAGTATTACAGAAACTGACAAGAATATTTTATCCATGAAATAATAAAAAGATACAGCGAAAAGAAAAGCTTCAACACCTCTCATTAGTATTTTTTTTGAGAGAAAATTGCTAAAGTATGTTTTTTTTGAATACCCAAAAGAGAGAACCGTAATTTTGAACCTTTCATGATATTTTTTCGTGGCAGCGTCAAAAGATCTAAGATAAAATAAGAGCAAAATAAAGAATGTAATTATCTCCATTAGCGCTGTTAAACCGTTTAAATACTTCAAATAAAAACATACCAGCAAAAAAGATATTGCTCCGTATATGTTAAAATAATCTACGAAGTGATAGGGTTCTCTGTTCTTCATGATCAAAAATTTGATAACAGCAAAGGCTATTAAAAAACTGACTGCGTTGGTAAACAATGACTTTAATAATACCATAAAAATTACCTCAGAACTTTATTCTTTATTTTCTGGATTACTTTCAGAAATTGTGTTGTTTCTTGAAATATCAGCCATAGCAGCCACAGAACTCAATATTCCTGAAATTTCATACGGCATAAATACCTTTGTTGATTTTCCGTCTGAGATTGCCTTTAATGCTTCAAAATATCTTATTGTTATCAAGTCTTTTGTAGGATTACCTTTATGAATTGAGTCGAAAACTTTAAGAATTGCCTCGGCTTCTCCATCAGCTTCAATACTTAATTTATATTTTTGGGCATCAGCTTTTTTCTTAACAGCTTCTGCTTCACCTTCGGCTTTTAATATTGCAGCATTTCTGTCTCCTTCCGCTTTGGTAATTTGTGACTGTTTGTACCCTTCGGCCTCTAATATAACGGCTCTTTTCATTCTTTCAGCCTTCATTTGTTTGCTCATTGCGTCCATAATGTCTTGAGGTGGATCGATCTTTTTTATCTCTACTCTTGTGATTCTTACTCCCCATTTGTCGGTGGCTTCATCAAGTACTTCTCTGAGTTTCGTGTTGATTCTTTCCCTAGAGGTTAATGTTTGATCTAATTCTAACTCTCCAATTACGTTCCTTAAATTTGTTTGAGCTAACTTAACAGCTGCTGAGGTAAAATCTCCAACGTTGTAAACTACTCTATAAGCATCAGTTACCTCGTAATATATAACGGCATCAACGGTAACTATAACGTTATCCCTAGTGATAACCTCTTGAGGTGGAACATCGATCACCATTTCTCTTAAATCTACTTTAGTTATTCTTTCTATGAAAGGCATGATGAAATTCAATCCCGGATCAGCCTGTCTATGATATTTCCCCAATCTTTCCACCAAACCTTTTTCGTAGGGACGTATAATTTTCAAACTCATTGATACAATAAAGATCAAAAATAGAACTACTATTATCAATATTGCCAACATTCTTTTCCCCACCTTTCTTTTTCAAATTTTGTTCACCAAAAAATATTTTACTCTTTGATATCTTTTTTTTGATTATCTTCAGGGGCTTTAAGTTTTTTTATGTACACAAAATTGGCGCTTTTTTTTGTTATTACAACATCATCCCCCACATTAAAATTGGTTTCTTCGTCTTCCGGATACGCTCTCCACTCGTCTCCCTTTATTTTAACGATGATTCTTCCTTCCTCATCAATCTTACTCACCTTGCCGTTCATACCAACAAATTGGTCTTGATAAGGTTTGATAGTAGAAGAACCTTTGTACAAATTTTTTACGATTTTTCTTGTCGAGATCCACAGCAAAAAAGAAACGATTAAGAATATTAACAAATTTAAAACAACCGATGCAATAAATAAAGAAGCAATAGCTGCTACTCCAGCTCCTATGGCGAACCATAGAAAGAAAAAAGATGGTAGTATAGCTTCAGCGATCGCAAAAATTATTGCAAAAATAACCCAAATACCCCATTGACCCATAATTATCACCTCACGTCATTTGCGAAGCAAATGAGAATTAGGATGTTACTTCTAAAGCATTGCAAAAAAGACCTTTTTGCACATCACAGTAAAACCATTTTGCAAAAAACAGCAAAATTAGATTTTAAAAACTTTTTCTGGATGGACGATATTTATTTGTATATTTGGGAATTCGTTATTTAATTCTTCTTTGGCTAACTTAATTTTGCTGTTGTACCTACTTGAAACATGGTATATTATTATTCTCTTTGGCTTGGAGATGTTTATTAAATTTTTTAATTCTGATAGCGAGGTATGGTTTCTAATTTTTCTATCCTTTTCATCAAAAAAGGTACATTCATGAACCAAGGTTCCACAATCTTTTGCGAAATTGGGTGGAATAGGTAGAGAATCTCCGCTTATAGTCAATATGTTCGCAATGTAGTTTTCTAAGATATCTTCTTTTTTATTAATTATTAAATCTTTTATTTCGGGTTCAGTTAATTCTCTATACGCTTCTTTTACTCTTTTTCTTTGCTCTAAAATTTGGTAACCAAAAGAGACTTCCCCAGGGGTATGTCTTGTTTTAAAGGGTTTTATAAATCTTTTGTTGTTTAGAGAGATAGTATCCGATAACATTATTTCTCTAAAATCTATTTCGTATCTTAATCTTTTATTCATTTTACCTATAAAGTTTAAATATTCAGTAATATTTTCCGATCCCTTTGGATAGTAAATTTCTAGTTTTTTGTTTCTGTTCCCCATAGCGTTATTACGAGTATTAATGATTCCCCACAATCCAGCTATATGGTCTACGTGGGAGTGTGTTAAAATAATCTTTTCGATTCCATATATTTTGTTTCCTAACTCTGCACTAACTCCCTCACCAGCATCGAAAAGTATTCTATCTGGCTTATAAAAAACCCACGTCGTATACAATGCCTTTGATCTTATTAAAAACTCCAACTATCACAACTCCCATTGTAATTTTGTTAGTTTTCTGGTTCAACTTTCACCTTTATTTCTCCTCTAACACCTTGAGGAAGTTTCACTTTTAATGTGTGAGTTCCTAATTCTTTTATGTTTACCTTTTCATCAAACCAAGTTTTGTCAAATTCTTCACCGAGTAATTCTTCTATTTTCTCAGAAATATTTTGAGCCGTCACAGCACCGAAAAGCTTACCTTTTTCTCCGGATTTTGCTTTTATTTCTATCTTTGTGCCTTTCAATTTTTCTAAAATTTCTTCGCTTCTTTTTTTTAGATTTTCCTTCTTTTTGTCTTCAATTTTTTTACTTTCCTCAACGTTTTTTATATAGCCGCCAGTTGCTTCAACAGCCAATTTTTTTGGAATCAGATAATTTCTTGCGTATCCATCAGAGACTTCTTTTATTTCTCCTTTTTTCCCCAAATTTGACACGTCATCCAGTAACAGTACTTTCATGTTTTATAACACCCCTTTATACAATTTTATCATAATTAGGTAAAAAACGTACCTTCAAAAAAAATAGATAGAGGAATCCCTCTATCTATTGTATTTTAGATGTGAGTTGTCGCCTCACTCGTTCACATAAGAAACTAACATCATTTTTCTAGCACGATGAATCGCTGTTCGAACCATTCTTTGATGTTTGGCACAATTTCCATTTATCCTTTTTGGAAGGATTTTCCCCTTGTCGTTCATAAACTCCTTCAGTTTTCTAACATCTTTGTAATCAATATATTCAACATTATCTCTGCATAACTTGCATTTTTTTACTTTTTTTCTTTCCCTTTTAACGTAAGCCATCCTATTTAAAACCTCCATTTTTCCCAATTATTATTTTCTTTTCAGTTACTATTTTTTATTAAAAACTTATTTGTACTTTATTGTAATCAAATAGGTTTATCATCTGAAGAAAGGTGGTTTTCAAGATCACTAAAGCTTTCTTCTAAAAGCTCATCGTTCTCGAGTAATGCGTCATCATCTATTTCTTCAATTGGATCGGTATCTGAAATTCTATCTTTATCGAAAAATCCTTCTTCTACTGTAATGTCCATGTCAGAAAATTCGTTAACCTGTTCGGCCTTTTTTGTTTCCATGAAATTCATTCTATTAGCCCAAATTTCTGCGGTTTCTCTTTTAATATTATCTCTATCTGTCCATTGATTAATATGAAGCGATCCTTCCACTAGGATCAACTTTCCTTTTTTTAAATAGTTTGATGCAAAATCCGCTTGTTTACCAAAAGCCACAATTCTTATGAAATCTGTACCATCTTGATTGTTTGAAGAAGGTCTGTCAACAGCTAAATGAAAGTTTGCGACATTATTGCCATTCATAGTAGAGCGTATCTCTGGATCTCTGGTCAATCTTCCCACCAAAATAACTTTGTTATAAGAAATAGACATAAAAAACACTTCCTAATTTTAGTTAAATTTCTTCAGAAGTTTCTGGTTCTTCTACCATTATTTTTGACTCTTTTTGAGTTTTTCTTACTTTTTTCTCAAGATCTTCTCTTCTAATAGTTTGAAACCTAAAAATTTCTTGGTTCACTTTAAAAAGATCATCCAGTTGGTTAACCTTTTCTGGGTCAGCTTTGTATATGATGTAAGTGTAATCGCCTTCTGTAAATTTACCTTTTTGAGTTCTATAGGCTAATTTTCTTATGCCCCACCTTGTAAACTCTTCGACTTCACCTTCCAGTTGGCCTTCTATCCAACCTCTCACCTTTTCTGCCAAAGCATTTCTTTCCTCTTCAGGAATGTCTGTTCTAACAACAAACATTGTTTCGTAGTATCTTTTTCCCACTTTATTCCTCCTCCTATGGTCTTAGGCCTCTGAACTTATCAGAAGCAGGATTTTTTCATGTGCAATTATAACAGAAAATCGAAAGAAGGTTATTGTTTTTATTTAAAAATTATATTAAAATTCTATACCAAATCCAAAGTTTAGTTTTAAAATATTTTCATCTTTATCAGAAGGTTCGAAAATATCTTCATCTACATTGAATTCTAATTTGTTTTGTATTACTCCCATATCAGCTGATAGGTTAAACTCTAGATTGTTAAAATAGAAGTTTGTTGCTACGGTATATACATACCTTTTTTCCAAAAGTGACTCATCCAAAAGGTAGGTGCCTTCATATGGAGCGGTATCTTCGGTGGGGGATTTACTTCCTGAAAACACCGTTTCAAAAGAAGAATAAAGATTAAACCAATTATTGTACGTATAATCGTAGTCAACTAGGAAAGAAACCGTATTTTCACCGTATTTGTATCCGATGTAGTGATCTGTGTAATCTATAATCCTCTTCTCACCTTCATAATAATAGATACTTTCCGGATAGATAGTGTAACTACTGTCCCCACATCCTGGCTGAAAAGTGAATTGGGTTGCAAAGGCACCGTGAACACCAAAAGTTCCTAGGTTGCTTTTTATGTTTAATCCTGAAGAAAAGGCTACTTTGTCGGGAGTTTGTTTACCCTGGGGATTGAAGAATCTGTTTGCGTTGAAATCGTCTACTAATAGTTGAGAGTAAATATAGTAATTAGAGTCTTTGTAATCAAAGAAGAATCCCATTATTGAGTTATCGTTAATATTTTCCGACCAAGGCATACCATTTCCTACTGCTCTAATCTCTTGAGCAAAATATGCGGGCATTGGATTTAAAAAATAAAAAAAGTCAAAAGCCCTGTTATAGATGAGCGCATCTTGATAGCCTACCCTGAAATTGCCAAATTTCAATCCATACGTTTTGTAATTCATTGCTTTAGGGGTTTCAAAATTCCTGTTATTTTCACTTACCAATTGAACCCACATGGTTTCAAAAAAGAAATGTTCATCTTCATAACCCACATCTAAATTAACAAGGGGAATATTATTGGAAGAAAAGAACAATGAATAAGGAGAGTTTACCTCATCTTTTAGTTGTTTTATGCCACCACTCAATTCAAGTGTTTGATCATCATTTCTAAGGGTTATATAACTGTTTTCTATCAAAAAATAGTGATCCCAATAATATTTTGACTCATAAAAATAATACTTATCATCGTTGTAGAAGGCTATCTCGCTTGTGATATCAAAATTTGGAGTATAATTGTATAATTTTATACCTATTCTGTCTGTGAAAGTTTCTTCACCATAATCATAGGTTCCCATAGCGTTAAGTTCTAAGTTTATAGAAAATCCAAATGAAAAAAGGAAAAGAATTATTAAAATGGAAAACGATATTTTTTCGTACATTTTATACCCCCTCAGCTTAAGCGGTAAATTTCTTGCTCGATAATCTCCCGCAATCTTTTGATTTTAGAATCTTCACCCAGTACTATTATCACGTCTCCCTCTTCAATTATGGTATTTGCTTTAGGATTGAATATACTGTTATTATCTTTTTTTCTTACGGCTATCACTATCATATCTACCTTGTCAGGTAAGGCTATTTCTTTAAGAGATTTGCCGATTACCCAAGAGTTATTAGGTATATCAACCTCTTCTAGTTGTAAATCTTTTTCTGGTGTGTGTATAATCGTTTCAAGAAACGATACAATGTTTGGTCGAGTCGCCATATAGGCTAATCTATTTCCGGAGATTTCAGATTCGAGAACGATCTTGTTGATCCCAGCATAAGAAAGTTTTTTCACCGATTCAGGGTCGTTAACTTTTGAAATGATGTTGATTTGAGGTACTATACTTTTCACTGTTAAAGCAACAAACAGGTTATCTACATCGGAGGGTAGGGTTAATATGATGCTGTTGGCTCTTTTGACCCCGACTTCTTCCAGAGCAGTTTCATTTTTTGCATCTCCAATAAAATATGGAATTTCGGTATTTATTTCTTTCAGGAATTGTTGGATTCTCTCTTCTGATTTGTCCAACAGGATAAAATCTTTTTTCTCTTTTAACAGATTTTGACAGACAAAAAATCCTGTTTTACCGGCTCCTACAACAATATAATGATTATTCATACCATTAATTTTTTTCATCCTTTTTCTTACCTCCAAAACGTTTCTCATCTCACCCTCAACAATGAAGGAGGTCAAGGTTGAAAGAGAGTATAAAACTACCGTTATACCAGAGAGAATTAATATCGCTGTAAATATTTGTGAAACACTTGACAAATCGGCAGGTAAACTATATCCAACGGTACTCAATGTGATTATAGTAAAAAACAGAGAGTCTAAAAAAGCCCAATCTTCGAGCATCATATACCCTACCGTTCCTGAAAAGACTATAATAACAAAAATTATAATAGATATAACAAATCGTCTTATTTTTAAAGCGAGAGTTTCACTCATTTGATCGAGACATGTACCCCCTTTTTCGTCGAAGTATTAAAAGTTCTTACCTTATAACCATTAATGTTTGGTCACCTTCAACGCTGTCTCCTCTTTTTACCAAAATTTTTTCCACCACACCGTCGTTTTCTGCAGGTATTTCATTTTCCATCTTCATTGCTTCTATTATGACAAGCTTATCTCCAGCTTTAACGCTCTGTCCTTCTTTCACGTTTATTTCGTTAATTACTCCGGGAAGAGGAGCTTTGACCTCATAACCTGAGTCTGTTTCTTTTTTAGTTAACTCCTCAGGGATTATTTTCTCTTCCGCTTTTTGTTTTTTCTCTAGTTTTTTCTTGGTTCTTTTTTCGGCTTTTTTGTCTGTAACAGGTTTAGGAGTCTCACTAAATTGCTGTTTTTCAATTGTTCTTTCTTCTGTTTGTTTTATGTTTTCTTCGTTAGTAATTTCAGAGCCTATTTCCTCAACTTCAACCTCATAGGTTTTATTGTTTATAGTAACTTTGAATTTTCTTTTCAATTTACTTTACCTCCACCTTTTTTTGTAGTAAGGTTTCCAAGAAATAGAAGGTTCGTGTTTCATCCACTTTGTTTTCGGATTCTTTTTTAATTCAAACTCTTTGTTTGAGACTTCTTTAATACTTTTGATTTTAAATTCTTTATTAGTAAGATAACAACTTATAGCTGAAACGATAGCAAAAAGTTCTTCTTCATCTCTTTTCTCATTGTTTTCAATCCTTTTTACTTGTGGTGGCTTTATGTACTCTTTTTGAGGTTTTTCTAAACCCGATTTGCTTGATAAGTTATTACTATTTCTACTTTTAAAGAAAAAGCGAAAAAGCCATATGATCGTCATTAAAATTATAAGAAGTAAAAAAACTATAGATATTCCCATTAATGAAAGAATCCATACATTTTTCATAATTACCCCTCAATTATAACGGAATATTTCCATGTTTTTTAGATGGAGTTGGTTTTACTTTTGAATAAGCTATAGAAAGAGAAGCGGATAATTTTTTTCTTGTTTCGATGGGTTCTATTACATCTTCTATATAACCCCTTGAGGCTGCTTCATAGGGATTTGCAAACCGCTCTTTGTATTCTTCAACACGCTTTTTTCTAGTTTCTTCAGGATTTTCAGAACTTTCTATCTCTTTTGCGAAGATAATATTTGCCGCACCTTCGGATCCCATAACAGCTATTTCTGCAGTTGGGTACGCAAATACAAAATCAGCACCTAAATGTTGTGATGCCATGGCGATATATGCTCCGCCGTAGGCTTTTCTTAGAATTACAGTAATCATTGGAACGGTGGATTCAGAATAAGCATACAAGAGCTTAGCCCCATGCCTGATTATTCCTCCGTGTTCTTGTGATACTCCTGGTAAATATCCAGGTGTGTCAACAAAGGTTATAATAGGTATATTAAAAGAGTCACAGAATCTTATAAATCTGGCTGCTTTATCGGAGGCATCGATATCGAGTGAGCCGGCCAAAATTTTTGGTTGATTGGCTATTATTCCAACGGATTTTCCTTCCAATCT
>LDZR01000689.1_pt1 | contig 10241 bp, 11 predicted proteins | sample 615371 | NCBI WGS metagenome assembly LDZR01 (sample SAMN03408294, study PRJNA278302) | terrestrial metagenome | isolation source: oil reservoir sample K2 | place: USA: Alaska, North Slope, Kuparuk formation | collected 2013
AACCAAACATAATGTGTGAAAAGTCGAATTATCAGGAGGTGGTAATATGTTCTTCTACGATCCGACGTTTTTGTTATTAATACCGGCTCTATTACTCGCAATCTGGGCACAGGTCAAGGTCCAGAGCGCTTTTTCACATTATTCTCAAGTCAGATCAACTACAAATTTTACAGGAAGTCAGCTTGCAATGAGACTTCTTGATTCAGCTGGTATTTATGATGCCAGAGTTGAAGCGATGCCGGGTCATTTGACTGACCATTATGACCCGCGTACAAAAGTAGTCAGACTTTCTTCTTCAACTTACGGAAGTAGTTCTGTCGCTGCGCTTGGTGTTGTAGCCCATGAAATAGGGCATGCTATTCAACATGCAGAGAAAAATCCTCTGCTTGTCTTCAGAACTATTCTTGCTCCAGTTGCAAGCGTGGGTTCTTCCTTAGCATGGATATTTTTCATCATGGGATTATTATTTGCGCTGCCGGCAATGCTAAGATTTGGAATTGTGCTGTTCTCCTTAGCTGTTCTGTTCAGTTTGGTAACATTGCCTGTTGAATATGATGCGAGCAAGAAAGCTTTGAAATTACTGGGAGAAAATGTAATGATGCCGGAAGAAGAGCTTAAAGGCGTGAGAAAAGTTTTGAGTGCAGCTGCTCTGACCTACGTTGCTTCTACTGCAATGGCTGTATTGCAACTTCTAAGGATGTTACTTATCGCGGGAGTTTTTGGAAGGAGAGATTAAAAAAGGAGCCGTGGGGGGATTATTTTGAAAAAAATCACGATAAAAGATATAGCTGAGATTGCTGGTGTATCTGTGTCAACTGTTTCGCGCGTTTTGAATGAAAAAGGTAATGTAGATGATAGTTTGAGAGAAAGAGTCCTCAATGCTATAAGAGAAACAGGGTTTCAACCAAGTAAATTTGCGCGACAATTTAGAAAAAGAATAACTCAGGTTCATGTTGCTATTCCAATTTGGGAAGAACCTTATTTAAGAGTACTTGATGGCTTGATAGAAGCATTTGAAGATAAGGAAATTTTTGTTAGTGTGGGTAAAAGCACCGAAGATTCTGTTGCAGATATTGTGGTGCTGATTTCTGATAAAGATAATTGCGAAGGTAAGATAAATATAACAGTCGGTAGTGATTTCGATAATTGTTCAGTGGTTTTCGATTATTTTCATGCTTACAAAGAATTAACTGATTTTTTCCTCAAGAATGGAAAGCGGTCATACACTTTACTTTCCACAGGGCTTAAAGATTACAAAACATGTAAATTGTACGCAGCTTTTTTGAAGGCTATGTTTCACGGCGGAATTGAAGATTACGATGTTATTTTGCTTGAGAATGAAGGTGATTTTCTAAACAAGTTTTCACGACTTTCGGATGTCGTTTTTTGTGTTGATGACGTTATTGCGGTCAGGCTTATAGAAGCTTTGAAAATTGAAGGAGTAAGGATACCAGAGGAAGTTTCAATAGTAGGGCATGGGAATTTGACAATTTCTCAATTAGTAATTCCATCTCTGACGACGGTAGAATATTTTAACAGATCGATTGGAAAGATGTGTGCCAGTGTCCTTTTGAAGATTCTCAATGGTGAGAAGGTTCCTAAAAGAATTGTTTACAAAGGCCAGGTGATCAAGAGAGAGAGCAGCATATGAAGAAAATTCAAGCTATCACACTGCTTTTTACCGTAACAATGATCTGGGGTTTGACTTTCCCTGTTCAAAAAATAGCTTTAGACGGTGCAAATCCTTTTTTTTACAATTTTCTCAGATTCATTGTCTCGTTCTTTTTGAGCCTGTTGTTTTTCAGAAAAAAGCCAAGTTGGGGAAAAGGATTGATTCTTGGTTTGTTTCTAGCAATAGCTTATGCTTCTCAGACGAGTGGTTTGAAGATTACCAGTTCCACAAAGAGTGGTTTCATCACATCACTGTATATCCCGCTTGTACCATTTTTTTCTTATATTGTGGAAATGATCAAACCAACGTTAATTCAATTTCTTACCTTCCTTGTTTCTATTTTTGGGCTTTATATGTTAAATGATCCATCCAGAGATCCTTTTAATATAGGAGATTTACTCACACTTGTATGTGCAGTCAGCTTTGCAATTCATGTTGTTTTGATAACTCATTTTACGAAAAGGTCTGACGTTGATGAGATCTCGCTTATCGCACCACAGTTTCTTTTAACAGCGTTGATTAATCTTTGTTTAACACCTCTCGGTGGAGGCCTGAAAATTAGCATGGAATTCATTTTTGCGATGGTATTCTCAGCTCTTCTGGCAACTATTTTTGCTCTCTGGGTCCAGTTAAAATTTCAAAAGGAAGTAGGATCTAATGTATCTGCTTTGATCTATGTTGGGGAACCAGTTTTCGCGGCTATTTTTTCATTTTTAATACTCTCAGAGAAACTCTCGTTTTTACAGATCTCTGGTATGATTTTGCTTATCTGTGCGATAATTTTTGGGATAGCTTATAAAAGAGATTCTGGAGGTGATTGAAATGAGTATAATATACGCAAGAAGAAGCGTTAGAAAATTTCAACCCCGCGATGTAAGCGAGGATACAATTTTGGAAATTATCAGAGCGGCGATGCATGCGCCATCTGCTGGTAATGAACAGCCGTGGCACTTTGTCGTGATTAAAAATCAAAGCACGAAAGAAAAGATAGCAGAGATACATCCCTATGCAAAATCAGTAATTAGTGCTCCTGTCGCAGTAATTGTTTGCGCGGATTTGTCTTCGGTAAAATATCCCGGGTTCTGGGTTCAAGATTGCGCAGCTGCTACGGAAAATATTCTTCTCAGGGCTGCCGAACTTGGGCTCGGTGCTGTTTGGTGTGGTATATATCCTGACGAATTAAGAGTAGAAAGTTTTCGTAAATTCCTCGGTCTTCCTAAAGATATTGTAGCATTTTCACTGATACCAATTGGATATCCTGCTGAAAAACCAGGCACTGTTGATAGATTTCGAAAAGACAGATTGCATTTCGAAAGATGGTGAGAATGATGGAGAAAATTCTGGCTTTAGAGTCGACCGTTATCGCCCATGGATTGCCATTTCCAATCAATATTGATACAGCTGTTGAGCTTGAAGAGCTTGCAGCTGAAACTGGATGTTCTGCAAAGACTATAGGAATAATTGCTGGTCAGATAAAAGTTGGGTTAAGCAGGGAGGAGATTGTTCAAATTGCTTCGAGAAAAGATGTTTTAAAAATAGGAACCGCAGAAATTCCATTTGCACTTGCTAAAAAAATGTGGGCTGCAACGACAGTGAGCGCTACAATGCGCATTGCACATTTGAACAATATAAAAGTTTTTGCAACAGGTGGAATAGGAGGAGTTCACAAAATAGATCAATGGGATGTTTCTCAGGATTTAGCCGAACTCTCCAGAACCAGAATGATAGTAGTCAGCGCTGGTCCTAAATCAATACTGGATTTGAGATCTACTGTTGAAATGCTGGAGACATTTCAAATAACTGTTGTTGGCTATAAAACTGATGAGCTGCCGGCTTTCTACTGTAAATCCACCAGCATACACATTAATAGAGTTGACAGTTTTGAAGAGATTGCATCTATTTTTTTATTCAAAGAGAAATTTAATCTACCCGGTGCAGTTCTTGTTTTCAATCCCATACCTGACGAACATGCAATTGAGGTTGAACAATTTGAAGAATGGTACAGACTATCTGAGCATGACCTTGATGCATCTTCTGTGAAGGGTAAAGGTGTTACTCCATTTCTTTTGTCGAGGCTGGCTCATTATTCGAAAGGAAAAACTGTTAGGAGTAATGTCGAACTTCTGAAAAACAATGTTAAGGTTGCCTGTGAAATATTGAATCAGCTTTCAAAGATGCAATAAGTTAGTTTTTGAAATTTTGCATGGTACATAGCTCTATCAGCGTTGCGGAGGATTTTTTCAAAATATCCTCCGTCTTTGGGATATTCTGCTATACCGGCGTTTGCAGATATTTTAAGCTTTTTTCCCTCCTGAATTATAGGAGTTTCTATTTGCTCTATAACACGCTCAATCAATTTAACTGCCAGCCGGGCAGGCGTACCTGGCAGGAGAAAAACGAATTCATCTCCGCCCAATCTGGCAACGAAATCGCTTTTTCTCATACACTTTTTGAGCCTTTTTGCAACAACCGATAACACTTTGTCACCTGTACTGTGGCCATATTGATCGTTGATTTTCTTGAAACCCATTAAATCGATGTAAATTACAGAAACAGTTTTTCCAGATCTATTTGATGAAGAAAGTATTCTTTCAGCTTCTTCTTCAAGCATACGCCTGTTGGGTAGCCCGGTGAGAGGATCATGATATGAAAGAAAACGCATCGTTTTGTTTTGATCTTTGATTTTTTTCTCAAGGTTTAATCTTTCGAAGACAACACCAATCTGACCGGCAAAAATTTTTGCAGTTTCAACAGCCTCTTCATCGAAAGCATCGACATCCTCGAAGTTATCTAAGTTGAAAAAACCTATTGTTTCTTTCTGGACTACAATTGGTATGGAAAGCATCACCTTGATTTCGTTGATTTTGCCAAAAGCCTTCAATATGGAGGATCTCTCTTTGTCGAGAGTTTCGTTGATTGAAAAATCAGTCACTTTTACCACATCTTTTGCAAGTCCCTGTGCAAGCTCATTTTCCCTGAAAAAGACTCTCGAAAGTTGCTGAAAGTCGTATCCAACAGCGGCCTTGTAATAAAAGATACCTCTCTTTCCTCTTAGCAAGACACTTCCTGCCTGTGCTCCCGGGATAATTTCAACAGCTTTTTCAAGCAAAAATTGATAATGGTTTTTTCTTTTTCCTTTAAGAACTTCACCAGTAAAATGCATTATTGCCTGCTGACACCTTGTTTTTCTTTCAAATTTATCAGTTAAATGTTTTAATTCTGTCACATCTATGAGAGTTACTATCGATCTACTTGAGTTTGGTATCATGCTTACATTAATGAGAATTTCCCGATAATTTTTTTCAGAATCAACAAGGGTAAAATAATATTTCTCTGGAACATGGCAAGATTTTCTTCTTTCGTAATGATATTTTTTCATTGTTTCGAGGTCCTTGGGATGAACGAAAGCAGTCCAGCTCTTTTTACCTTCCACGACACTTTTTGGCAACTTAATCAGTTTGCATGCTTCCTCATTGAGCGCAATTATCGTTGTATCTTCATCTATTATGAACGTGGGGATGCCGAGCAGCTGAATAAATGAACGTATTGAGTTTTCTTTCATGGCTTTTCACCTACTCAACTATGTGAACTTTGAGCATGTTAGTTGTTCCAACAATACCACACGGAGCACCAGAAGTAACAACCACAATGTCGGAATTTTGAACATATCCGACAGCTTTAACCTTCTCGACGGCCACGTGGATCATTATATCTGTGGAATGGACTTCTGGAATTAGCATCGGAACTATCCCCCAAACAATAGACAACTGATGAAAGGTGTTTTCATCTGGGGTCGTAGCTATGATAGGACGAAGTGGCTTGAAATAGGCCACCCTTCTTGCAGTGCTTCCAGAAGCTGTTGATATTATTATAGCTTTGGCATTTATTTCTTCAGAAATGTAGTAACTACTCCTTGCAATAGCTTCAGATGGATCTTCGATTTTTTCAAACCTGCGTTCTTTAAAATGAGCATTGATTTCGGGTAGGTAGTTCTCAACATTTTCAACAATCTCATTAATTTTTTCAACTGTTTCGATCGGAAAGTTCCCCACAGCTGTTTCAGAGGTTAGCAGTATAGCATCTGCTCCATCTAAAACTATGTTTGCAACATCCATTATTTCAACCCTTGTTGGTGATGAACTGTTGATCATAGAATTGAGTATTTCGGTTGCGACGATCACAGGTATTTTATAATTTGATGCGGTATTTATTATCTTTTTTTGCAATATCGGCAAATCTATCAGAGATGTCTCCACCGCTAAATCTCCTCTTGCTACGATTATTCCATCGCTCACGCGACATATATCTTCCAGCGTTTCTATGGATTTTTTTGTTTCTATTTTCGTAAGAATTTTCGCACTTGAATCGAAAGATTCAAGATGTTTTTTGATTTTTTGAACATCTTTTGCGTTTCTTGCAAATGATACACAGTAATAGTCCAGTCCCATATTGACAGTTTCAGCTATGATCTTAATATCTTCTTCTGTTGGTACTTCGACAGGTAGATCAGAATTGGGAAAATTGACGCCACTGTTTTTCTTCAAAATTCCTCCTATCTCCACGACGCATTCTACTTTTTTTGGAGAAATTCTTTCCACTCTGAGTTGTATTTTTCCATCATCTACGAGGATTAAATCGCCGGTTTTTACACCCTGAAATGGTCCGGAAAAATTTATGCTTATAGTATCCCGAGAAGAAAAAGTTTTTTCGCTTGTTACAGTCACTTTTTCACCTTGTCTAAGTTCGATGATTTCTTCTTTCTGATCTCCCGTCCGGAGTTTGCAACCTGGTAAATCAAGAATGATGGAAACAGGCATTTTGAGTTCATATCTAATATCTTTGATTAGCTCTACCAGCTCTGTGATTTTTTCCATCGTGTAATGAACTGCGCTTATCCTAAAAGCATTTACCCCTCTTTTTAGCAATTCCTTTATTTTCTCTGGTTTCTCGGTTTTAGGTCCTATCGAACATATAAGCTTGGTTTTTCTCATTTTTTCACCTCAAGAGAGTGTTAATGAAAGTTCATACAGAGACATATCCAGGCCTTTTTTGGACTTTAATGCTTCTGCTATGGGGACATGCTCTATTCTGTTCATCCTCAACGCCATCATCATGCATGTCTCACCATTCATCAATGCTTTAACTGCTTCTGCCCCCATTCTACTTGCTAAGAGTCTGTCAAAAGCTGTTGGGCTTCCTCCACGCTGAACGTGACCGAGTATAGTTATTCTTGTTTCATACCCTATTCTGTCCTGTAAGTTTTTTGCTACCTGTATTGCACCACCGGCTCCCTCGGCGACGACAATGATGCAATTTATTTTTCCTCTTTTTCTTTCTTCGAATAATCTTTCGGCCAGCTTGTCAAAATCAACGGGAACTTCCGGGACTATTGCAGCTTCAGAACCAGTTGCAAGGGCAGCATTCAATGCTATATATCCTGATTCTCTTCCCATTACTTCAACAACGAAAGCTCTTTCATGCGACGTGGCAGTGTCTTTCAATTTTTGTATAGCATCTATAACTGTATTTAAACATGTGTCAACTCCTATGCACATATCTGTTTGCGCTATATCGTTATCTATGGTTCCTGGTATACCAACTACAGGTATTCTATGCTCTTCATACAATAGTTTAGCACCAGTTAAACTGCCTTCGCCACCGATGACAACGAGTCCTTCTATACCGGCATTCTTCAATTTTGCGGCTGCTTTTGCCCGGCCTTCTGGTGTATAAAATTCCCCACATCTGCTTGTTCTGAGTATTGTTCCTCCTCTTTCCATTATTCCGGCAACATCCGAAAAGTTCATTTCCTTGAAAGCACCATCGATCATCCCACAATAACCTCTTTGTATTCCTATCACTTTCAGGCCATTTTTTACGCCAAATCTAACAACTGCTCTTATAGCAGCATTCATTCCTGGTGAATCCCCGCCACTTGTTAAGACGCCTATGGTTTTCATTTTCACACACCTCCTGGTGTAAAATAGACACTGAACTGATTAATTATATAACAGGAGGAAATTAAATTGTGGAGAATACTTCTTGAAGAGGTTGATTTACCTACCGCAAATATTTTGAAATCGTTGCTCGAGGAGAGTGGTATAGAGGTTCTGATCAAACCAGGCAGTTTTGATCCCGTTATTTTTGGACAGGGTGGGCTGGTCCAGATTCTCGTGACGGAAGAAGATTTCGAAAAAGCACAAAAAATTTTAAGGGAGGCGTCGAAAAATGAGGAGAACACCTCTATATGAAAGTCATGTATCTCTTGGAGCAAAGATGATAGATTTTGCTGGCTGGGAGATGCCACTCCAGTATACTTCGATAAACGATGAAGTTGCAACTGTTAGAAAAAACGTAGCGCTTTTTGATGTTTCTCATATGGGTGAGATCTTCGTGGAGGGGGAAGATACGGTTGAATTTGTGGATTATCTATTGACAAATTCTTTTAAAAATTTGAGAATTGGTCAGGTCATGTATACAGTTATGTGTAATGAAATGGGTGGTATCATAGACGACTTGCTGACTTACAGATTTGGGGAAAAGCAGGCAATGCTTGTTGTTAACGCTGCCAACATAGAGAAAGATTTCGACTGGATAGTAAATCAATCAAAACAGTTTAATGTTACAGTTCGAAACTTATCCGACCAGTATGGTTTGATAGCTGTTCAAGGGCCACTGAGCGAAAGATTTTTAAAAACGTTTGTTTCAGATATCGATTCTCTTTCTTACTACACCTTCGCCAGTTATTCGGTCTTTGGAAAAAACTGTATTGTTTCTAGGACTGGATACACAGGTGAAGATGGATTTGAAATTTATTGTCATTGGGATGATACTTTTACTGTGTGGAATGAATTGCTTCAACGGGGAAATAACTTTGGTGTAAAACCGGCAGGCCTTGGTGCAAGGGATGTTTGCAGACTTGAGGCTTCATATATGCTCTACGGAAATGATATGGATGAAACCACAACACCTCTTGAAGTCGGTTTATCTTGGGTAGTGAAGTTTGACAAAGATTTTATTGGAAAAGATAGCTTAATAAAGCAAAAGGAGTTGGGTTTACAGAAAAGAATAAGAGGTCTTGAGATCTCTGACAGAAGAATCGCACGTCATGGGATGTATGTATTCAAAGGGGAGAAAAGAGTAGGTGTGGTAACCAGTGGAACTTTTTCACCAACACTCGAGAAACCCGTAGCGCTTGCAATGTTAAGCAGTGAGATAAAGATTTCAGATGAAATTGAAGTGGATATAAGGGGAAGTAAAGTGAAGGCTATGATTGTGAAATTGCCTTTTTACAGAGGTTCTGTAAAAAGTTCTTAGGAGGTGCGGTGAGATGAAAAGGTATGCAAAGACTCATGAATGGGTCTCGGCTGATGGGAATATTGCTATTGTTGGTATTACAAATTTTGCACAGGAAAAACTTGGAGATGTTGTATACGTCGATCTTCCACAAGTTGGCAAGGTAGTTAAAAAAGGAGAAATGCTTATGAGCATTGAGTCAGTGAAGGCAGCAAGTGATGTATATGCACCTGTAAGTGGAAAGGTTACCGGGGTTAATGAAAAATTGAACAATGAACCGGAACTTGTGAATAAGGATCCGGAAGGAGAAGGATGGCTTGTGAAAATTGAGATGAGTAACGTAAGCGAGCTGGAAGAACTTCTCGACGAGGAGGCGTACAGAAAGTTTTGCGAGGAGGAAGGATAATGAATCCATATATTCCTCATACAGAAGATGAAATACGACAAATGTTAGAAGTTATTGGTATTGAGACAGTAGAGGAACTTTACAGAGATATCCCTGTTACGTCGAAGAATCTTAATCTTCCAGACGGTCTGGATGAGTTCACAGTTGTCTCAAAACTCAAGAATCTATCTTTAAAAAATATGGTGATCGAGAAACCGAATATTTTTATGGGTGCTGGAGTATATGCTCACTACATTCCACAGATTGTGAAGTTTTTATCTTCACGACCTGAGTTTGTCACAGCTTATACCCCATATCAGGCAGAGGTTTCTCAGGGAACATTACAAGCCCTATTTGAATATCAAACAATGGTTTGTGAACTCACAGGTATGGAAGTTGCAAATTCTTCAATGTATGATGGTGCAAGCGCTCTTGCAGAAGCAGTTCTAATGGCTCACAGGATAAGTAATAAACGCAAAGTTCTTATAAGCCGGGCTGTTCATCCAGAATATATTCAGACATGCTATACATACGCAACTGCCCAGGATATAGAATTTGAAACGGTTCCTGTTACTAAGTCCGGAATGACAGATCTGGCAGTCTTAAAAAAACTCATAGATGATGATACGTCAGCTGTTGTTGTGCAATATCCAAATTTTTTTGGTATTGTGGAAGATTTGAAAATGATCAGAGAGTATGCTGATGGTCTTGTTTTGATAGTTGTAACAGAACCTTTCGCTTTGTCTTTGTTAGAGCCACCGGGCAGTTTTGGAGCCGATATTGTTGTTGGAGAAGGACAACCCCTTGGAGTATCGATGAATTACGGTGGACCGGGGGTTGGTTTCTTTGCTACGCTTGAAAAATATGTTCGCAAAATGCCCGGGCGAT
>LDZR01000872.1_pt1 | contig 10198 bp, 9 predicted proteins | sample 615371 | NCBI WGS metagenome assembly LDZR01 (sample SAMN03408294, study PRJNA278302) | terrestrial metagenome | isolation source: oil reservoir sample K2 | place: USA: Alaska, North Slope, Kuparuk formation | collected 2013
TATACTATTTCCCGAGCCCATGGAAGAATGCAAAGACCTCAGAGCTTCTGCTATACGTGTTATAGATGAGAATGAAAATATATCTGCAAAGGACCTGGTTGATAAATTGAGGGAAGAAATTATTCATCCAGAAATTCCATTGCAACGAAACGAAGTAAGCATAATGAGCCTCCATAAAGCAAAAGGACTTGAAGCAGACCTAGTGATTATACCTGCTTGCGTACAGGGGCTCATCCCCTCCATAGATAGAGATAAAACTTCTGATGAACAACGAAGAGAACTTGAAGAAAACAGACGATTATTCTATGTTGGAATAACAAGAACTAAAAAAGTATTGATATTGAGCAGTTTTCTATGGATGAACATTGGTCAAGCTAAGAAAATGAAAATCCATTATACTGTTAGCAAAAATTTGGCAAAGGTTCAAAGTAGTCAATTCCTTGGTGAATTAGGTTCACGATGTCCGAAAGCTATTAAAGGTGAAATATTCCTCAAGGAAAGGTGTGAAGAAAACCAGATATAATAGTAAAAAATATGTCGAACTGCTCTGATAATACAAGTGCGGCAAGATAAACCTGGTCGGAAAAACCTATCAAAAGCCATAATCTTCCATTCCAGGTAATGTCAACCTTCAACAAGCTGTACAAATTTCGACTGGACTCTGAGATTATGAAGAATCAATAAAATATTGTTCTGAGAATTATCCAGAGGACTTAAAGAATCAGCTTGTCGGGGCCGATAACAAATTGATGATGTCCTCATTGATAAAGCAAGGTTGGGCTGGAAAGATTAATTTAATCTACATTGATCCGCCTTTTTTCACAGGTGCAAATTTTCTGTGAAAACAAAAGTTGGGGATGAGAAAATAGAAAAAGAGCCTTCAATTATAGAAGAACGGTCTTACAAAGACACATGGAGCAACGGCATCGCTTCATATCTAAAGTATATATGAACGAGTAGTTTAATTCTGGAATTATAGCCAGAGAATGGAACACTATGAGTTCATGTTGGCAAACAACTGGGACACTACGTGCAATAGATGAAGGGTGAGACTTTTGAATATGAGAATTTCAGGAATGAAATCACTTGGCGCAAGCAAACAAAAGAGGATGAGTGGAAATGAACGGTTTGAAAACAAAAGACGTATTGAAGGTTATTTTAGATGTTGCACAGTCGATAAAATATAGGGGATTAATGCTTAATGAAAGATACTTACACCATTATTTCTCGCACTTATTGCAAAAAAGTATAACTCCCTAACTCTAACTCGAAGTAATAGAGCGATTACCTTGCACCCAGAATGGCCTACATATAAGGAGCAAACAAAAATAAGCTTTGGTCGATATAAAAATTATAAAAAAAATAATAAAGATAACTACCAACCCGATTCAAATGGCAAAGGAGGGCTTATTGATTTTGCAATTGGTGATTACAACAAACCTGATATCGGAATAGAATTTACATTGAAATATGGTTGGTCAAACGAAGATATTGTATTTGATTTTCTTAAGCTTTTGGACAAAAAGAATCCATTTAAAGCCTCAATCTCATTCAACGTAATATTTCGAAGCAGGGAATTGGTAAAAGATAGATATTTAAGGGATCTTGAAGACCACATGAATGCTGCATATAGAGAGGCTATCAACCGATTGAAGTATGATGTATGTGATAATTCAAGAGATATATATTTTATGATAGCTGAAATTGATAAAGACAATAATAGAAGATACTGGTATTTTGATAGAACAAAATGTAAATTTGAAAATGGTTTACCTATCATTCAGAAGCGGACTTTGTTCAAATTATTCCCAAAGAGATTTCAGATACGTTCGAAAACGAAGATGTAGTTAGTTGGAATATTTTCAGGCCTTTGGAAAGAAATAATTTAGAAGAACTATGAGTTATTAAGTTTCTAACTACATGGAACTTGGATAGAGGAACAAGAAGGTTTAAATTTCTATAAAACTTCTTTTATGCTGTAAATGTTGTGCGAAATTGTTTTGGGCTAGCTTAAATTTATTTATATTATTCACAGATAAAAGAAGTATCAAACCATTTCAAAAATATGATAAAATTAAAAAGAGAAAGCATATGAAGGAGTCAACGAATGCCAGGATACTTAACACATATTATCTTCGGTCATAAGATTTTTCCAAACAGTTTGAAAAATGTGAAAATGTTTAACCTTGGACTGATGGGTCCAGATATCTTTTATTACAATATTTCTGATCCCAAATTTCACATTATTGGAGAAACTTTGCATGATGTTGATTTAACAAGGCTTATTCAAGAAATTCAAAAGGAAAGCCCTGAGTATGCTTTAGGTTTATACTTACATTCTTATCTTGATATGAAATTACATCCAAGAATAAATACTATAGAAAGAAACACTGGCAAATCACATACCAAAGTAGAAACTTTGATCGACGCAGCTTTATTAAAAAAAGAATGGAACACCACCATTTTCAGGTTAGACAAACATTTTTTCCCTAATAAATTACCCGCTAGATTCATGAGGATTTTCGATGAAGTGCTTTACAACTATTACGAGGTAGAAGATGTAAATATCAAAAGTTTGTATGAAATTTTTTTGAAAAACTTTTTCTTCCTATACAAATGGTATCCTATTAAAGCAGTTGCTTCATATGTACTCTACGTTGTTTCATTGGGAAAATTCAATTACAAGGACTATTTTATATTTAGAACTCCTTCCTTGGATATTCTGAATGATTTTGGAATAGAAACATTGTGGAAGGAGTCTTTGGATGAAATTGATCAGCTATTATCAGAAAAATTTTAATCAAAACTCACAAAAAAGGGATGTGAAACTTTAATATGGCTACAGGTAATTTAGTAGTAATCGTAGGGCCTATGTATTCTGGCAAAACTTCTGAATTAATCTCTTTCATTGAAATTTACACCCTTGGGAAAAAGAAGATAAAAGTTTTTAAGCCTTTATTAGATAACAGATATAACGAAACTTCTATTGTATCTCATTCTAATACATCCGTTAAAGCTATTCCTATCAATAATTCTGCTGAAATTCTGCCTCGACTTGATGGAGACGAAAAGGCGATTTTTATAGATGAAATTCAGTTTTTGGACGAAACACTTAGAGAAGTGGTTGTCGAGATGATCAATTCTGGTAAGGATGTGTACTGTGCGGGTCTGGATTTGAGTTATAAAAATAATCCATTCAAAGTTACCTCTTTATTAATGTCTCATGCAGACACTGTGATTAAAAAGAAAGCAGTCTGTCATGAATGTGGAGAATACAAGGGTACAATGACTTATAAAACTGTGGAAAACGGTGGAGAAATCGATATTGGCGGATTTGAAAAATATATCGCTGTCTGTAGGGACTGCTACTTGGAGTTGAATAAAAGCAAACAGAACCAAAACAAATTACTGAATCAAGGGGGTTGATCTATGCGAATTACAAGCATCTCTGATAAAGTGGAATTAGCCAACAAAGTGAAAATTCCTTGGTTGGGCTATGGGACATACAAAGCCCACGGGGATGAATTGGTAGAGGGTGTAAAGTACGCTTTAAGTATAGGATATAGGTTGATAGATACCGCTGAAATGTACGAAAATGAAGAAGAGATAGGTAAAGCTATCAGGCAAAGTAAAATACCGAGAGATGAAATTTTTATAACCTCCAAAGTATGGAATACGAATCAAGGTTTTGAAAGTACTTTAAACTCTTTTGAGAATTCATTAAAAAGATTAGGAACCGATTATTTAGACTTATATTTAATTCACTGGCCTGTAAGTGGAAAATACTTAGAAACATGGAAAGCTCTTGAAAAGTTGTATAAAGAAGGTAGAGTAAAGGCTATAGGTGTGAGTAATTTTTTAATTCATCATCTTCAAGATATAATAAACAACTGTGAAATTACACCTATGGTTAATCAAGTAGAATTTCATCCATACTTATTGCAAAGAGATCTTTTAGATTATTGTCAAAGAAACAAAATACAGCTTGAAGCTTGGAGTCCTTTAATGAGAGGAAGAGTTCTAAACATACCTCAGATAATTGATATAGCAAAAAAGTACAAAAAAACTCCTGCACAAATAGTTTTAAGATGGGACTTACAACATGGTGTAGTAACTATTCCCAAATCTGTACACAAAGAAAGAATAAAAGAAAATGCCGATATTTTCGATTTTGAACTAACAGAAGAAGAAATGAATACCATAGACAATTTAGACCAGAATAAAAGATTTGGAGCAAATCCCGATGATTTTTAAGAGTAACATAGCTTTTAAAAAGATTAATTGATTTTTCAACAATGAAGTGCTATAATATGAAAGCACCATTACAGGAGGCTGGGTCCTGCGCAATAGGAACCCGTGAAACTGGTCAGGCCCGGAAGGGAGCAGCCATAAGCGGAGATTTCTATGTGCAGCAGGGAAACCCAGCCATCTTTAATAATTTTGGAGGTACAAAAAAATTGGCTCAAAAAAAGAAAAACAAAAACGAATATGAAGATGTTCAAATATACGGCCCCGAAGATATAGCTTTTATGAAAGTTGACGAGGTAATCAAAAAAGTTAATAACGATCTGAAGCCTGCTAAAGAAAAAGAAATTAAAAAAACTCCTTCTTTTGAGCATTACTACAGCGAAAATCCAACGTCAGAATTAACTGTAAAGGAGTTAGTTTTAAATTTGAGAAATGGGCACAAGTATCTATTTAAAGCCCCATCCGGAGTATATGGAAAGAAAAGGATAGACAAGGCAAGTATTTTATTGATTGAAAAAGTAGAACTAACAAATGAAAAAGTTTTAGACATAGGATGCGGATACGGTGCGATAGGTATAGCCTTAAAAAAAGAGTTTCCTGACATTGATCTGTATATGAGTGATATAAATAACAGAGCCGTTGATTTTTCTAAAATAAACGCCAAAAACAACAATATAAATGCTGTGATCAAACAAGGAAATCTATTCAAACCATGGGAAGGTAACTACTTCGATGTTATTGTCACCAACCCTCCAATAGTTGCAGGTAAGGAAGTATTACATGAATTGGTCGAAGGATCGTACGATCATTTGAATGAGAATGGCAAGATGTATTTAGTTGCGTACCACAATAAAGGCGGAAAAAGCTTAGAAGATTATATGAAACAAATTTTTGGTAACGTAAAAGAGTTAGAAAAATCTGGAGGTTTTAGAGTTTATCTTTCGATAAAGAGGGGCTAAGATGTTTTTTGGATGCAAAAATCTTTCTTTCAATTATTATGAAAAAAAAGTACTAACAAATATCAACCTGGATGTACAAAAAGGCGAGTTTATCGGTTTAGTTGGGAGTAATGGAAGTGGAAAATCTACGCTTCTAAAGCTTCTATGTGGTATTTTATCTCCCAAAGAGGGAGAAGTAATCATCAAAGATCAAAAATTAGATGAACGTAATAGAATAAAGGTAGGTTATATTTTTCAAAATCCCGAAAATCAAATTATAGGTGTCACTGTCGAAGAGGACGTAGCTTTTGGGTTAGAAAACATAGGGGTCCCAAGAGAGAAAATGCTTGAAAGGATCGAGTGGGCTCTTTCAACGGTAGGGTTGGAAGGGTTGAACCACGCAGACCCCAATGCATTATCTGGAGGGCAAAAACAAAGACTTGCAATAGCATCAATCCTGGCTATGGAACCTGAGATTATACTCATGGATGAACCTACTTCAATGTTGGATCCAAAAGGTCGAAACGAGATCTATAAAGTTATACACAATCTTAGAGAAATAGGAGAAACGATTATAATTGCCTCGCATCATTCTTCTGACTTGGAACATGTAGACAAAATCATCGCTCTCAACGATGGAGAGATTGTTTTTGAAGGAGAAAAAGATCAATTTTACAAAAACGATGTTATCCAATCTGAGCTTCCTTTTAACGAAAAAATAAAAAGGCAATTCAATACTGATTTAAAAAAGTTGGTTGATGAAATATGTCGATAATACTTGAAGATGTAAGTTTTACTTACTCCTTGAATACACCTTTTCAAAAAAGAGCTTTATCAAATATAAACATAGAAATTAAAAAAGGGGATTTATGGCTATTTGTAGGGCATACAGGATCCGGTAAGACTACGTTAATGAGTTTAATGAACGGATTACTTATTCCTCAACAAGGAAGAGTATTAGTTGAGGGATTATCCACAAAAGACAAAAAGGTCAACATAAAAGATATAAGAAAGAAAATTGGCATTGTTTTTCAATACCCTGAATCCCAATTTTTTCTTCCTACCATCAAAGAAGAAATAATGTTTGCACCGAAAAATTTTGGGGTGCAACTAAGTGACGATTTACTAAAGTACTATTTAGACCTGGTAAAGTTACCAGAATCATACCTTGAAAAAAATCCATTTGAACTCTCAGGTGGAGAAATGAGAAAAGTAGCGATTATCTCTGTTCTCTCATATAACCCTGATTATATAATCTTTGATGAACCCACTGTTGGATTAGATTACGTAACAAAAACTTCTATATTCAACCTTATAAAAGAGCTTCACAACTTGGGAAAGACCATAATAATATCAACTCACTGGATAGATGAATTCGCCAGTTTGAAACCTAACGTACTGTTATTGAAAAACGGAGAAGAAACTTTTAAAGGTAATTTTGACGATTTTGTTTTGTTGAATGAAAATACTCTTTGGGAAGCTGGTATAATATTAACTGAAAAGATGCAACTATATAAATGTGCTATAAAAACAGGGAAAAAGGAATTAGCTGAAAAAATTTCATCTATTTAAAATCTAGGGGATGATGAAAAATGAAAAAGATTCTTATCTTATCCATTTTTGTTTCTATCTTTTTATTACAGCTTTTTTCTCAGTCGAGCGGGGTTATCGATCTAAGAAGAAGTTTCTTGGTATACACAGAAGGTGATTCCAGTATTGGTTCCTTGGTGGAACAATATTTAGAAAATAATCTGGAAAAACAAGGAAAGTATAAGGTATTAACAAAAGATGATCTGCTATTAGAAAATCTTAGAGAAATGCTCAAAAACGAAAATTACATCAAGAAAAATCTAGATTCGGATTTTTTAGTTTATATTCAAATACTTGAAAGCTTCCCTAACTTAGAAAGAAGCCAAGAGTTAACATGGTGGGAGTACCGTATAATAGCAAAGATCAACGTTGTTAAAATTTCAACTGGAGAAAATATCTATTCTAAACTTCTCACCTCAAGTGGTACCTCATATATAAATGCTAGTACCAGCAATTTTGAAGCATTATACTATTCAAGAAGATCCGCTGCAAATAATCTTGCTTCTTCTATTGTTACAGAGCTGAACAAACTTTTTAAAATAAGGGCAAACATTGTAGCTAAAGAAAATAATTATGTTCATATAGATGCAGGCAGAAACGTTGGAATAAGAAAGGGCATGATGTTCGAATTTGTAATCAGTAAAGAACTTAATGGAGAGTTTTATGACCTTCACGGTGGCAAATTAATAGCCGAAGAAGTTTGGAATAATAACAGTTTACTCAAAATACTTGAAACCCCCAAAAATTTCAACTACCAAGATCAAAATGTTTACGTATTAGAAAATCCAACTCTCTCTCCTATAAGAACCATCACAAGAATATTTTACGCGAACGAAGGTTTTGAAAAAAACGGTATTGGATTCGAAGTAGGAATCGATGATTATGAACACTTATACACTGGATTCTCTTTTGTGTTTTTGTTCGATGAAAATACTATTGATGGTGATATTGATTTCAAGTTAGGGTATCTTAACTATTTATCAGAAACGGATTCAACTTTTTTGTTGGGGATCTTATTAGGGTTTAAAAGTGTTACAGCTTCGGATAATGAATCGGCTCTTTACTTTAAACTCACACCAGTTATCGAGTATAGTTATTATTTTAGCGAAACCTTTGGGCTATATCTTGAGGCTGGATACAATTTCTTATTTCCTCTAGAAGAAATAGGAAATATCGAATCGATAAATGATTTTAAAATCAATGCAGGCTTTACCTTTAGATTCTAATATATTTGGAATCACGGGCATAGGTTTAATGGAGGTGTGTTTTTCATGTTTACGATCCGCTCAGAATACGAACCTCAAGGAGATCAACCAAAAGCAATAGAAGAACTCTCATCTGGAATCAATAAGAATTATAGATTTCAAACTTTATTAGGTGTAACAGGATCTGGTAAAACCTACACAATGGCTAATATTATTGCAAACGTGAATAGACCAACTTTAGTACTATCCCCTAATAAAATCTTAGCAGTTCAACTATACAACGAATTCAAAGAGTTTTTTCCTGAAAATAGAGTAGAATTTTTTATAAGTTATTACGATTACTATCAACCGGAAGCATACATCCCTTCTAGAGACATATACATAGAAAAAAATGCTGACATAAACGATATTTTAGTCAAAATGAGGCTTTCGACGTTAAAATCAGTTTTAACAAGGAGAGACGTAATTGTAGTTTCCAGTGTCTCAGCTATTTATGCATCGGGAAACCCTGATGATTTTTCAAACATAAACCTTTATTTGCGAGTGAATGAAGAATATTCAAGAAGAGAGATCCTTGTTAAACTTGGGAAAATGCAATACACAAGGCAAGAAAAAGATTTTCTCGGTGGGACGTTCAGATGGAAAGGGGATGTTTTAGAAATATTCCCTCCTTACGAAGATTTTGGAATAAGGGTAACTTTTTTTGATAACGAAGTCGAAAAGATCGAAGCTATAGACGTACTCAACCGAACCATAATAGAAGAATTTGATAAAATTACTATTTATCCAGCGAAAGAATTCGTAACTAGTCAGGAAAAGATTTTTTCAGCTATTGAAAGAATAAATTCCGATCTGCAAACCCAGATAGAATATTTCAAAAGGGAAGGCAAACTTTTAGAAGCTCAAAGAATAGAACAAAGGGTAAGACAAGATATAGAATTTCTCCAGACTTTAGGATACTGCAAAGGGATAGAAAATTATTCAAGATATTTCGATGGAAGAAATCCCGGAGACTCTCCGTGGACTCTTTTGGATTACTTCGACGATGATTTTATTGCCTTTATCGACGAATCTCACATTGCCGTTCCACAGTTAAGGGCAATGTTCAGAGGAGATTACGCGAGGAAGAAAAACCTAGTAGACTACGGGTTTAGATTACCATCTGCCTTAGATAACAGACCTTTAAGATTCGAAGAATTTTTAGAAAAAACCAATCAAATTATATTTGTATCAGCTACCCCAGGTCCATTTGAAATGGAAGTATCAGACCAAATAGTTGAACAAATTATTAGACCTACAGGACTTGTGGACCCAAAGGTTGAAGTAAAATCTACGGAAGGTCAAGTGGACGATTTCATATCCGAAGTAAAAGAGGTTGTAGAAAGAGGAGAAAGAGCTCTTGCGGTGGTTTTAACAAAGAAAGATGCCGAAATCCTCTCAGATCATTTAAACCTAATGGGTATTAAATCATTGTATCTACACTCTGAACTCGATACAATTGAAAGAGCGGAGGTAGTAAAAAAGTTAAGAAACGGGGAAATTGAAGTAGTTGTGGGGGTAAACTTACTCAGAGAAGGATTAGATTTGCCGGAAGTTTCTCTGGTTGCCATTATGGATGCAGATAGAGAAGGATTTTTAAGGTCTGAAACAACGTTGATTCAAACGATTGGTAGGGCTGCAAGAAATGTTGAAGGAAAGGTATTACTGTACGCAGACAGAATAACGGAGGCTATGAAAACCGCTATCGACGAAACAAATAGAAGAAGAGAAATACAGATTCAATATAATAAAGAAAACAACATTATCCCCCGAAGTATCATTAAAAAATTACCGGAAGATATATTTGCACCATTCAAAGATAACGAAGTAAAAGAAGAAGATTATATATTCACCGTACAGGAAAACCTCTCTCCAGATGATTACTTAGCCTTACTGGAAGAAAAAATGTACGAAGCAGCCTCAGAATTAAAATACGAAGAAGCAGCAAGATACCGAGACGAGATCAAAAGGATAAAAAGAAAATACAACATCAAGCAAAATTAACTCTAAAAAAATAAACTAAAAAGGTGTAGAATTTCTACACCTTTTCTTTTTTTTGATTTACCTCATGCATTTTTGAAATTGAACACCGGAAAAATCCGATAGTAAACGTATTCCAAAGCTTTTTTCAGTGCGATATTTATGGGATATCTTTCCTGTGCGAGGAAGAAATCTATA
>LDZR01000690.1_pt1 | contig 10190 bp, 6 predicted proteins | sample 615371 | NCBI WGS metagenome assembly LDZR01 (sample SAMN03408294, study PRJNA278302) | terrestrial metagenome | isolation source: oil reservoir sample K2 | place: USA: Alaska, North Slope, Kuparuk formation | collected 2013
ATTGTATTCAATAACCTTGTGACATTTCACTTGAATTTCTAAGATTTGTTAACAAACACCCCAAAAATCGCCTTTTTTTCCAGAACCTCCAATAAGTAATTTTTCCCCGTACATTTTTTACTATGTGCCTTTATAAATTTTCCCGCTTTTAATGCTCGCCTTTATATATTCTTGCATGCCATATAGTATAATATTTATTGACAAATCTGTTTCTGGGGATTATTATTTGTTCAGTATCTTATGGGTTTCAATCGAACCTTAGAGGGATGGAAACGCCAGAAAGGATGGGTACGAAACTCCGCGCGTGGTGAGTTTCAATCGAACCTTAGAGGGATGGAAACCTCATCTTTACACCTCCATACTAATTATACCACAAAGTTTCAATCGAACCTTAGAGGGATGGAAACTCGTACTTCAAAAGCTTATTCAACAACCAGAAACGAGTTTCAATCGAACCTTAGAGGGATGGAAACAAACATTTGACGATATGTACTGAGCAATCGCCCCTTGTTTCAATCGAACCTTAGAGGGATGGAAACTTATAATTATATCACAGTTTACAAAAGCTGTGGAGTGTTTCAATCGAACCTTAGAGGGATGGAAACTAAACACTATCTTGAAGTTCTCAATTAAGGCTGCAGGGTTTCAATCGAACCTTAGAGGGATGGAAACGACCCGTAGCTCTTGTTCTACCAACCACGTTGCAAGGTTTCAATCGAACCTTAGAGGGATGGAAACATGTTCCAGCAAACTGCTTAGCAAGTTCTTTTTCTGAGTTTCAATCGAACCTTAGAGGGATGGAAACTATTTTCCACTTGGTAAAGTGATAGTCATCAGTTCTGTGTTTCAATCGAACCTTAGAGGGATGGAAACAAACATTTTTCATCTTCTATACCTCCTTTTCCTTTAGTTTCAATCGAACCTTAGAGGGATGGAAACCGTGAAAATTCCTGTAATACGCTTTGTTCTGCCTGAGTTTCAATCGAACCTTAGAGGGATGGAAACAATTAAGAGAAAAAGAGCTGTTGGAACTTAAGAAACGTTTCAATCGAACCTTAGAGGGATGGAAACTCCTTCAAAAGTTGCCCCATGAACCATGGTGGAACAAGTTTCAATCGAACCTTAGAGGGATGGAAACCTGCGAAGCAGTACGGTCTCAGTGAAGACGAGATCGGTTTCAATCGAACCTTAGAGGGATGGAAACAGTGCTCGCTGAACACTAGCTTCGACTGTTTTTTGCCGTTTCAATCGAACCTTAGAGGGATGGAAACAAATCCATGCCAACACCTCCTTTGGGTTTCGGAGCGGGTTTCAATCGAACCTTAGAGGGATGGAAACAGTGGACATAACTATTTTTTTGACGAATTCCAGCGTGTTTCAATCGAACCTTAGAGGGATGGAAACTATTTGATGACAACGATCCAATCGAGGTTCTCAAAGGTTTCAATCGAACCTTAGAGGGATGGAAACAGAATCATCGCATCTTGCTGTGTTCGTGTTCCCCATGGTTTCAATCGAACCTTAGAGGGATGGAAACGATTGACTTGTGAACGTGTATTGTTGTTCTGTCTGTGTTTCAATCGAACCTTAGAGGGATGGAAACTCGTCTTTGATCAACTGTAATGTGTCCTCTGTTGCAAGTTTCAATCGAACCTTAGAGGGATGGAAACCCACCAAAAGGTGATGTACTAACCTCATGAACGATCATTGTTTCAATCGAACCTTAGAGGGATGGAAACCTGTGCCGAGTTGGATTGGGTACGAAACCTACGCAGGTTTCAATCGAACCTTAGAGGGATGGAAACTTTGGATATTTGGAAAGAATCCCTATTGGAAAGGGAGTTTCAATCGAACCTTAGAGGGATGGAAACACGTGTGGGGTGGGAACAGGAACTGGAGAATCAGTGGTTTCAATCGAACCTTAGAGGGATGGAAACATTCGAAAATCAATTCTTTTAGCTGCTTTACATAATACGTTTCAATCGAACCTTAGAGGGATGGAAACAGTGCTTCATACCCGATAAGCTCATTTGTCTCTGGAGTTTCAATCGAACCTTAGAGGGATGGAAACTGAGGAGGATATGGATTTGACATCTTTGGGGCTAACGGTTTCAATCGAACCTTAGAGGGATGGAAACCGCGATATCAGGTTTGTCGTCCCTTCCTCGACCCATGTTTCAATCGAACCTTAGAGGGATGGAAACGAAGCTCTGCCAAGTCGGTTGTAGATTGCTCGGCAAAGTTTCAATCGAACCTTAGAGGGATGGAAACTTTAATTCCGCCCTTTTTCTGGTATGAGTTCCACCGGTTTCAATCGAACCTTAGAGGGATGGAAACTTAGCCACACTTCAACCATTTTTGCCCATCGAAACTCCCCATTTTCCCTGAATATTCCTCTTCGATGTTTATTATTTCTACACATTTAGTAAAAAAGCTTGACAAGATAATTTTGCCATGATAGAATTTTGGCTAAATATACCAAAAGGGGGTGAATTTATTGAGAAAAACCGTTTCCTGGTGCATTTTACTTCTTTTTACGTCCTTTTTCGCGGCAAATCTTGGTGGAACGTTGAGATTCCTCATCGGGGTTGACATCACAACTTTGCTTGGTCCAAATATTCCAGATTCAGTAAGTAACATAGTTGCCAGTCACATTTTTGAAGGGTTAATAGACGTAGATGAGAATCTCAAAATTATTCCATCTCTTGCCGAAAGATGGGAAATTCAAGAAAACGGGACCGCCTACGTGTTTTTCCTTAGAAAAGGTGTAAAATTCCACGATGGTGAAATTTTCAACGCTTATGCCGTCAAGAAACATTTTGATTACGTCCTTGGTTCTTCTCTGAGAAATGTTGGTATGTTCAAAGGTATCATTAAAGAAGTGCAGGTAGTTGACGATTACACCGTAAAAATCATCCTGTTCAGACCATATCCGCCGATATTGTATCGATTAGCTACATCTTCTGCCGCATGGATAATTTCTCCCAAAGCCATCGACGAATTTGGATCAGATCCAGCATTATTTGGTAAAAATCCAATTGGCACAGGACCTTTTATGTTTAAAAGCTGGAAAGCTGGGGAAAAAGTAGAACTCGTTAAGAATCCCAATTACTGGCGCGAAGGATTACCATATCTTGATAGTCTTGTTTTCTCTATCGTTTCTGAGGACATTTCGCGAGTTACGCAGGTTAGAGCAGGTGATGCTGATGTTATGTATAATCCACCTCCAGCTCTGGTTCCTGCACTCGAAAAAGATCCTAAACTTAATGTAATAACGATACCCACGGTAAGAGTAATTTACATAGGGTTGAACAGTTTAGTTCCACCTCTGAACGATGTTAGAGTCAGACAAGCATTAAATTACGCTGTGGATAAAGAAAAACTGTGCAGTATCATAATGAGAGGAATGGCGCGTCCATCAGATTCTCCTCTGTCGAGTATCACCTATGGTTATACTTCAACTGGCGGTTATCCATATAACCCTCAAAAAGCCAGACAACTTCTGAAAGAAGCAGGATACGAGAATCTAAAACTGGAATTAATCACACCCAAAGGAAGGTATTTGAACGACTACGAAACCGCCGTGGCTATACAGGGGATGTTGAGTGAAGTGGGGATAGACTTAGATGTAAAACCTATGGAATGGGGGACCTATGTAGCAAAGATACTTTCAAACAAGCCTGAAGATTGGGATTATCAAATGTTCCTGCTTGGCTGGGCACCAGGAACTGCCGAAGGTCACTGGGTACTGTTTCCACTCTTTCACTCTGTTAACCAAATGGGAAATCCTGAAGGTACAGCAAGGTATAATAATTTCTTCTACAGAAACCCGGAAGTTGATAATCTCATCGATAAAATAGGCAAAGAACTTAATGAAGAGAAATTAATGGAATATTATGCCGAAGCGCAAAAAATAATCCTTCAGGATGCACCGTGGTTATTTCTTTACGAAATGAAAATTGCGACAGTATCAAGAAAAGAAATCAGAGGTCTCAAAATTTATCCTACAGAACGTTTTAATATGACTTATGCGTGGATTGAAAAATAGTTTTCAAGGGGTGTGATGTTATCACACCCCATTTACCTGCGGGGTGTCTCAAATGATTAAATTTGTTAGTCGTAGATTGCTTTTACTTATACCGGTGATCATTGGAGTTTCATTGATATCATTTTCCATAATGCACATGATTCCTGGTGATCCTGCACGCATAATAGCTGGTGAAGGAGCAACGAAAGAAGATATAGAGGTAATACGTACAAAATATGGTTTGGATAAGCCATTGATCGAACAGTACATCAGATTTATGAGGGGAGTTTTGATAAATGACCTTAGGTCAATTAAGACTGAAAAACCTATCTTTGGAGAAATTTTGCCGCGATTTTCAAATACTGTTCAACTTGCAGCTGTGAGTATTGTTATTTCATCTTTAGCAGGTATCTTTCTTGGAATAATCTCTGCTGTAAAACGTAATACCTGGGTAGATAATTTTGCAATGATCTTCTCACTAACAGGTGTTTCAATGCCTATTTTCTGGCTCGGTATTCTCTTGATAATAATTTTTTCGGTCGTGCTTAAATGGCTTCCTTCTGGAGGAAAAGGAGGTATACAGCACATTATTTTGCCTGCTATAACTCTCGGCTTAGCAACATCTGCAGTAATAGCTCGAATGACACGTGCGAGTATGCTTGAAGTTCTCAATCAAGATTATGTGAGAACCGCCAGAGCTTTTGGGCTGCCTGAGAGAAAAATCGTATACAAATACACTCTCAAAAATGCTCTTGTACCGGTTATCACAGTCATAGGATTGCAATTTGGTTATCTTCTTGGCGGGGCTGTTCTTACAGAGAGTGTGTTCGGCTGGCCTGGACTTGGCAAATATATCGTGGATTCAATTTTCAGCAGAGATTATATTGCTGTTCAGGTCGGAATAATGATTATAGCAGTTTCTTTTGTTCTGGTTAACCTGATTGTTGACATTCTTTATGTATTTGTAGATCCAAGATTGAGGCGGGGGTAAGTATGCCAAAAAAAAGTTCATTAGTCATGTTCAAAAGAATAAGTAAAAACAAAGGAGCTCTTTTTGGAATGTTTATAGTAATATTGATGATAACTGTTTCGATAATTGCACCATTAATAGCTCCTTACGATCCTTATAAACAGGATTTACTTTCAAGTCTCCAGAGACCTTCTTTAAAGCATGTTTTCGGTACAGATATTTTTGGAAGAGATGTATTGAGTAGAGTTATTTACGGTGCAAGAACTTCTATTTCAATATCTTTTTTTGCAGTTTTGATTGCTATTTTCATAGGAACAACTGCTGGAACATTTGCAGGTTATTTTGGAGGAGCGATTGATGAGGTATTGATGAGATTTCTGGATATATTGATGGCATTTCCGGATATACTGCTCGCAATAGCGATTGTTGCAGCATTAGGACCAGGAAAATCTAATCTTATTATGGCTATCGCTATTTATTCTTTTCCACAGTTTGCAAGGGTCATGAGGGCATCAGTTTTGAGCGTTAAAAATAGCGAATATGTTGAAGCAGCAAAAGCTATTGGCGAATCTAATATTTCAATAATGATAAGATACGTGGTTCCAAATGCAATAACACCAATAATAATTCAAGCAACACTCAGAATGGCAACAGCTGTGCTGACAATATCTGGATTAAGTTTTCTTGGATTGGGTGTTAAACCCCCTGAAGCCGAGTGGGGAACTGACCTTGCGATGGCAAGAGTCTACATAGAGATAGCCCCTCATCTTGGTATATTCCCTGGTCTGGCGCTTTTTCTGACAGTTATGGGTTTTAATCTTTTTGGTGATGGGCTCAATGACGCTCTTAACCCTCGTTTAAAGGACAGGTGAGTAGTAAAATGAATGAATTACTTAAGATAGAAAACCTTAAACTTTACTTCAACACTGAAGAAGGTGTTGTAAAGGCTATAGAAGATGTTAATTTAACTATCAATACAGGGGAAATTGTTGGAATAGTAGGTGAAACTGGGAGCGGAAAATCTGTTACAGCGATGAGTATATTGAAATTGATACCATCGCCTCCTGCCAGGTATCTTAACGGAGAAATCTGGTTCGATGGACAAAAAATTGACAATCTTTCAGAAGAAGCTATGAGCAATATAAGAGGCAAAAAAATAGCCATGATTTTTCAGGAGCCAATGACTTCATTGAATCCAACTTTCACAATTGGAGAACAAATTTGCGATGTAATAATGGCTCATATGCAAATTCGTAAAGAAGAGGCTTTCAAAAAGGCAATCGAAACCTTTAAACTGGTTAAAATGCAGGACCCTGAATCTTTAATGATCAAATACCCACACCAACTTTCTGGAGGAATGAGGCAAAGAGTAATGATCGCGATGGCACTGGTGTGTAATCCAAAACTGCTAATTGCAGATGAGGCAACTACTGCTTTGGATGTTACTATTCAAGCGCAAATTCTTGGGCTGCTCAAGAAGATGAACAAAGAGCTTGGATTAAGCATTTTAATCATCACACACAGCCTGGGTATTGTTGCACAAATTTGCGATAGAGTGGTAGTCATGTATTCAGGATATACAGTAGAGTCCGGCAATGTGTACGAAATATTCAACAGACCTTTACACCCCTACACCAGAGGGCTTTTAAATGCTATTCCATCTGTCGAAAACAAGCTGGAAACACTTAAAGCAATTGAAGGTACAGTTCCTGATTTAATAGATCCACCAGTGGGCTGTCGTTTTCATCCGCGATGTGGGAGAGTTATAAAAGGTCTGTGTGATGAACATGTACCAGAATTAACGGGTTTTGACCACAAAGTTGCTTGCTTCAATCCATATGATGGTGGTGATGAAAATTGGAGATCCTGAAAGTAGAAAAATTAGTCAAAACTTTTTCGGTGAAAAAAGGGTTTTTTGGTAAGTATTTTCAAATTAAACCCCTTGATGAAGTTTCTTTTTCTCTTAGAGAAGGCGAAACACTCGGGGTAGTTGGTGAATCAGGATGTGGTAAAACGACGCTCGGAAGAACTGTTATAAAGCTTCAAAAACCAGATGGTGGTAAAATTTTTTTTGATGGCAACGATGTAACAGATATACCCGAAAAAGATTTCCAGAAATACAGGAGAAATATTCAAATAGTCTTTCAAGATCCATTTTCGTCGCTTAACCCAAGAATGACTGTTTATGAAACACTTGCCCGTCCGATCAGAATTCATAAAACAGTTCCAAAAAGCGAGGAGAAAAAAACAATAGTTCGCACACTTGAAAGTGTGGGGTTAAAAAAAGAGCACATGAACAGGTTCCCACACGAATTTTCCGGTGGTCAAAGGCAGCGAATAGCAATTGCACGTGCGATAATCACCAGACCAAAATTTATTGTACTCGATGAACCCACGTCCGCACTCGATGTCTCTGTGCAGGCACAGATCATCAATCTTCTGAAAAAACTGAAAAAAGATTTAAAATTGACATATATGTTTATATCTCACGATCTTTCGGTTATTAAATTTTTAAGTGATAGAGTAGCTGTAATGTATCTTGGTCAAATAGTTGAAATGGGTAAGACTGATCTGGTAATCAATAACATGCTCCATCCATACACAGAATTACTTTTCAATTCGGTACCAATACCGGATCCTGCAAAAAAAATGAATTTCGAATTAGATGCGAGTGAGGTCCCCTCCTTGATTAATTCACCTGCTGGATGCCCTTTTTTTGATCGATGCCACCTGAGGTTAAAAGAGTGCAATCGTCTCAGACCGAAATTAGAAGAAGTAGAGAAAGATCACCTCGTTGCATGTTTTTTATACCATAAAACCGTCCACAGATAAGATAGCCTCCAAAAGTATTCGTATTTTGTATTTTTAACGCAAATTAATAGATAATCAAAGTCGTGTTGTACAATAATTACGAGGAGCGTGAATATCGTGAAACTTGGAGATAGGATTCCAAAAGAAATTTTTAACGAACTCAAGCCGAGTAAGGAACCTGATTTTCCATATCTCGAGGACTTAGGCAGCAAAGTAAATGAAAATGTCCAGGTCATAGCTAAGGTAACAAGCAGAAAACTTCAAGAGGCCCGGGATCAGAAAAAGTTTCTCCTCATGACTTTATCAGATAAAACAGGTAGTATCAGGGCAATAGACTGGTATAATGCGGATGAGAATTTCTTGAAAATAAACGATGGAGATGTAGTGGTTGCCAGGGGAAGGATAGTCTATTTTGAAGATCATATACAGTTGAATCTCGAGAAATCTGCTGACTCTATAAAAAATTTGAATGATTCAGAATACGATTTTCGCAGATTTTTGGAAGTAACATCGCGTGATATAGATAAAATGTATGAGAAATTGATAGTCTTTGTCAAAGAAATCTCGGATTCTGATTTGAAAAAGTTGCTGGAAAAGATTTTCATTGAGGATACAGAGTTTGTCAAATTGTTTGTTCAATGCCCAGCGGGGGTGAGTGTACATCATGCATACATCGGAGGATTGCTTGAACACACTGTAGATGTTGTGAGCTCGTGCAAGAAAATCTGGCAAGTGTATGATTCTATGCTAAACAAAGATCTTCTGCTCGCTGGCGCGATGATTCACGATATTGGAAAAGTCAGAGAATACAGAGTAACTCAGAAAGGCTTTGAAGTCACAACTGAAGGCGAGTTGAAAGGACACATAGTACTTGGAGTCGAGGCAATCAGAGAAGTCGCTTATAAAATTGGTCTAACCGGAAGTAAATTACTTCACCTTGAACATATAATTCTTTCTCATCATGGTGAAATTGAATGGGGGTCGCCTGTGGTTCCAAAAACAGCTGAGGCTTTTGTTATTCATTCCCTCGAAAATATGGATGCAAAGCTTGCAAGATTCAGATATTTGCAGGAAAAGGGTAAGAAAAATGGGAACGAGAAAATCTGGACAGATTATGATAGGCACCTTCAAAGACGCCTTTGGCTGGGAGGGCAAGAAAATGAAGATTAAATTTGGTACCTCTGGCTGGAGAGCTATTATGGGTGATCAGTTTACATTTTCCAACGTGAAAATTGTAACACAAGCTATTGCTGAATATTTGAAGAAAAATGGCGGCAGGAAAGTGATCGTGGCACGTGACACCCGTTTTATGACCGAAAACTATGCACAGCTTGTTGCTGAAGTTCTTGCGGCAAATGGTATAAAGGTTTTGATGCCCGAAAATCCAACTCCAACACCAGTTGTTTCTTACGCCATAAGACATTATAAGCTTGATGGCGGGATAAACATCACTGCATCGCATAATCCACCGGAGTATTGTGGAATAAAATTCAATCCATCAGATGGTTCTCCTGCTCCAACAGAAGTAACAAGTGAGATAGAAAAACTCATTGAGAAAATAGATGAACGGAAAATACCTCTAATGAATCTTCGTGAAGCAAGCTCAAAAGATCTTTTTGAGATTATCGACCCAAAACCGGATTATTTTAAAGCGCTATCAGAATTAATCGATATCGAACGTATTAAATCTGCTGGTTTGAGAGTTATTGCAGATCTATTGTACGGATCTTCCATCGGATACTTAGATGACTTGTGTCAGACGATTTGTTCAGATTTGGATGTTGTCCATAATTACAGAAATCCATATTTCGGTGGTGGAAGACCTGAGCCGGATGAAACAAGGTTGTCAGAATTTTCCAGCAGGATAAAAAATCTCAACTGGGATGTTTTGATATCTACCGATGGCGACGCAGATAGATTCGGCATACTTGACAATAATGGCGAATTCGTGAAACCCAATGAGATTATCGCGCTTCTTGCCTATCATTTATACAAGAATAAAGGTAAAATTGGTCCAGTGGCAAGAACAATAGCCACTTCTCATGCCGTTGACGCTGTGGCTCATACATTCAAACAAAAAGTTCTCGAAACACCTGTTGGATTCAAATTTCTCGCAACTGTACTTATGTCCGAGAATGCAGTAATAGCCGGAGAAGAAAGTGGTGGTTTATCCATAGCGAATCATGTTCCCGAGAAAGATGGTATACTCGCATGTTTACTGGTTCTTGAAATGATTGCCTATGAAAAAAAGAGTCTTTCTGAAATAAGAAAACAATTTGAAAAAGAATATGGAAAATTTAACAATACAAGAATAGATATAGATTTCCAGAGTGATGAGGAAAAAAAGCAGTTTCTGGATAAATTTAAGAATATTGAAGATTA
>LDZR01000056.1_pt1 | contig 10138 bp, 12 predicted proteins | sample 615371 | NCBI WGS metagenome assembly LDZR01 (sample SAMN03408294, study PRJNA278302) | terrestrial metagenome | isolation source: oil reservoir sample K2 | place: USA: Alaska, North Slope, Kuparuk formation | collected 2013
AAATGTAAAGGGCAGGTGAAGATGGAATGAAGAAGAAATTGCTGGTTATTTTCTTTATTGTTAATATCTTATTTACATCTTGTTTCTTGAGTTCCTTAGGAGATAGAGAGGTAGTACCATTAGGAGAAGAGGATGCAATAGACTTACATTATATAATTTTTCATAATACAGTATAACTCCATGAAATACGAATTTCAAAAAAATTAGATGTTAATCTGTGAATCTGACAATTTTTAAAATTTTACACAATTTTGTTCAATATATACACAAAAAAGGAAGAGGACTATCAAAAGGTATAGACCAAATAAAAAATTGTAATAAATGTGTATAACTCATAATTTAAATTCGTGATTAGTTCATTAAAAGCCCCCCTGAATTTTATAATATTTCAGAAGGAGATGAATGGTGATGAACAAGAAAATAACAAGCCTGTTTCTAATTCTTTTGATAGTTACTTTTACTACTTCTGCATATGCGGCAATTACTACGATTGTATATCAGTCAGGTCCAAATCTAGTTAAGTCTACGGAGTACTATCAATACAAATATGTTGGTTACATTCAATTGACCTCAGCTTATAATGATAATGGTTGGAGTAGATTACGAGGCTATATAAGGTATTATATTCCTAATACAGATAAAGATACTGGTAGATGTTATACTGACTGGTCACTAAATGGAGAACTTGTCAGTAGAGAGATTACTTTTTATGATACCTTAAATCCCTTTGCTGAAAAAGTACGGTTTGAATATGGATTTGACTCTGTACCATATGGTAGCGGAATTTTACCATTTACTATATCTACACCAATGGTGGAAGTTTTTGAAATAGAAATTGGTAAATAAGGCAAACCTCTTGTTTATTGCACTTGGCAGATAAGAGTGTTTTAAAAGGGGGGCTTTTTATAGGGCTTTCCGGTTCGGAGAAGACAACATTATATATGTTGTAATTCATATAATGAGAGGAGAATTAAAAAATGAAAAACAAATTTATACTTTTCACACTGACTTTTATTTTTTCTGTAGCACTTCTCATTTTTTCTTTGTTTACATATTTCAGAGCAGATACGATTTTAAAAAATCCTTTGGGACTTAGTGAGAATTTTGTCGAGCTTCAAATTTCCCCTCCTTTTGATCCTCAACTAGCCTTAGACGTTGAAACAGCCCATAAAGTTAGAGAGGAAATGTATAAAATTGTTAAAAATAAAAATATTGTAATGGTATATTGGGACATAGAAGATGTTGGACTTGGTTTATATGACCCAATAAACTTTTACAAATCAAACTTATTAAAAGAAGGGGATATGTTTTCTGCTGTGTCTGATAAAGACATAATCATAAAGGAAGATTCTTATTCTTATGATTACAATGTAAAAAGATTAGGTAGAAATTATATTGAAGACAATGCAGAAGGTAAAAGACTAAACATAGTAGGAGTATACGATTCAAGACATCCCCTGTATGACAAAACTCATGAATATATATACAACTATTTTAGCAAGGCTAATAATATTTTTGGATTTTACTATTTTGATTCTAATTCAAAAGAAGAGGTAGAACAAGTTGTTAATGATATTCAAAAGATGTTGCAAAAATATGGGTATTTATATGAAGTCAGTGATAAGGCCTTTTATAGAGGTAGTCTTACAAATTTTATCTCTTCAATACTGCTTTCTAAAATTTATTTGCCTGTATTTATAGCCTTTTTTTTCATATGCATAAACTTATATTTCTTCTATTATATATTCTTGCATAATCAAAAAAAAGTTATGATTATACATTCAATATTTGGAGCAACAAATGTAAAGCTTTTGCTAAGGTATACAAGAGATATATTGAAGTACTTATTTTCAAGCTCTGTGCTAGTCACAATCTTTTACAAACTATTTTTTGCCAGCAGTATTTATGATGTTTCAATTAAAACACTATCAATTGTCGTATTGGCAAATGTCTTATTGGGATATACAATATGGCTTTTGGCGTTTTTAACTGTAGATTACAGGTTAAACCGAAAGGGTGAAGTATATGATTACGCAGTTTAAATTAGCTTTTAAGGATATTAGAAAAAACAAATGGAAGATTCTTTTATTTATCTTTCAAACGGCAATTTTTTTGTTTTTTACAATTATAATTTTAGAACAGTTTGTACAGATGAGTTACCACAGCAAAACACTAAAGATTGTAAAAAATAACAATATAATCTTTTTTAAAGATTACATAAACCAGTGGAAACGTCCTTTTATTGACAAAGAGATATATTATTTTTTTGAAAATCTTTTTGACAGGAGTGGTAATGCGTACTCCGTAATGGAAAATGCAGGTACTACAGAATTTTCACAAGAACATCCCGATGCGAAAATAGTTATAGGGGTGGGGAATTTTGATAAAATTTTTGGCATTGATAAATACAAAGATACAGAAAAATCCTCATACGTTTTTATAGGTTTTGATGTAAAAAGCATCAAGATTGGAGATGAAATTAAATTGGGAATTTTTAATAGGCAAACGTACAAGGTTGATGGCAGATTAGAAAAGGGAGAGGGTTATATAAATAAAGGCAGATACAGAAGTTTAGACGACAAAGTACTGGTTTTGACTTCATCAAGAGAAGTAGCAACATTGTACCAAACAGGAGGGTTTCTTGAGTTAATACAAAATATTCATATTACAAAATCGGAGGAAGACGAGATTGACAAAATTGTAGAAATGGCAAATAAGACTAAAAAAGTTACTTTAATTCCTGAAAAGTTGGATTTAAAAAGTATAATTGAAAAGAGTTATAATGAGGATTTCATGAATTTTATATTTTTCTCCAGTTTTTTTGTAAACATGGGGATATTCATAATAGTTGGATTGGTTTCTTTCCTTTATATAATGATAGATCGCAACTTTACAGAATATGTTGTTCATCAGATATACGGGGCTACTAAAAAAGATTTATATTTGCGCATAACTATTTTTGTGGTTTTAGTTGTCATTTTGCCATTAGCTATATTTTTAGCTATACCTAATATGCTTTTATTGCCAAGCACCAAGTGGGTATGGTGGTTTGTCTTTACGTTTTATTTTATAACAATATTATTTGTATCCATTTTGTCTGTTGGGAGATTGAACAAAAAGGACTTAACAGCATTTTTAAGGAGGGATAATTAAGCATGCTCATAAAAACAGAAAATGTAAAAAAAGAATACATGAGTGGAAAGAAGAAGAATCTGGTTTTAAAGGGAGTAAACTTAGAAATAAATGCGGGAGAAAAGATTGCTATAGTAGGACCTTCAGGCTCTGGCAAAACAACACTTCTTAATATAATAGGATTATTACTTCCCGCAACAGAAGGGGAGGTTTACTTAGCTGGGAAAAGAGCATCAACTTTAAAGGAAAAAGAAAGGGCAAAACTAAGAAATAAATTTTTTGGTTATGTATTCCAGGAATTTCTTTTGGTAGAAGAAGACACGGTATTTCAAAATATAGAAATACCTCTTTTGTACTCTTTGACAAAGAAAACAAAATCGGAGAAAAGAAAAATGGTTGAAGAAGTTTTGGAAAAAGTGGGTTTGGAAGTTAAAATAAATGAAAAGGTCAGGAACTTATCAGGAGGAGAAAGGCAAAGGGTGGCAATAGCAAGAGCTATAATAAATGACCCTGAGGTAATCCTCGCGGATGAACCAACAGGTTCGTTAGATGCAGAAAATGGAGAAAAAATCATGGACATTATGGAAAGTTTGGTAGACAAGGGTAAAACTTTATTGATTGTAACACATAATGAAGCTATTGCAAAAAGATGTGACAAGATATTCAGAATAAAGGATGGATATGTGGAGATAGAAGAGTAATACAGTTTTAGTTATTTTTAACACCCCATGCCGATTCAAATCGGCTTGAACTTTTTTTGTTTTGCCATATATTATATAGTTAAGGGAAAGATATGTAAAGGGAAAATATAAATGAAGAAAAAACTAATGAATATTTTCCTAGTATTTGTTATTTCAATATCTTTACTATATTTAAGCATAGGTGCAATTAAACCATTGGGAGAAGAAAATTTAATAAGATAGCATTTTGTAATACTTGTGAGGTGATACTGTTCTATATAAAAAATTTAAATTATTTTTGTGGAGGTGGTAATAAGAGAATTCTAACTTAACTGTAAAATGAGCTTTTAAACTTGATTAAGTGAAATTGTAAAATATTAAGACAGAGAGGTATTCTATTGGAAAGCAAAGTAAAAAGACTTAAAGCTTAGTGTAACTGAATAAAAGTTTTAGAAAATTGAGGAAAGAAGGGGTTGAAAATGATAAAGAATAATAAAATGTTTAAAATTATTTCAGTTGCTCTGTTGTTTACACTGTTTTTTACTATATCTACAACGTGGGCTTACGTGGAATTAGACAAAGGATACCAAAAAGTATATACAACTTGGCAAAACCCAGATGATTGGCTTATAGTGGAAGGTGCAGCAAATAGTGTTGGTGATTCAAGAAATTATGTTGCTGGAACAGAGATGGTAAGGCGTGCTCATACCTTTGCTTTAACATACGATAGTTATAGACAATCATGGGGAACAATTTTTATTCCCAGTTCTAGATATCATCAAATAAGATCCGAAGTTCCTAATTATCATGCAAATCCAAGTACTATAAGATACAGTGAGCCTTTTGGTTATGATAATTCCCAAAATGCTTCTATTCCTCCAATTGTTGAATATGCACTTGATACTTTATGGAATTATGCTACAGGCGTTCTCAAATTGCCGTTACCTTCCCCATGGGGGCTTATAAAGAAAGATACTGGAATTACCATTATTAGAGATCCGAATTTAATGGGTGTAACATTCAAATATAATAGTGATCCTAAACTTCAGGGTTGTGATTACTTAATATATATTGACAAAGTAAATGGGCAAGTACCTAATGGAGATTATTGGATAGATGTTTATGCAAAAGCAGAAGCTGGCCTTTTAGTTTCAACACCATATTCTTATTATACTACTAACTCTATAAAAGAAAATATGGAAAGAGAAAATATAGATTCAATAGAATTGCCAAATACTGAGATAGAAAATATAATTATTAATGGTCCTAGGGGTTTGTATAAGCGAGAAAATATCAAACATATACCCCTTACTCAATATGCAAAAAAGCTTAGTACTCAAAAATCGGATGAAATAGAAACTATGGGTATATCATGGATAAAAGAAGGGGATATAAATATATGGCTTGTAGGAGATTTTAAAATTGGTCAATAAAAAACAGTAACCGGGAGATGAAATTTATGGCAAAGAATTTTCAGAACCCTTATAAGAGATATTTTTCTCTTATAAGCATTTTTTTTATTTTAATATTAATATTACCAAGTTGCAATATTCACAAAAATAATGATGAGCCAGAGATTGCAAACAGTATAAAAACGAAAATAGGCAATAATCCTCCAAAATTTGATTTTATTAATAAAGTAGTTATGACTGAAAACAATAGCGATAAGATGATACAAAAAGCAAAAAAAGATTATCTAGAAGCATTGAATCTTCTTAAAAGAATGGGTAATGATAGAAAACTTCTTTATTTAGCCGATCAAAATAAAAATGTAGAGCTAGTTGCACAGGAAATGAAGGATTCTGCAGAAAGAAATGATAACTGGTTTGAAACTTGGGAGTACGCAAAACAAGTGTTAGTTGAAGGGTATTATGTCTTGCCGTTTAGTTTGGCGGACGATGACTTGCCTAGTTTACATGGTGAGGCTTTGAATATTTATAAAACACTCACATACGAAGTAAAAAAGCTGTCTCAAAAAACATTAGAATATGAAAATAATAGCAAAGTAAATTTTGAGAGCTGGCTCAATCTATCTTATGTAGAAGATACTATTGAAGACGTTAGAAATAATTTATTCAAACAGGTAGACCAAAGTTTATCAGAATATGCAAAATTGAGTCAAGAAAGTGATGCAGATGAAAAGACACAAGTACAAAGGGCTAGGGCTTTGGGTTCCGCACTTTCAGTTCTTCAAATGGCTAAAAATCAAATTGAATTCAGTGAGATAATTATTGATACCATAAAGACAAGACAAGATTCTGAAAAAGATAAGAGAGAAATTTTGGACTTATATAGAGAAAGAGCAGGAAAAGCATTAGAAGCTATATCGGACAAAGTAAGAAGCAAATCGTGGGGTGAAGAACTTTACAAATATTCTGTGGGAAATTATAATACTGCAAAGGAATTGGAAAAAAATAATTTTTATTCATTGGCTCTTACTAAATACCAACTTGCCTATATATTTGCGACACTTTCAAAAGATTGGATGGAATACCCAGATATAATCCATTATAAAGACTTAAAAGCTAAAGATGTTTCTGTAGAAAATGTAATTAGAAGCTGGAGTGATAGCGTAAAAGAATTTGAGGAAATTGATAAAAAACTTGATAAGTATGAAAAAGATGGGAAGGTCTTTTTAAATATAAGACTAGTGACAAATATTTTTTATAAGAGTTGGTTTAGTATTGGCGATGGTTTTCTTAGGAGATTTATAGAAACGCAAAGCAACTGGAAGGAAGTAGGTAATATTGCTTATATGAATATAGGACCTGTCCCTTCTGCTTTAAAAATAATTAGGGAGGATTTAAAAAATTTATCAGCAAAAACCCATGATTATTGATAATTTAACATAAATAAGTTCTTATTTTTTGTCTTAAAGATAGGTTTTATAAGAAGGAGCTATATCTTATAGGTTGTTAATTATAAGTTAGAAAGCCCATTTTTTAACATTTCATGCCGATTCAAATCGGCTTGAGCTTTTTTGTTTTGCCATATATTATATAGTTAAGGGAAAGATATGTAAAGAGAAAACATAAATGAAGAAAAAACTAATGAATATTTCCCCAGTATTTGTTATTTCAATTTGTTTTTCTGTTAATATTAGTATTGTCAGTTTCCTTAGTAAATATAGGCTTTGCTGCTTCTACTCAAAACTATATACGTCATTATGCGTGGTCGAGCGATTGGGGAACTAAGATTTTTGCTTTTTATGTAAGCTATAGTGCATCTGATTACACTAGTTACCCCTTAAAGTATATTAGTGATTCTACGTTGCTGCTTTTAATCCATTACCCAATAGTCCTGAAATAGGTAATGGTAATTGCTATTTAATAGGTGTTGATGTGGTAGATGGTAGTTCTGGAACTTTACTTGGCTCCTTAGATTCTTCGCAATTCATAAACAATCCAAATGGTTCAATTTGGAATCCAGGTACGCTAATATATTTCGATTTATATAGTCCATATAGAATTAGTTATTATTCCACATCACCTAAGACAGTGAATGCTATAGCAAAGACACTTTTTCAATTAGATCCAAGTTGGATACCCAACAATTGGACTGACTATACAACTTTAACATTTAATTTTTGATTTAAGGAGGTAGATTGAAGTGAAAAAAAGTCGAACTTTAATCTTAGTTAGTTTAAGCATCTTTTTGATTTTTATTTTAAGTATAGGTGCCTTTTCATTTTCAGCAAAAAATCCTCAGGAAAAGGCCAACGAATTACAATTTGATAATATTATGAAAAAAGTATCTTCTTTTTTCAAGAGCAACAAGGATAAGTTAGAAATTAATAAAGGGGATGTAATTGCAGAAGTTAATGGAATACCAATATACAAAAATGAATTTGAATTGAGGAAGGGATTAGCATTAGCATCTGGATTGCAAGCAGATAATATAGATGATTATATACTGCAAAAATTGATTAAAGAAAAAGTACAAGAATATTTAGCAAGCAAATACAATATAAAGGTCTCAGAAGGTGAAATAAATGAATATATAGAGAAGGAAAAGAAAGAGTTTAATGAATACCCAGAAGCAAAGAAGAAATTAGATGAATTGATTGCTGCAAGTGGAATGACAGAAGATGAATATTGGAACACATATGAAAGGTATAATGCAAGAAGGATATTACTGTTTAACAAATTGTATAATTTTATTGTAGAAGAAGGGATAAAGAGAGGAGAACTGAAAAAAGCCGAACAAATGACATCTGATGTGCAAAATGAATACAAAATATATTTTGACAGTGTAGTAGATAAGTACATAAAAACTGCTAAAATATCAATTAGTGACGAGTATAAGGCTATGTTTAAAGGTTTTTGATAAATCTATTGCTTTTTTTAGATAAGTATATACCGACTACATTTATTCAAGTCCCATATTTATTTCTAATTAGCGGGGAGCAAACGCTCCTAATTTTTTTACTGCTTATACATCAATTTTCTTTATATTGTCCGTGAAATGACGGAAAAGTGAAAATAAGCCTATTGCAGTCATAATAAGTCCTATTACAGGTAAGGTTAATGATTGGAAGAATTTTTGCATCGCCGGGCTTTTGTATATTAATAAAACTGCAGGTATTCTGACAAAAGCATTAAATCCATCTATGAACAGTCGTGGAGGTCCTAAGAGAAAGTTACCGTCTCTATGCTCGATAAACGATAGAGTTTGTCTTAAACCCACATATGCGTGTTTTAGCAGGACTAGTTTAATAGCTCTATGGTTTATCTGGTAATTATGTGGATCGAATTTCATCAAAATCTCTCTTATTTGTTTTTCATCCTGTATTCGTTACTTACCGAATTCAAGTTTAAATCTTTTAATTCTAATTTAACACCCCATGCCGATTCAAATCGGCTTGAAATTATCCTGGTTATTATCTATTATATAGTTAAAAGGAGAAAATGTAAAGGGCAGGTGAAGATGGAATGAAGAAGAAACTAATAGTTATATTCTTTGTTGTAAACATTTTATTTGCATCTTGCTTTTTCAAAGTATTAGGAGAAGGAAAAGTAGTTCCATTATGGGAAGAAGATGCAATAGAACTACACTCCTATAATTCCGTTGGGATGAAATAAAAAGTACATAAGACACCGGTGACAGTTCCTTTTGTCCGATTTTTAGGTTTCAAATGAATAGAACCGTCCCCTTTGTTCGGAGGATTTATGTCAAAGTTTAAATTTTCAAACAATTTATTTTAAAAGTTCCTTTTTAAATCCCTTAACAGTTTATTTTACTGTCTTTGAAGACATTTTACAAATTTAACCTGTTGTAACTTACAGTTACAAAATTAAAATTTTTCACTGGTGATATATGAAAAAAAGAGAAAAAGAAAGAAAAATATAGATAACTTCGCCAAAACGAAATATTGGGAAGGCTTATAAGCATTTTTGCCATTTTACTGGTAGAGGTAAGAATGATAGGATGAAGTTAAAAAATTTGGGAGGTGAAGTAAATTGAAAAAACAATAACTCTGCTGATAATAATAACCTCTTTATTGGAGGGAGATATTTATATTAACTAGGGTTGCTCTATATTATTTCCATATAAAAGATGTAAAAACAATTCAAAAATATTTGCCAGTAGCAAAAAGAAGGTTATGAAATTAAATTTATTAATATCGGAGGAAGAAAAATGAAGAAACGTTTATATTTTATTTCATTATCCTTATTGATTCTCTTTCTTTTTGTGGCTTGTTCAGAGAAGATGGAAACAATTCCAACAAATTATCAATATAATTATGGTAATTATTTAGAGTACAACTATATGAAAAAAGTTGGAGATGTTGAAGGCTCATTTAGCTTTAAATATCCAAAGGGATGGGTTGTAGAAGAAATGCCCATTTGGAGTGCAACTTCAGAAAAGGAAGCTTCTCCAGATTGGGGTGTAGAATTATATAAAGGGGACAATAAAGCAAATAAGATAATTATATCTGGGGTTGTAAGTGGTATACCTGTAGATGAAAATAGCAGAGAAGATATGTGGAGAAAAGAAGGACTTCAAAAAAGTGAACTCATAGTGGGAAATGTAAATAGAGGGGAAATATACTCTGGATTATTTAAAAATAAAGTAAAGATAGTAGTTTATTATTATGACAGAGAAAATCCGCCAGGATTTGAGGCTGGTTGGCAGTTGCAAGCTTATGTACTAGTAGATAAAGAATTTTATAATAAAAATAGAGATGAAATATGGCATATTTTAGCTAGTGTAAAAAAATTGAGTAAAACTGCTATTGAGTATTAATTTTTACATATTTCTTTTTTGAATTGTAATATCTTTAATAGTGGGGTTAGTACATTTTTATCAATAGAGGGATAATTAAC
>LDZR01000057.1_pt1 | contig 10135 bp, 8 predicted proteins | sample 615371 | NCBI WGS metagenome assembly LDZR01 (sample SAMN03408294, study PRJNA278302) | terrestrial metagenome | isolation source: oil reservoir sample K2 | place: USA: Alaska, North Slope, Kuparuk formation | collected 2013
CAGGGATTTTTGTGATTATTGGGATTCAGTTGTTCGTTGCCGGGTTGATGCTAAACGTGTTGGCAAAGATGGTGAGGGAGTGATTAAAAAGGAGTTGAAAATAGGGGGAGAGAAAGTTAATACTGCTCAAGCTTGATCAACGGGACGCTCATAAGATACACCTACGCCGTGAAATTCAAAAAAGTTTAAAAGAAAACTTGCTTAGAAGTTGGGATTACCTATAGAGTGTTAAAATACACTATGAATAGAAACTGATGGGGAGGCACAATGAAAGAAATAAAAATAGCCGTAGTTGGATTACGTAAAGCCGGCTTGTTAATATGATCCCTTGAACTAATGGATTTAGACTAAAATTGTCAAAATGGAGTGTCAAAAATGAAGCTCTCTAAAAAGGCAAGCGTAATTATAGTAACATATAATCATGCTAGATATATGAGGGATCTTCTATCATCTGTTATTGCTAATGATCCTTTAGAGGTTATTGTGGTAGATAATGGATCTTCAGATGGAACTGTTGAAATCGTGAAGCAATTTCCAGAGGTAAAGCTGATTAAATCTCCTAAAAATTTAGGCTATGGGGGAGGAAATAATCTGGGCGTTAGGCATGCTAAAGGGGAATATGTGGTTATTTTAAATCCTGACACGAAAGTTGAGAAAAATTGGCTTGAAGAACTCCTAAAACCTTTAGAAAAAGAAGAAAAGTTGATCACTACTCCTAAAATTTTGCTTTATAATGGTTCTAAAATAAATACCTGCGGCAATATAGTACATTTCACTGGGCTGGCTTTTACAAGAGGATTTGATGAGGATCCAAAAAAATTTGAAACGCCTGAATACTTGAACGGCTTGTCGGGAGCTTGCTTTGCTATAAGAAGGGATGACTATCTAGAGATTGGAGGATTTGATGAGAATTTTTTTGCGTATATGGAAGATACTGAATTCTCTTGGAGAGCTCATGCTAAGGGTTTTAGGATTTTATATGTACCAACATCAATTGTCTATCATGATTATGATCTGGAAGTTCCCTCAAAGAAGATATATCATTTAGAAAAAGGCAGATATGTAATTTTGAGAAAATACTTTGGTTTTAAAGAATATGTGCTCCTTTTCCCTTCGTTAATAATGACTGAAATACTGAGTTGGGGATATTCGATATTAAATGGAATTGAGGGTATTAAATGTAAGATTAAAGGTACAAAAGATGGAATTACAACAAAAGTTGAAAAAATAAACTGTGATAGAAAAGAACTATTGAAGAATTTAGACTGGAAGATTCCCGAGGAACAGCTGAGTTATACCAAAATCGATAAATTAATAAAAATGATAGCAAACTTTGTGTACTGGATGAATTATAAGGTGATCGCAAGATGAAGATTGCGCAAGTTGTAGCGACATTCCCTCCTTATATGGCAGGAACAGGGAACGTAGCCTACTATTATGCTGTAGAGCTTGCTAAGTTAGGCCATGATGTCACAGTTCTCACGAGTAGATATCCCGATGAAGATTACGTATATCCAGAAATGATTAAAGTTAAAAGATTTAAACCTCTGTTTAGAGTAGGTAATGCTCCATTAATTCCTCAATTACTGAGAGAAATAAAAGATTTTGATATAGTTCATCTCCATCTTCCATTCTTCTTTGGTGGGGAGATTACATATCTTGTCTCTAAGTTAAAGGACCAGAAGTACGTTGTAACATACCACAATGACGTGATACTGGGTGGTGTAGTTGATCCTCTGTTAAACGTTTATGATCGAATAATACTGAAGGCGATAATAAAAAATGCAAAGAAAGTATGTGTTCCCTCTTTGGATTACGCGAAACACTCTAAAATACGTGAGTTTGTTGAAAAAAGGAAAGAGAATATTGTAGAAGTACCTAATGGCGTGGATATAAAGCGTTTTAATCCGCACTTGGATCCTAAAGAGATAAGAATTCGGCATGGATTAGAAAATGCAGAAATAGTTCTATTTGTTGGAGCCTTAGATAGGGCCCATTATTTTAAAGGAGTAGAGTACCTTCTAAGAAGTTTTGCTAGACTAAGGCGCAATGAGTCTCGTTTAGTCTTGGTTGGAGATGGGGATTTGAAGGAATATTATATCAATTTGTCCAGAAAACTTGGCATTTCAGACAGAACCTTGTTTGTTGGAAAAGTTCCTGATAAAGACTTGCCCAAATACTATGTTGCATCTGATGTAGTAGTCTTACCTTCTGTAACGATGGGAGAGGCTTTTGGTATAGTCCTCATAGAAGCAATGGCTTGTGGAAAGCCGGTTATAGCTACTAACCTGCCCGGAGTCAGGACGGTTGTTGACAATGGTGTAACCGGTTTTTTAGTAGAGCCAAAAAATGTTGATGAACTATCATCGAAGATAGAGTACCTTTTAGAAAACAAGGATATTAGGGACAAATTCGGAAGAGCCGGTAGAAAAAAAGTTGAAGAAAGATATTCGTGGGAGAAAATAGCATCTAAATTGGTGAATATTTATGGAGAGGTGGTGTACTAATGGAGATAATGCTTATAGGAGACTTCTCTGAAAATTTTGACGAAGGCATGAAAAACATAGCTAAATATGTGTATAAGTATCTATCAAAAAAGCATAATGTAAAATCGTTAAATGTGAAACATCTTATATCCAGACAAACATTAGAAAATTTGAAGAAAAATAACCCTGATATTATACACTATTTTACTGGCCCTACGTTTGGTAGTTTCATTCTCCTGAAAATGCTGTCCATTAGATGGCCAGAAAGTAAAATAATAATTTCTGCATTACACCCCAATTCTGCATCTTTTTTGAAAAATAAAGTTTTAAGATTAATTGCCAAGAGCATTTTAACCCCAGATGTTATACTATATCAAAGTAATCCCGAGTTGTTTAGAGATATTGCTAAAACTACTGTTTTCTTTCCTAATGGAGTAGATATTCATAAGTTTCGACCAGTTACGAAGAAAGAAAAAATTAGGTTAAGAAATAAATACGATATTGATGAAGATAAATTAGTGGTACTACATGTAGGACACTTGTCAAAGAGAAGAAATCTGCAACTCCTTGCACGTCTGCAAAAAACCTTCAACGACATCCAAGTTGTAGTAGTTGGCAGTACCTATGTAGACAAAGACCAAGCTATATATAGGGAGTTAATAGAAAGTGGATGCAAGGTTATTGAGGGTTATGTACCGAACGTTGAAGAACTATATGCACTTTCTGACTGTTATGTTTTTCCTGTAAAGTGGGGTGATAGCATAAATATCCCTCTTTCGGTATTAGAGGCAATGTCATGTAATCTGCCTGTTATCTCATTTAAGTACCCTGCGTTATCAATCTTTGAAGAAGGGAATGGATTGTATTTTGTGGAAAATGAATATGAGTTACTAAAAAAAGTTGAAGAAGTTAAGGATCTTTTATCACATAATAAAATTGAAATTAAAACAAGAGAAAAAGTTTTGTCATATTCTTGGGAAAATCTAGTAAAGCGATTAGAAGACCTCTATTTTAGGTTATTAGAAGAAAAAAGAGGGAAGTAAAATGCCAAGGCGTGGAATGCTAATATGCTTCATAGGTATCGATGGGTCTGGGAAAACAACGCTAGCTAAAGAAATAACTAATGTAATAAGACTAAAGAAAGGAGCAAATTGCCAGTATGTATATGGGAGAGTTGTGCCTATAGTCTCTAGAGTATTTATGTGGATTGGTCGTAAAATTTTGCTTAAAGAGAGGAAAGATGCTATATTCCATAATTACAATCACTACATAAGTAAAAAAAGAAGAATGCTAAAAAGTAGTATATGGTCAAGAATCTATGAATTCCTGATATTGTTTGATCAAATTGTTCAGGTGAACCTTAAAATTAGGCCGCGTCTGTGGGCCGGAAAAACCATAGTTTGCGACAGATATATTCATGACACAGTAGTTACAGATCTTGCACCCGATCTTGGGTATTCTAACGAAAAAGTAGTTCGTTTAATCAACAAATTACTTAAATTGGTTCCGAAACCTGATATTGTTTTTATCGTAGATGTTCCGGAGGAAGTAGCATATGCTAGGAAAAACGATATTCCACATCTAGACTATTTACGTGAAAGAAGAAGGATATACTTAGAAATCGGGAAAATATTTGAAATTCCAATTATTGATGGTACTTTTGAAATAGCGGATTTGACTTACAAAGTCTATAGAGTTCTGGATTCGTTGCCATTAGATGCTGGGGGGAAGAAAATATGAATACCAGAGTTTTAGTGATCGGTATAGATAGTATGGATCGTCAACTACTGTCTAAATATATTGAAAACTTGCCCAATTTTAGACAAATACGTGATGAGAGTCCTACTTTGAAAATAACATCTGTTTTTCCACCCGATTCTGATACTGCTTGGGCGTCGATATACACAGGTCTCAATCCTGCCAAACATGGTGTTGTAGATTTTGTTGATCCTCTTGAAAAAGCTTTTAACATTTTAACAAAGGAAACGGACACAAGTCAGATAAAAGGAAGGACATTTTGGGATTATGTAAGCAGAAGTGGCAAGAAAGTAACTATACTCTTGCCCCATATTTGTTATCCCCCATGGAACGTCAATGGAATTATGGTAAGTAGGGCAAAAAGTAGAAATTCTGTATTATCTGTACCTGAAGAAGTCTCCAAGGAGTATGACTTAAATAAGTTAAATACACCCAAGGGTGTACCTAGAAGGGATACAAAATCTCTAAAGAAGTTAATTTCTGAATATGAGGATTTGATATCGAATGAAACTGGCTTTTTCCTAAAGATGATCAAAAATACGGAATGGGATTTATTTTTCGCATATTCGTCGGCTCTGGATGCAATTCAACATTATTTCTGGAATTACTGTGATGAAAATGATCCAGAATATCCCGGGGATAATCCTTTTAAAAACGTAATTAAGTATTTTTATAGGCTTTACGATGATATGGTGGGTAAGTTAATTTCTAGTGTTGAGGACGATACAATAGTTATCATTTTAAGCGATCATGGCCATGGGAGGCGCCCTCTCAAGTTATTAAACGTAAATGAAGTATTAAGGAGGAGTGGCTTTCTTGCTACATCTACTAATCCAGTGGCAAATAGTGTAGAGAAAATAAAAACAAATGTAGCCAAATTGGTAAGCAGATATAATTTAGGCTGGTTAGCATCTAGAATATTAAGACTAATTCCACAAGCGAAAGACATATACTCCCATCCATTATCAATTGATTGGGAATCTACACTGGCTTATGCAAGTGACTTGTCTGGAATTAAAGCATATAGTTACGGAGGCATAAAAATAAATAGGGAGAACCTTAACTCCAAAGAGGAATATGAAATTTTACGAGATAAGATAATCCGTATATTTTCTGAGATTAAAGATCCAAATGGTAACAAGGTCGTGAGATGGATCTTGAAAAGAGAGGAATTATATGAAGGGGAATATATCACAAAGTACCCTGACATTGTACTTCAATTAGACGAGGACTATGGCATTGGTCACAGAATTAATGCCCCTCTTATTGATAGGGCATACACAAGCACTGTGGTACCAGGTAGTCATAAGGGTGATAATGCAGTATTTTTCATAATATCTAATAAAGATATTAACATCAGAACAAATTTATCTTTGATGGACGTAGCACCAACAGTCCTAGATCTTTTGGGGATCGACTGGAGGAGGTTTGATTTTGATGGAAGAAGTATTATCGAAAAGTAATTATAATACTACTAATAATAATATAAAACCAAGAGTTGCAGTAGTTTCGTTCCCTTGGGCATCTTATGCACCATACAAATTTTTATCAGATGTATTAAAAATTCTTGAGCCAATTTGTGAGAAAATTGTACTAATAGATGGAAATACAGAAAGAGTTAATATAGCATCCAAAAAAGTTAAAGTGCGAGATATTGGTGTCAGTATGCATTATCTTAAAGATATTAAACCTAAATTCTATTCAGCGATTTTATGGATTGTAAAGTGTATCCTGTCACAAGTTAAAATAAGTTTAGAATTGATAAGAGTAAGGAAAGATATTGATGTTGTAATATTTTATACGGCTTACCCATATTATTTACTGCCACTTATTACTTCAAAAATTTTGAGAAAAAAAACAGTTGAAGTTATTACACGAAGTAAATCTAAATCTTTTCTTTCTAAAATCATTAGTTTACAAGACCCGTTATTATTTAGCCTACTAGATGGGATTTCTCCCGAATCTAAGTCATTAATAAAAGAATTAGGTTTAGAAAAGTACAAGGATAAACTCCTTCCAGAAGGGGCCAGATTTGTGGATGTCACACGCTATACTATAAAGAAGAAGTTAAGCGAGCGAGAGAACATAGTTGGATTTATCGGGCGACTTAGAAAAGAGAAAGGAGTGATGGAGTTTGTTAGAGCTATCCCGTTTATTGTCAAAGAAAAAAAAGATGTTAAATTCCTGATAGGGGGCTCTGGGGACTTACTGGATTGGTGTGTTAAAGAATGTTCACGTATTCAGAAAGAGAATAAAGTCAAAATACAAGTAAAAGGTTTTATTGAAGAAGATCAATTGCCAAGTTACCTGAACGAGTTAAAGCTTTTTGTGTTCTCTTCTAAACATGCTGAAGGTCTTCCTACAGCAATTCTAGAGGCAATGGCTTGTGGTACTCCTGTTCTAGCGACTCCAGTTGGTGCAATCCCAGACATAATAAAAGATGGGGAAACTGGATTTATCATGAAGGATAATTCTCCAGAGTGTATTGCAGAAAATGTTATAAGAGCCTTGAATCACCCTGATATTGAAAGTATCGCAGAAAACGGTAGAAAACTAGTAGAACAGAAATTTACATATGAGGGGGCGATAGAGAGATGGAGCAAGATAATAAGGTTAGTGTAAAGCCAAAACTTTTAGCTGTTATTTCGGTATTACTCTTGATGTAGCAAGGAATAGAGAAGAAAATAAATTTAAGGATCTTGTTTTTATTATAGAAGAACAAGGTGGCAAACAATGAAAGAAAAAAGTAATAATATATTAAAAATATTGTCTGTAATCGGTCTTATATTGCTTATCACAGTTTTTGTCATTTTAGCAAAGACTCCCCCAGCAACAGGTTACGAGATATCGATTTATGAGGCATATTCTCCACTAGTATGGATGCTCCTGATAGGGAATGTTACAGTAGGCGTATTGATCATTGTTTACCAAGCATTTTCAAAAGATTTAAAAAACAATTGGTGGATAATTGGTTTCTTCATGCTCATGATAAATAATTTCACCATACTTTCTCTCCATGCATTAAGAGGATATTTCCATTATGGGTCACATGATAGTATGACCCATTATAGGTGGATAAAAAAATTAATGGAAAACAACCATATTGGAAGTGAGAATTTCTACCCAATAATACATATACTTAGCGCACAAATTGCAGAAATTTGTAACATATCACCAGAGATCGTAGTAAAATATTTACCCTCTTTTTTATCTGTGTTGTTTCTGATGTTCTTTATGTGGCTTCTTGCAAAATCAGCATTACTTAAAAAAGGACAAGTATTGATTGTTGCAGCAGCAAGCTATATTCTAAGTTTTAATTCCTTACATGTCCAGATATATCCACACGTTTTTTCACTGTTCCTTTATCCTTTTATAATTTACTTATATTTTAGAATGTTAGAAAAAAACTCGTGGCAGTTTAAGTTACTATTTATCACTCTCCTAATCTTACTTGTCTACACTCATCCATCAGGATTAGCAGCATTTATTTTCCTTTTGGTGGCGATGGAATTAGCAAAAGTTGTACATGGTAAAAGATATGCTCTTAAAGATCCGTCAAGCAAAATCGCAGTAAACACAATCTTGGTTTTACTCATAACATTCTTTATGTGGATTTCTTCTTTTTGGTTTTTTGGTGCAAAAATCTCACACTTATACTCAGCAATTTTCGAACCACATAGGAATCCACATTTTTTAATCATTGAGGAAACAACAATGCGATTGGAATGGATAGAGGTAGTTGAATATGGCCTCAAGATGTACGGAGACAATCTAATATATATAACATTAGCATTAATTGCAGGGGTAATAATTGTTAAAAAGGTTTTAAATAAGGAGAAAGATACAAAATACTTGTTTTTATTATTTATTTTCGTTCTTGCATCTGTGCCTTTAGAATATGTCCTCTTTTTTGGGATCGGGAGTAAAACATTCGGAAGAATGTTGAACTTGCTGCACATGATGACAGTGTCTCCAGTCTTAGTAGGTTTTGTACTTTATGAGTTATTTAAAAACAAAAATAAGGTTTTAGGTGTTATAAGTGCAAGTTCAATTCTAGTGTTAACCTTTAGTATCAGTGTGTTAAGTGTATATCACTCCCCTTGGACATTCTCACCAAGTTGGCATATAACAAGTATGGACGTGAAAGGTTCTGAGTGGTATTTTGCACATGCTGACCTTTCGCTTGATGTTGATCCGATGGGTGTTGATCCCTCTCTTATTAAAGGAAGACCTGGACTTATCCCTGAACATTTCAATTATACTCATCATAATACACTCGGTGAATCGCTAGCACGAGATAGTTATGTGGTTATCAACAAACGCTGTAAATTAGCAAATGAATATCCAAAAGTAGCAAAAGCAAGGATTAATATGAGAAGTGGATGGGGTTTCGATAAGGAAGATTTTAAAAAAGTTGAAATTGATCCAAGTGTAACCAAATTATATACAAATGGTGAATTTGCTATATTCTATATTCATGTGATGCAAAATTAGTTTCTTTGATTCATAATAAGCTTATATTATCAGAAATCTAATCCTAGAAGAGTTTTTAATGTTGAAAAGAGAGATAAGCTAATTCTATATCCCGCTACTTCGATACTTCAAAAGAATTAGTTAGGTTTTCTTAAAGGAATATCTACACCTTATTTCATTCCAGATGGTAGAAACTGGAGCTTGGGAGATAAGCTTTTTGAGAAGTTTAGAGATTACATTAAAAAGAAGAGGTGTAGCTAAAATGAAAATAGATATTAAATTTAGGCATAATTATGGATACCCGTGGTATGAAAAACAAGGAATCTACGTGAAAGGATACGTAATACACGAGAGCACCTTATACCAAAAAGAGGACTTAGCCAAGCTTTTATTAGAGTATCTTGAAAAAGGTGTTAAGCTTGAGGACATACTCACAACTTTTTATGGCATTTTTTCGATTGCAATTAAAACAGATGATAAAATACATTTGATTTCAGACACAACAAGGACTTTTCCAATGTTTTACGCTGTTGCCAATGATGAAATTCTTATCTCTGACGATACTTACTTTATTAAGAAAAAAATAGGTGGCCAATACAATAAAGATCTAAAAACAGAGTTCTTAAGGTGCGGGTATGTTACAGGATCAGAAACACTAATTGATGGAGTTTACCAAGTCCAAGCAGGAGAGATAGTAACCATCAACGAAGACGGACAGATCTCGAGAAAATTTTACCACGATTATACAGTTACTGAGGATGAGCTTCTAAAAGGCTCTTCAAATGTTCTTAAAAAAGAATTTTTGAGAATTCTGGATAGAGCAATAAAAAGACTGATCTTATTTGCAAATGGTGATCCAATCGTAGTTCCGCTGAGCGGTGGTTACGATTCAAGAGCCATAGCTACAATGCTCAAGAAGAATGGATATGAAAACGTTATTCTCTACACGTATGGTAAGCCAGATTCCACAGAAGTCAGAGTTGCGAGAGGAGTTGCCAAAAATCTGGAATTTGAGTGGATATTTGTTGACCAGAACGAAGAAATAGTGGATTCGGATTACCCTGAAAGAGATTACTTCTTAGAGTTTTACAGATACGCTTTTAACCATGTTTCCACAATACACTTGCAGGATTTCTTTGTTTTTAAACATCTTCACGATAGCTCGCTAATTCCAAAGAATTCAATAGTTGTGCCAGGGCATTCTGGAGACTTTCTCGGAGAGAGTCATTTGCGCAAGCTGCCCATTCCAAAATCTAAGAAAGATGTTTTTAATACTATACTCATTAAACATTATATCGTAAACGAGCACATAAAACTTTCTCCATATGTAGGGGCGTGTTTAGTTTCACCCCCTGTTATTTAAACAGTATTTGACTCTGAGGAGGATTTTCAGACCATAACACATTACCCCAAGCAGG
>LDZR01001293.1_pt1 | contig 10133 bp, 5 predicted proteins | sample 615371 | NCBI WGS metagenome assembly LDZR01 (sample SAMN03408294, study PRJNA278302) | terrestrial metagenome | isolation source: oil reservoir sample K2 | place: USA: Alaska, North Slope, Kuparuk formation | collected 2013
GTTTTCCATCAGGTTCGGTGTTGCGTATATGGTGACGGTGGCTCCAACGAGCTGTTTCCACAGAGGAATCTCGGAAGTGGTCTTCACTGGTTTTCCGTTTTCAACAACCACAACCTGATACCAGGCGATGTCATTTTCAAAGCTCAAAACGGAAGAAGGAAGCTCCAGGGTGTAGAAATCACCCTGAAGCGCCATTTTGTATTCGGAGCTCGGCACACCGTTTGAGAAATCTCCAACCACATAAACACCGTCCGGGAGCTTTATATTGAGCAGTGTCATACATCCAGAAAGAAACGTAATCAGTAAAAGAGCAGGGATTATCTTTTTCAAGGAGATCACCTCCTCAGTTCACGTAAAGAAGATAGAGATTCGTGAAAGTATCAGAGTCAGTCCATTCGTCGGCATCACCAATTGTAGAATCATCAGGAATGCTGTCCACAGCTGAAGAACCTTCATCTTTACCTGCTACCCAGACGATCAAAGCCACATCTTGTTTTCCTCCAATGGCAGACCATGGAATCGCTATTTCCATCGTTTGAAGTCCACTACTAGTGTCACCGATGTAATCGAACGTTCCTCCAGCATCAGCTATTGATCTATTATCATTATTCCATCTTGAACCGTTCCATTCGCAGAAGTTGTTACTATCAAGACCTGACCCCCCGGCCCACCAGAAGTAGATCTCGTAATCTACCGCATAACCAGCGCCGAAGCTTATCTTTCTTCCCCACGCATCGCTGTCTCCTGTGTAACCGCTGGGTTTTGTGTCGATACCTATTCCGTAGGCAACATCCCAAGATTCAGAGTTTTGAGTATCGAATCCTATGTAGAGGTACGTCGCATCGTAGGTCACGTAGAGCCGGTACAGATTTGCTCCATTTCCACCGCCAGGATTCGTGCTTGTTGCCACAGGGGTTCCAAAATCGCTCAGATCTCCGTCTACAACGATCACACCTCCAGTGGGCTGCTCCGGTTCAGAGGTCTGGTTTATTTCCTCACTCACGTTACCTTCTTTGTTGCAAACAACGAAATTCACAACAGGTGCTGGCTGTGGAATACCACCATTTGATGTCGAATCGTGCTCTGGCTGATTTGGATAGAAGTCTCCCACCCACTGATTTCCGTCACCCGTTCCACCGCTGATGGCGAAGACAGCTTTCACCTGGTTAACTTGTTCGGAGATCGGGATCTTGAGTTCTGCTATTGTAGATCCAGTTCCAAACTGGGCGGTCACTTGGTCGGTGATATCTGTGAGGCTTCCATCCTGAGACACTCTCCAGACTTTGTATTCGTTGCTCTGATTCACTTCAACGATGAGATCTATGTCGCCGTTGGGGTTTGTGAAGTTTCTGTTTGCATCGTTCAAACCCTTGTAGGAGACTGTCTGAGCTCCGGTCACACCGACAAGATCGATCAGAACAAGAAAGACATTATTGTTTCCATCGCCTCCTATCACATATTCACCAGCGATGTAGATGTTTGCACCATCGAAGAGCAAACCTGCCTTCAAAAGCTCGTTGTCAGCTCCCCATTTGGAATCATCTGCTGCGTCTTCCTTGATCTTGCTTCCCCAGTCGCTGAGAGAACCATCGGTGGTGACCATATCTTTGACGACAGGTGGTGTTCTCAAACATCCGTAAAGGACAAGAGATAAGACCGCCAAAACCAGGAAGAGTTTTTTCATTTTCGCACCTCCTCACTTTTTGAAGATGTACGCTTTCATGGGATCCACAGTGAAGGATTCACCCGCTGAAAAAGACGCGTTTGATTCGTTCCAGGTGAAGTTCTCGAAATCAAACTCGAGAATCATCGTCATGTTTTCTTCAAAAGTGAAGTTGTTTTTCCAGACAGGGTCCGGATTCAAGACCACCAGCAGCTTCTCATCGGGGGATTCTCTGTAGAACGCTATGAGGTTTTTCCAGTCCCTGAAGATCGTTTGATCTCCATTCAAAATGGCGTCGTGATCTTTTCTGAAGTTGAGAATGAATCTGATGAAATTCAAAAGACTCTTCGGATCGTTTTCCTGTTCTTCGACGGAGAAGCCGTCGTAAGGATCGTCATAGATGCATCCGTCAACATGAGCGTTCCCAAAGATTATCCCCGCGTTTTCGTAGACTTCTTTTGTCCAGAAAGTTTGACCTTCTCCTGTACCGCTTGCGTACCACTGCATCGGCTCTCTCACCGGCTCGTCATATACAGGACCGTGCCACTTGAAACCTCTCGTTCCAATTTCACCGCCGTAGTAGATAACAGGAGATCCTTTCAGTGTGAATATCAGAAAATACCAGAGAGCAGCACGTTTTTTGATGAACTCGTAGTCGGACTCGGAGAACTTTTTGTAATGTTCTTGAAGATGGGAGAAGAACCTGTGGAGATCGTGATTCTCAAGAAACAGGAAAGACTCCTCAACCCAGTTGTTTTCTATCATTCCATCCTGCCCTTCTGGGTAGTTCCTTATACTGTACATGAGGGCGAAATTGAAAACGGGAATTGGATATAGAGAAAGATCGTACGTGTTTCCGCTGAACACCTCTCCCACAAGTATGGCATCGGGCTTTTTGGAAAGCACATAATCTCTGAACCATTCAAAATATTCGGCCGACTCCTGTATCCCATCGTCCCAGGACCAGCCATATATGTGCTTTGCAGCATCTATTCTGAATCCATCAACACCTTTGGAAATCCAGAAATCCACGATTTTCTTTACTTCTTCTCTCACTTTCTGACTGTCGTGGTTCAGATCCGGCATGTTATAGCCAAAAAGTCCGAAATACCAGACTTTTTGACCCTTTGAGTTGATCTTCCAGTGCCAGTGATCCTGACCAGAATGATCTTCAAGACTCATTATGTAGTAGTCCCAGTACGGAGAGCTGGTCGTGTTTTCCACGGCGTCTTTGAACCAGGGATGCTCATCGGATGTGTGGTTGATCACGAGATCCATTATTACCTTTATTCCGTTCTCATGGAGCACCTGGATCATGTTTTCGAGATCTTCCATGGTGCCGTAGTCTTTCTCGACGTTGTAGTAGTCTGTTATGTCGTATCCATGGTATGAAACAGCCTCGTTGAAGGGCATAAACCACACAGCGTCAATGCCGAGTTTCCTCAGATAGTCAACTTTCTGAGAAACACCGTTTATGTCTCCCACACCATCTCCGTCGCTGTCGTAAAAGGAGCGAATGAAAATTTCGTAGACGACGGGGTATTTTACTTCATTAATAGAAAGGTTGGAGGCTGAATCACCTGTGTTTGTGCTGTTTGAATGTGGATTACTTGAAACGAGGGATTGACTCATAGACGTTTGAAAGCAGGAGGTGAGGAAGAGTAAAAATACCAGAGCAAGCAGTAAAAAAGTCTTCTTCACAACCTCCACTCCTCTTTTCGAAACATTCCACAATCAATAAATTAACACAAATCCGTCTGTTTATATTAACACCCAATTCACAACGTGTCAATAGGGTTAACGGAATTTCGATATTTCTGAATGAAACGGTTGATGAATAATTTAAAAACACCGATTCGAATCCAGATTGACATCACGAAAATTCGGTGTTAAAATCCTTAGTGAAACATTTTGTGAATTTTCTGACAGTAAACTCTTTGTAATCCAAAGGAGGTGTCCATGGTGAAGAGACTGCTCGTTTTAATGCTTGTTGTGATTTCTGCCCTGGTGTTAGCTCAAACAAAACTCACTATCTGGTGCTCCGAAAAGCAGGTTGACATCCTCCAGAAACTCGGGGAAGAATTCAAGGCAAAGTATGGAATTCCTGTTGAAGTTCAGTACGTTGATTTTGGAAGCATCAAATCCAAATTCCTGACGGCGGCTCCACAGGGACAGGGTGCAGACATCATTGTTGGAGCGCACGACTGGGTAGGAGAACTCGCCGTCAACGGTTTGATCGAACCCATTCCCAACTTCTCTGATCTGAAGAATTTCTATGACACGGCTCTCAAAGCTTTCTCTTACGGTGGAAAACTCTACGGAGTCCCGTACGCCATGGAAGCGGTTGCTCTCATCTACAACAAGGACTACGTTGATTCTGTTCCTAAGACCATGGACGAGCTCATAGAAAAAGCAAAACAGATAGATGAGGAATACGGAGGAGAAGTCAGAGGTTTCATCTACGATGTCGCCAACTTCTACTTCTCTGCGCCGTTCATTCTGGGTTACGGAGGATACGTCTTCAAGGAAACACCTCAGGGACTCGACGTGACAGACATTGGACTCGCGAACGAAGGAGCAATCAAAGGTGCGAAACTCATAAAGAGAATGATCGATGAAGGTGTTCTCACCCCTGGTGACAACTACGGAACGATGGATTCCATGTTCAAAGAAGGTCTCGCGGCTATGATCATCAACGGACCTTGGGCTATAAAATCTTACAAAGACGCGGGTATAAACTACGGAGTTGCTCCTATTCCTGAACTCGAACCGGGTGTTCCTGCCAAACCATTCGTTGGTGTTCAGGGATTCATGATCAACGCCAAGTCTCCAAACAAAGTGATCGCCATGGAATTTCTCACGAACTTCATTGCGAGAAAAGAGACCATGTACAAGATATACCTCGCAGATCCAAGACTTCCTGCAAGAAAAGATGTTCTCGAACTCGTCAAAGACAATCCCGATGTTGTTGCGTTCACTCAGAGTGCTTCCATGGGAACACCGATGCCAAACGTGCCGGAAATGGCTCCTGTCTGGTCTGCCATGGGAGACGCTCTCAGCATCATTATCAACGGACAGGCCAGTGTCGAAGATGCTCTCAAAGAGGCTGTGGAAAAAATCAAGGCACAGATAGAAAAATAATTCGAAGTGCTATCATTAGTCAAAGAAGAGGGGGACTTTTCCCCCTCTTTTAAAAATTCAGGGAGGTCTGATCGCTGTGAAAGGGCTTCTCAAAATCTTTTTGATATTGTTTCTTGCTGTATTCAACTCAGGAATGGTATGGGCAGGAATTTTCCTGCTTCAAAATTCTTATTATGAACTTGGAATCGTTCTTCTCACGCTTCTCGTACTCATAGATTACTTCATTTTCAATCCGAAGGCTTACCCTTACAGATACACCATTCCCGCTTTGATATTACTTTTTGTGCTCGTTCTCTATCCTATATATTTCACTGTGAAGGTTGCGTTCACCAATTATGGAACAGGACACCTCATGACGAAACAAGAGGCCATCGAGAGAATTCTTTTCGACCCAAATTACACTTATGTTCCAGAGAGCGCTGAACCTGTTGAATACATGGTCTTCTCCGTGTTCGATGGTCTGAATCCTACCGAGGATTTTGTTGTTCTCTTCGAGAAAGATGGGAACATCTACATCGCGGAGCGCCCCGTTGTCGCAAAGAGGAGTGGGAAAGAAGTCCTTTTGAGAGAGTCAACTCTTTTTCCCGTGAAGGATGGAACCGCCGAAGTGAATGGAAAGGTTTATGAAATAGTCCCCTGGCCCGCTTCCATAAAAGAGGTGAACGCCGTCTATTCAGACGGTAAAATTTACAAACCGCTTTACTCACCTGAAGAGGTTTCCCTGAAGAGGTACGAACCTTTCTTCAAGGTAAATGTGGTTCAGAAGTATCTCAACAGGGCGGAGTTTTGGCTCGAGGATCAAAGTTACATGTTCAGAATAGGTGAAAATGGGGAATGGAACTTTTATCCAGTGAAGAGGATTTACTCTCTGTCTTTCGAAGAATCCCTCGAAAACGGAAGGATAACAACGAAACTTGTGGTGAAAAACAATCTCACTGGAAGGCATCTCGTTGAGAGAGAAGGTGCTTTTTACGATTACGATGAAAATGGAAGAGAATTTTTCGTGATTGGATACATGGAATACATTGGTTTCAAGAACTTCTCCAGGATATTCACCGATCCGAAGATCGCTGGTCCTTTTTTCAAGGTTTTCACCTGGACGTTCACCTGGGCAGCCCTCAGCGTTCTTTTCACGTTCGCGATAGGTCTTTCCCTCGCTCTCGTTTTAAACGATAAAACACTGAAGGGAAAGAACGTGTACAGGACGTTACTCATTATTCCATGGGCTGTGCCAGCTTTCATTTCCGTTCTCGTCTGGAGAAACGGGATGTTCAACGAGACTTATGGAATTCTCAACCGATTTGTTCTTCCGTTCTTGGGATTGGATCCGGTGAAGTGGTTCAACGATCCGTTCTGGGCGAAGGTCGCAGTTCTCACCGTCAACACGTGGCTGGGATTTCCGTACATGATGGCCGTCTCACTCGGAGCTTTGCAGAGCATTCCAGAGGAGCTCTACGAAGCCGCTGCGATCGATGGTGCTGGAAAATGGAGGAGATTCTGGACTATCACGTTTCCGCTTCTGATGACCACTGTGGCTCCTCTGTTGGTCGGAAGTTTTGCTTTCAACTTCAACAACTTTGTGAACATATATCTGCTCACCGGTGGAGGTCCCGCAATGGCTGGAACCACGACTCCCGTTGGTCACACAGACATTCTGATCTCCTACGTTTACAAACTCGCGTTTGAAGGAGGAAGGGGGCAGGACTTTGGTTTTGCCAGCGCCATATCCATCATCATATTCTTCCTCGTTGGAGGAATCAGCTTTGTGAACTTCAAACTCTCTGGTGCGTTTGAAGAGGTGAGTGAATGATGGTGAGAAAAAAGAATAGATGGCTCACGTATGCTCTTCTAACACTTCTTGTTGTTGTGGTTCTCTTTCCCATCGTTTGGGTTGTTTCTACCTCTTTCAGGAGGGATGAGGCGGCTTTCTCCCCGAAACTCTTCTCGTCTCGTCTCACCCTTCAGCACTACAAAGATCTAGTGGTCCCTGAAAAAAACCTTCCCGTTCTCATACAGGAGATGCAGAACCTCGTTTCCAGAGTGGAACCTTTCGACAACGTTTCCAGAGAGAAAGCAGACCGTCTCATCGAAGATCGAATCAGAAGATTTGAAAATTACCTCGCTGAAACGAAGAATCTTTTGGAGGATGTCAACGCGAGAAATTCGAAAATAGAAGAGACGCTTTCCCAGAGGTTCTCCGATGTGTTGTCTTACACAAAAGATGTTCTGGAAGAGGCAAAGAAATTGACTCAGGAGCAGATGGATAAAACCCCATTGCCCGATTCACAGAGGATCGCTGTTGCACTCTATGAAATATTGAAGGGTAAAAACTTTAGAAGTGCTGAATTTCAGGCTTTGAAGGACGTGATCGAGAAAGTAGTGGGTTACAGCGTTGAGAATCAGGACACTCTGAACGATGCTCTTTCTGAACTTGGACTGGTTTACGAGAAAGAGGTAGGAACGTTCATGAAAGAAATTGAAAAACTCGAAGGTGAAATTGAAACCCTTCAGAGAGAAATAGCCGTCCTTGAGAAGCAGAAGGAAACCCTTGAAAAAGAAATCTTGGAAAAACAAAAAGTACTCGAGGTTTTGAAGCCTGACATCGATTCCGTGAGCGAAGTTCTCGTCAAACTCAAAGATATGGTGCACAGTGTCAGAAACAGTAAAGTGGAAACTGCTTTCCCTTATGAAGACTCAAAATTGAAATCTTCACTCGAAAAACTCCTGTCCGAACTCAACACTCTCTACAACAAAATCTCTGCTTTTTCAGATCTTTCGGATCTCTCAGAAAAGATCTTTGCCATGAAGAGTTCTTTAGAAGAGATAAACAATGTGGTAAGCGAAGATGGTGACATTTCCAAAAAAGCCCTCTATGGAAGCTTTGTTCAATCTTTTGAAGAGACAGTTCCTATTGTTGAAGGAATTGTAGAGAAAGTGAGCGACGGAATCGACGATTTCGTTCAGAAGATAAAGGATTTGAAAGATATAGAAAACGAAATCGTGGTACTAACAGCAAAACTCGATGGCCTAGAGAAAAGCTTGAACAATGTGAGATCCTCCCTCTCTGAGAAAGAGAAAGAAATTTCTTCGGCGAAGATGTATCTGGATCTCAAGATCTTCAACCATCAGATCCAGAGCAGAATCGATTCTCTTGAAGATATGAAATCTTTCAACAGCGCCGCGCAGATAAAGCTTCTTTCGATATACAAGACTCTCAAGGACTTTGTAAGTAGCTATGTGTCGGAGTACGGAGGAGACGATTTCATCGGAAAGATAAGAAAACTGGCAGCGAAGCTCTCCTGGATAGAAGACTACAGAGATCTGAACAGAAGGGTAGAAACAGGTTACAAAAACGCTGTGGAAATCGTTGAAAAAGCTCAGAATATCCTCGATGACTTCAAGGGAAGTTATTCGAATCTTCTCGATCTTTCCTTCAAAGGACTTTACGTTTCCTCTGAGCACCTTGAAATGCTGTACGACCTTGTGAAGATGAACTTCGTTCAAGAAGTTCTCACGAACACAGCAGTGGCTTCGAGAAAGGCAGGAACTCTGATGGACACCATTCCTTTGAAGGAATTGAAGTCCGATCTCAAAAAGATCGATGGAGATCTCTACAGGCTCGCACAGATATGGGAACAGAAGACAAAACATTACTTCCTCAGATGGGTCATGAACTCGGTGATCGTTGCAGGCCTTGTTTCACTCATCACCACGGCTGTTTGTGCCCTGGCGGCCTATCCGTTCAGCAGAATGAGATTCTGGGGAAGGCAGTACGGAATCATGGCTCTTCTTCTCATTCAGATGTTCCCAGCCATTATGTACATGGTTGCAATATACGGTCTTTTGAAGCTCATCGGTCAGTTCCTTCCATTCTTGGGACTGGATTCTCTCGGAGGCTTGATATTCGCTTATCTCGGTAACATAGCTTACAACATGTACCTCATAAAGGGATTCTACGACACCATTCCTTCGTCTCTAGAAGAGGCTGCTATGATCGACGGTGCAACCAGATTCCAGACCTTCTACAAGATAGTCGTTCCACTCGCTCTTCCGATCCTCACGGTCATAGTGATACTCACCTTCATCGGGACGTTCAACGAGTTCGTCCTTGCAAGGATCATTCTTCAGGATGTGAAAAACTACACCTACGCTCTCGGTCTTTGGACGTTCTCAACGGGTGCTTATGAAACAGAGTGGGGCCTTTTCACGGCTGCCGCTCTCCTCGGTATGACACCGATGGTGATACTCTTCCTGTCCCTCCAGAAGTACATAGTGGGTGGACTCACGAAAGGATCGGTGAAAGGATGATGTACCCGATGCCGTCTTGGGTTTACGACAGTGTCGTGTATCAGATCTTTCCAGATAGATTCTTCATCGGAAAGGGAAAAACGGTGGAAGACAAAAAGGATCTGTACCTGAAGCGGGGAGGAGTCATAGAGAAGTGGGGAGTTCCTCCCCGCAAACTTCCCGGTGCTCAGCACGTGAAGATCTTCTACGGAGGAGATCTGTGGGGAATAGCCGAGAAGGTCGATTATTTTGAAGAACTTGGAATCAACGTTCTGTACCTCACTCCTATCTTTTTGTCCGATACCAATCACAAGTACGACACAATCGATTACTTCAGAGTGGATCCACAGTTCGGTGGAAAGAGGGCTTTTCTGCACCTTTTGAGGGTTCTCCATGAGAGGAACATGAAACTCATACTCGATGGTGTTTTCAACCACGTTGGGAGTCAGCATCCGTGGTTCAAAAAAGCGAAGAGAAACGATCCAGAGTACGTGAACAGATTTTTCCTTTACAAAGATAGGCACAGATCGTGGTTCGACGTTGGAAGCCTTCCCGAACTGAACGTGGAAGTCGAAGAAGTGAAGGAATACATTTTGAAAGTTGTCGAGCACTACTTGAAACTGGGGATAGACGGTTGGAGGCTGGATTGTGGCCACGATCTTGGACCTACCGTCAACCTGTGGATCAACATGAAAGTGAAAGAGTTCTCAGCGGAAAAGTACCTCGTGAGTGAGATATGGACTTACCCGGCAGGATGGGATATGGTTGATGGTCTGATGAACTACAACTTCAGAAACCTCGTGCTGAGCTATGTGAACGGCGAGACGGATTCCATAGGTTTTCACCTGGAAAGAGCTTACAGGGAGACGAAGAACATATTCGGTTGCTGGAACATGCTTGACAGTCACGACACCCCGAGACTCGCCACAATGGTTCCCGACAGAGACCTGAGAAAACTCGCTGTAGTTCTTCAGTTCACTTATCCCGGTGTTCCGCTCGTTTACTATGGAACAGAGATAGGTCTCACAGGTGGAGAAGATCC
>LDZR01001755.1_pt1 | contig 10112 bp, 10 predicted proteins | sample 615371 | NCBI WGS metagenome assembly LDZR01 (sample SAMN03408294, study PRJNA278302) | terrestrial metagenome | isolation source: oil reservoir sample K2 | place: USA: Alaska, North Slope, Kuparuk formation | collected 2013
GAAAATTCTCTCTACTTTTTTATTTCCTTCTGCACCCTATAAAAATTATTTTGGGGTGGCTCACAGGGTGCGGAATATGGGTTCTATCTTTCTCAGTCCTATCCTTCCTTGTCCGGTGGGGATGATAGCTGGCTATAGGAAGAAGAAGGGTAGCCCAGCCTGAATTTCCCCCGGATCTCCACCCCCCCTATACTCCCCTCCCCGGTAACTACATCTTTAATTACTTCGTCCGGCCGCACGATTTCCCGGATGGACGTATAGGCCACCTGCTCGACTACCAGGATGGGATCAAAGGCATGGATAAAGATCCGGCCGGGAGAGCTGGCAAAGGTGGCCCCGGCTTCCAGTAGGGCCTCGTAGTGGGATTGACAGGCCCCGGCGAAGATAACCAGATCGTCGTGGCTGGGCCTCAGCTTCCGGGCCGCCCTGACGGCAGCTACAAAATGTTTGGAATGCCGGTAGTTGTCTAAATTGGCGAAGCCCTTCTTCCCCCGGATCAACCCGTCATGCCCCGTGAGGACCAGGATGTCGGGAGTATATCGGGCGAGAAAGTCGGGCACCCTTGCGACCTGTTCCTCTTCCGTCACAAAAAAGCCCGCCACCGGCAGGCGTAGCTGCTTGTAGGCGTGGAGGCAGCGTTCCAGGTACTCTTCATCACCGTCAAGGTGCACTACCCTGCCGGGGAGTTCAAAAAAATTTTCTCCCTCTTCAGTCCCGCCCCTCTCCTCTCCGGCCAGGGAATACCCGTGTCCTCCCCCGGCAGTTGCCCGGGCCGACCCCAGTTCCAGCCGCGCCGCCCGCCTGGCCAGCACCCGGCGGAAACAACACCGGTATTTTTCGATATCCCGGTGGCGATAGCGCAAGACCTGCTCGGCAGGCTGGACCTCCAGGTCGTCCAGGGGGGCATCGGCACTCAGGCGGACGTCCAGCCCCCGGAGGAGGGCCGTGGACTTCCCCGCATCGGTGATGGTAATGGCCTTTACTTTGAAAAAGATGTCTTTACCGTAGGATTTACGGGCCACAATATCCCCCGGTTTGACCTCCGGCATTTCCCCCCTCCCTCCCCTTTCTGCCTGTTATTAGTTTATGCTTCCGGGAAAGGAAGGTTCTTAAAGGCGGTGTAATTTGGTTGACATAAACTACCTACCATGGTAACTATTTTTTAATGACGGCTCCGGGGTCAACCTGTATAATAATATCCAAGCTGGCAGTTGCTATCCAACAGTAAAGGAGTGGGTGGCCATTAGGAAAGGAAAAAAAGGCCTTCTTGCCGGTCTGGTGCTCGCCTTCCTTTTCGCCCTGTTTCTCTCTTCCCGCCCCGCCCAAGCGGCTACTTACACCGTCCAGCGAGGAGATACCCTCTATTTGATTGGCCAGCGTTATAACATAGGAGCCTGGGAGCTCCAGATAATAAACGGCCTGCCGGATACATGGATTTACCCCGGGCAGGTCCTCTGGATACCCGACGTGCCGGGTAGAGTACATGTCGTGAGCCCGGGAGATACCCTTTTCCTAATCGGGCAGTGGTACGGTGTACCTTACCAGGATATCATGTGGGTCAACGGCCTGTCCGGTTCCTATATTTATCCCGGACAAGCCCTATGGATTCCCGCCGCCGGTAAAACGGCCGCCTCCCCTGCCGCCTCTCGGGGAAGTACCGCCTCGCGGGGAGGTATAAGCTATTCGGCCCAGGATGTGGACCTATTGGCCCGGCTGGTATATGCCGAGGCGCGGGGCGAGCCCTATGCGGGCCAGGTAGCCGTGGCCGCCGTGGTCCTCAATCGCGTGCGGGACGGGCGCTTCCCAAACACCATCGCCGGGGTGATCTATGAGCCATACGCCTTCGAATGTGTCAGCAACGGCCAGATTTGGCTGCAGCCCAATACCACCGCCTACCAGGCGGCCAGGGACGCCCTGGCGGGGAAGGATCCCAGCGGAGGAGCCCTGTTCTTCTGGAATCCGGTAACCGCCACCAGCCCCTGGGTATGGACCCGGCAGATAATCACCGTCATCGGCAACCATGTCTTCGCCATATAGAGGGAAGGCGGCACCAAGGAAAAGAAGACACAGGGAGAGTTCGGAGGAGACGTTCATGCCGCCTGCGCGGCACCAGCAGAAGAAGGAAAATAGCTAAAGCGTATTTTCGGAGGAGAAACCCAGCGAGCAAGAAGCCGGCTGTAGTCAGCCGGCTTCTTGCTCAACGGTCCTCGGAGCGCGTAAGAGACGGCGGGGCCTTTTCCTCCTCCCTTCAGCCGCTCTTGGTGTATTTATCCGCCACCTTGGAGGCACCGCAGGAATAGGGCTTTATTTTGGCCGCAAAGCCGCTTCCTACCACCATGCCTACGACTTCCCGGATGAGCTCCTTGGTGTCTCCGTTGGGCCCTACATCCAGATGGATCTCTACGTTTAGTTCCGGGTGACCGTTGGCCGCCAGCTTCTGGGCCAGGAAACTGGCGATTTCCAGGCTGAGGGCCGTTTCATAGAAAATCCTCTGTCTCAGGGAGCTGATCTTCCGCTGGTATTTCTTGCGGTAATAATACCGGGCTCCCTTGCCTACCTGGTGGATGATGATGGCGGTTACGAAACACGTATTCAACCGGGCCTGGGAGTCGGTGCCGATAATTACCTTGTACTGGGCGTCGGGAGCGGCCTCGATAAAGGCCATAATGTCCTGAAACATTTCCTCCACGCTGAGGCGACCCTTGGTAGGACTGATAAAATACATAGCTGTCACCTTCTTCCCATACAGGCCTGCAGGCAGCGGCTAAGGCCGGCGAACTCCTCCAGGGACAGGGTCTCCCCCCGGCGGGAGGGATCGATTCCCGCCGCCGCCAGGGCCTCCTCCACGGGGCCTCGCGTACCCACCAGACTGCGCAGGGCGTTAGCCAGGGTTTTCCTCCGCTGGCCAAAGGCCGCCCGGATCACCCGGAAGAAAAAGTCCCTGTCTCCTACCTCCACCGGCGGCCGGCGGTGAACTTCCAGGCGCACCACCACCGAATCCACCTCCGGCCGGGGATAGAAAACGGTGCGCGGAACGTGCATCACGATTGCAGCCCGGGCATAGTACTGCACCAGCAAGGTCAGGGCGCCGTACTCCTTGCCGCCCGGGGGAGCGACGAGGCGCCTGGCTACCTCGGCCTGGAGCATAAGCAACATCTCCCGGATGTGGAAGCCCCCTTCTAACAGGCGGACCAAGAGGGGGGAAGTAATATAATAGGGAAGGTTAGCCACTACCTTGTAGTCGGGCAACCTCCCCCCGTCCTGCAGCCCCAGGGCTTCCTCCACCAGCCCGTCGAAGTCCGCCTTCAAGGCGTCGCCTTCCACCAGGCGTACCTCCGGCCGGTCTCCCAATATTTCTTCCAGGGCCCTCAGCAGGCCCCGGTCTATCTCCAGGGCCACGACCATCTTGGCCCGCCCGGCCAATTGCAGGGTCAGGGCTCCCAGCCCCGGCCCTATCTCCACCACCACGTCTTCCGGCCGGAGCCGCGCCTCCTCCGCTATCTTGCGGGCTATATTGGCGTCTACAAGAAAATTCTGCCCCAGAGATCTACGGGGGCTCAACCCCCTGCTCTGCATAAAGGATATAAGTCTGCCGGGGCCGACAACCGGGTACACTATCCTTTCCCTCCACCTATTTTAATTATACTACAAAAGCCCCGGAAGACCAAGAAAAAGCCCGTTTCACTCCAGCACATAAACTTTAACGCGCCTTACGCCCCACCGCCGCGTAGCTTCCTCGGTGTCCAAAAACACGTCGATGCGGTCTCCTTTGATACTGCTGCCCACATCTTCGGCCCGGCCGTAGCCGTAGCCTTCGATGTACAGCCTGCTGCCCAGGGGGATGACCGACGGGTCCACGGCCACCGTGCCCACCCGGGGAACCGTACCGGTAGCCGTCCGGCGGCCGGTATGGGTGTAGGCCGTGGCCGTAGCCCACAGAACGCGCTCAAAACTCAAAACCCGGCCGCCGCGGGAAACTTCGGCCAGGGTTCCCACCGCCACTATTTCGGCCACCGGCTCCTTGAGCACCCTCTGGCTTATGAGCTCCCGCTTAACTTCCCGCCCGTCCTCGTAGGTAACGCGGTACTCCGTCTGCCGGATCCCCTTCTGGCCCCGCTGTACCAGGCGGGCAATGCCCTTTTCGAGCTGGGGGTCGTTCCGGCGAACGATCCGGTAGTCCAGCTCTTCTTCTACCGTCTCGGTCCGGGTGGTAACCCGGACCACCCTTATGGTGTCTCCCCCTCCAACGAGCTCCTGCCGGCCGGGTTCGACCCTATCTTCAGGGCCCAGGGTAATGCCGGCCCGGGCCAGGGCCGCCTCCACGGTGGTGGGAACCAGGCGCAGCCTGTGCTCCTTCCCATCGGCTATAATAGTAACCTCTACCGCCCGCCTCACTTCCACGGCCATACCCCCGGCCAGGGGGGTTTCCGGAGGGGGAACGACCTCGTCCTCCGGGTAAAGGGTAATCCCCTGCTCCTCCAGCAGCTGCCGGACGTCTCCAGCCCACGTCCGCAGCGCCCTTTCTTCGCCGTCGACCTTCAGGTCTATTTTCTTCCACCCGAAATTGGTCACTCCCCAGCCGGTACCTGCCGCCAGCAGGAGGAAAACCAATAGAAATAAAAAAAAGAAGCGGCGGCGCGTTCTCGCCTGCTTTTTCTGCCTCCAGGCGGTGATCCACCCGTCCAAGGGGCCACCCCCTTGCCCTACCAAAACTGGCTATGACTCTTTCGACGCCGGAGCAATATTTTCCTGCCGCCGCTCCTGGTAAATTGCTGGCACAAAGCTTCCTTTACTCTAAGATATGCACCTTCACCCGGCGCCGTCCCCAGTGAAGGGCTTCTTCCTCGGTTTCCATAAAGACATCGATGCGGTGGCCCTTGATGAGCCCGCCCGTATCCTGGGCCCAGGCATAACCGTAGCCCTCAATGTATAACCTGGTCCCCAGGGGGATAACCCTGGGATCCACAGCTACGATCCCCCGGTAAGGATAAATCCCCGTGGCCGTGGGATTGCCGGTATGGGTGTAGGCGGTGGCCTCCACCTCCAGGATTTTACCCATGCCCCCCACGGCGGCCGCAGCCTCAGGCGTTCGTGTGCCGTAGGCGACGACCTTGGACCGGGGCTGGGCTTCCACCCAGGTGTCCATCAACTCCCGCTTGACCACCCGGCCGTCTTCTTTGGTCACCAAGTACTTATAGCACCTTATTCCTTCCCGTCCTTCCTGCACCACCCTTTCCTCGCCGCGCTCCAACTGGAAATCGGCCTGGCGCTCCACCTTGTAGGGGATGGCCTCCCGGGTTACTTCGACGTCCTGCCGGACCCGGACAACCCGCAAGGAGGCTTGCCCTTCCCTGCCGTCAAGGTCGGCCTCCACCCGATCCAGAGGACCCAAGGTGAGGCCAGCCGCGGCCAAAACCTGGGCTACGGTAGGCACCGCTATCCGTACTTCCTGTTCCCGGCCATCGGCGTAGACCTGCACCCGAACCGGGCGTTCGACGGTGACCACCAAACCGGGCGTGACGGAGCTGGTGGGTTCGGGGATGACCAGATCCTCCGGGCCGACGGGTACACCGGCTTCTTCTAGGGCGCCGGCCACCGTCCAGCTCCGGGTGACCGTCTCCAGGACCCGGCCGTCCGCATGTATCTGTATTTCTCGACCCGTCCATCCTATCGACACCAGGGACCAGAGGGTGATTACCAACAGTAGAGTGGCCCTCAGAGCCCGGTATCGAGTATCCGCTGCCAATTCTTTTCACTCCCTTTTACCTTGAGGACACGATTTTACTCCCGGCGATAATTTTTGCCATATTATTCTCACTTTAAACCCATCCCCAAGGTCTCGGGAGCTCAAGGCCGCCAGAGGCAAGAACCTCCGGCCGCGCCCGGGGTCCGAATAAGAGAAAGGGAGGGGTTAACCCCTCCCTAATCTTCACCATGACCTCCTCGCCGCCAGGCGAAACCCCGGGGCCGGAAACGGATTCAATCCAACCGGAACAGTTGCCGGGCGTTGTTTGAAGTAGCCTCTATAATCTCCTCCACCGCCACTCCCCTGGCCGCCGCCACCCCTTCGACCACCAGGCACACGTTGGCCGGCTCGTTCCGCTGGCCGCGGTAAGGTTCGGGGGTCAAGTAGGGGGCGTCGGTCTCCACCAGCAGTCGGTCCAGGGGCACCCGGGCCGCGATTTCCCGCACCTTTACGGCGTTCTTAAAGGTAACGGGTCCGGCCAGGGAGATGTAGAAGCCCATGTCTAGGCACTGCCGGGCCATTTCCCAGCTCCCCGAAAAGCAGTGCATAACCACTCCCCGCAGGGCCCGCCCCTCCTCCCTTAAAATCCGCAGCACATCCTGGTGGGCATCGCGGTCGTGGATGATGACCGGGAGGTTTAGCTGCTTGGCCAGCCGGAGGTGCCAGCGGAATACCTCCTCCTGCTGCCGCCGGGGCGACAGGTTGCGGTAATAATCAAGCCCCGTTTCGCCTATGGCCACTACCCGACGGTCCAGGGCAAGGCTCCGGATCACCCGGGCGCTCTCCTCGTTGAAGGTGGCCGCCTCATGGGGATGGACGGCCACCGCCGCCCTTAGAACGGGCCAGTTGTAGGCCTGGGCCACCGCTTCCCGGGAAGAACGGACGTCGTAGCCTACGTTGATGACCGCCGACACCCCGGCTTCCTGCAGCCGGGCGATGACCTCCGGGAGGTCGCGGCTGAAGGCGGGATCGTTCAGATGGGCATGGGAATCGATAATATCGCGGGTCATTTCGGCTTCCCCCCGTCACCGCACCTGGGCTCCTGGAGGAACATCCCGCTCCGGGGTGATAAGGCTCAAGTGCTCCCCCTCCACCGCTGCCAGCACCATGCCCTGGGACCAAATACCGCGCAACTTAGCAGGCTTCAGGTTGGCCACCAGCACCACCTTCTTGCCTACGAGCTCTTGGGGCTGGTAATAACGGGCAATACCTGCCACCACCGTCCTGGTCTCTCCTCCCAGGTCTACCTCCAGCTTGAGGAGTTTATCGGTCTGGGGCACCCTTTCGGCCTTTAGCACCTGGGCAACGCGGAGCTTAAGGCGCGAAAATTCTTCTAGACCGATCACCTCATCAGTCCCTTCGGGCGCAGCCTGGGGCTCCGATTGGCGGTCCTCCTTTTCCTTGCCCACATCGAGCCCTGCTTCCTCCCCATCCGTCCACTCCACCCTGGGGAAGAGGGGAGCAATCCTTTTAACCCGGCTGCCGGCCGGCAATCCTCCCCATTCCTTAAGGCTGTCCCAGGTCTGGGCGTAGGAGGCATCCTGGATACCCAGCTGCTCCCATACCCGAGGCGGTACACCCGGCATGAAGGGAGAACACATAACCGTGGCCTGGCGGACGGCCTCTGCTAGGTTATACAGCACGGTCTGCAGCCGGGGCCTCTTATCCGGGTCCCGGGCTAGGGCCCAAGGAGCCGTCTCCTCGATGTATTTGTTGGCCCGGTTGATGAGCTGCCATATGGCGGTTAGAGCCCGGGCGAACTCAAAGCGCTCCAGGGCCTCATCTACCTCGTCCGGGATGCGGCCGGCCAGCTCTTTGAGTTCTCGGTCCAGGGGCTCCTCCCCGGCCGGAGCAGGAATCAGGCCGCCACAGAACCTCTCTATCATGGACACAGTCCTATTTAAGAGGTTGCCGTAGTCGTTGGCCAGGTCGCTGTTCAGGCGGTTCACCAGGGCTTCTTCGGAATAATACCCGTCGGCGCCGTAGGGCATTTCCCGCAAGAGGAAGTAGCGGATGGCGTCGGAACCGTAGCGGTCTATGAGGACCATGGGATCTACTACATTGCCCTTGGATTTGGACATCTTACCCCCGTCCACCAGCAGCCAGCCGTGGCCGAACACCCGGCGCGGCAGGTCGATGCCTGCGGCCATGAGGATGGTCGGCCATATGACGGTGTGGAAGCGCACGATGTCCTTGCCCACCAGGTGCACCGCCGCCGGCCAGTACTTCCGGAAGGGCTCGTCGTTTTCGGTGCCGAAGCCCAGGGCCGAGATGTAGTTGGTCAGGGCGTCAAACCACACGTAGATCACGTGTTTGGGATCTATGGGTACGGGTATGCCCCAGTCGAAGGTGGTGCGGGACACACACAGATCCTCGAGACCGCCCTTGATGAAGTTAATCATTTCGTTGCGCCGCGACGGGGGCTGAATAAACTCGGGGTGCTCTTCGATGTATTGGAGGAGCCGGTCGGCATACTTGCTCATGCGGAAGAAGTAGTTCTCCTCCCGCAGGAGTTCCACCGGCCGGCCGCAGTCCGGGCACTTCCCCTCTTGGACCTGGCGCTCCGTCCAGAAGGTCTCGCAGGGGGTGCAATACCAGCCTTCGTACTCCGCCTTATAAATATCCCCTTTCTCGTAAATCCGCCGGAACAGATCTTGCACCACCTTCTTGTGGCGCTCCTCGGTGGTGCGAATGAAGTCGTCGTAGGAGATTTCCAGCCGGCGCCACAGCTCGCGGAAGGTGGCCACAATGCGGTCCACGTATTCCAGGGGCTCAAGGCCCGCCTCCCTGGCCTTGCGCTGGATCTTCTGGCCGTGTTCGTCCGAGCCGGTAAGGAAAAAAACATCATAACCCCGCATCCGCTTATAGCGGGCCAGGGTATCGGCCATGGTGGTGGTAAGGGCATGGCCGATATGGAGTTTATCGCTGGGATAGTAGATCGGGGTAGTTACATAAAAAACCTTATCCCCCATTTAAAGGCCGTCCCCTTTCTGCAAATTCAGGAGTATTATATTAAAAAAGCAAGCAATCTGTCAAGTTTTGCCTAAAAAGGGTCAAAATAGCCGTTTTTCCCGGATTCTTCGATTTTACTAGAACTGGAAAAGGTGGTACCATATAGCTAAGTTGTCGAACCATGTAGAAAAGGGGGAGGAAAGACTTGTTAAAATCCACCGGAGTCGTCCGCAAGGTGGACGAGCTAGGCCGCATTGTCATTCCCATCGAGCTGCGGCGCACCTTGGGCATTGAAGAAAAGGATGCCCTGGAAATCTACGTCGACCAGGAAAAGATCATCCTGAAAAAGTACGAGCCCGCCTGCGTCTTCTGCGGCAATGCGGAAAACGTCACCAATTTCCGGGGCAAAAACGTGTGCCGCGACTGCGCGGCGGCCATGAGTTCTATCGCCGTTTAGGTCTCGCCCTCCAGGCAGACCTGGTAGATCTCCCGCCGAGGGCGACCGTAGAACCTGGCTACGGCGGCCAGGGCTTCCCTGCGCGGTCGCCCCGCCTTTTCCAGGGCCTCCACCAGGAGGGCGGCCTCCCGGGGTACCATGGCCGGGCGGCAGGGCGAAGCGCCCTCCACCACCAGGGTTACCTCGCCCCTAGGGGCTTCTCGCCGGAAATGGTCCAGGGCGCCCTCCAGGCTGCTGCGCAGGACCGTCTCAAACTTTTTGGTCAGTTCCCGACCGACGGCCACCCTGCGCTGCCCGCCGAAAACTTCCACCATATCCTCCAGAGTCTCCACCAACCGGTGGGGCGCCTCGTAGAAGACCAGGGTTCTTTCCTCGGCGGCGAGATCTTCCAACCTCTCTTTCCTTTCCCCTCTCTTGCGCGGCAAAAATCCTTCGAAGAGGAAGCGCCTGGTGGAAAGGCCCGATACGGCCAGGGCCGCAATGACGGCGCTGGGCCCGGGGACGACGGCTACCTCTACCCCGGCCTCGGCAGCCTGCCGAACCAGGGCTTCCCCGGGATCGGCGATGCCCGGCATGCCGGCGTCCGTGACCAGGGCTATTTGTTTGCCCTCCAGGAGGAGCCGGAGGAGAACCTCGCCCTTGGTCTCCTGGTTGTGGCGGTGATAACTGGTTAGAGGCGTAGTAATGCCGTAGTGGCTCAGGAGCTTCCTGGTATGGCGGGTATCCTCGGCGGCTATAAGGTCCACTTCTTTTAAGGTTTTAAGGGCCCTTAAGGTGATGTCCTCGAGGTTCCCCAGGGGGGTTCCCACCAGAAAAAGGCAGCCCGCCACCTCGTCAACCCCTCTTTTCCCTGAATTGTCCCCACTTCTTGCAGAGCAGGCCTGCTTGGGCTTGGAAGCGAGCGAACAAGCTTTCGCGGCTAGCCCAGGCTTTAAGCTTGGCGAAAGGCTTAAAGCT
>LDZR01000873.1_pt1 | contig 10053 bp, 8 predicted proteins | sample 615371 | NCBI WGS metagenome assembly LDZR01 (sample SAMN03408294, study PRJNA278302) | terrestrial metagenome | isolation source: oil reservoir sample K2 | place: USA: Alaska, North Slope, Kuparuk formation | collected 2013
AAAGAAAGGATTCTTTTAATCTTGAATTAACCAAAAAGATTTGTTTTAGCAAAGATTTAATACCTTGATCTTCAACTGTTTCTATGTAATATTCTAGTTTTGATTTTAACTTCGATAGATCATTATTGGAAAATTGCAAGTACTTTTCAGGGTTGATATTTATTAGGTTAATCTTTTGCACCGAGTCGGTTTCGTTACTGATATTAATTTGAAGTCTATTTTCAAAATAAACTATTTTGCCTTTTACTTTTATAACGTCACCAATTTGAATCTTGTTATTATTCGTTTCAGCGTTATACCAATCAATAGCTCTAATGGATTGACTTTTATCGGCTATTGTAAACAATAAAAACGTTTTGTCATTTTTTGTTTTCTGAAGCTTTTTACTCACTACTTTTCCTTCTATTTCTGCTTCTTCAGTTGGTTTTAAATCAGATATTAACGTAATATTTTCCCCATTTGTCTTTGGATGAAACGGATTATCTTTTATTATATCGTTCAAGGAATAATCTTCATTCAAAATATTTTCCTCCCTTAATGTAAATCCGCTGAACCCTTTGAGCTATTCTTGAGGTTACTTCATAGTTTATAGTAGAAGCGTTTTCAGCTACTTCTTCTGCGCTTATTTCATTGTACTTTTGCCTCCCTATGATTACAACTTCATCACCGATTGATACATTATTGTCAGTAACATCAACAACTATTTGATCCATCGATACTCTGCCTAATATTTTGCGTCTTCTCCCATTTATCAAAACTTCCCCATTGTTGGAGAGAACTCTGAAATAACCGTCCGCATACCCCATAGGAACAACCGCAGTTTTCATCTTTTTTTGAACTTTATAAGTTCGACCATAGCCAATAGTTTCATTTGGTTGAAGGTTTTGAATGCTTGCCACAATGCTTTTTAGTTCTAAAATAGGCTTCAATTGATCAATTTTATGAGTTGTGGATGGTTGTAAACCATAAGTGGCAATTCCTGGCCTTACATAATCTAAGGAGTATTTGGGGAAAAAAAGAGCAGCCGCACTATTAGATATATGTTTTATTTCAACATCTATTCCTGAATTGATTATATAATCTAATAAAGTTTTGTACTTTTCAAACTGAACTCTGGTAAAATTATCTCTTTCATCTGCACTTGCAAAATGAGAATAAACACCTTCTATTCGAACGTTTTTATCTTTGATCAACTTTATCAATTGTGGAAATCTTTCTTCTTTTGTACCAATTCTGTTGATTCCGGTATCCACGTTTATATGAAATTTAAATTTACCAACGTCTTTCCCTAGTATATCACATACTTTTTCTAAAAACATATACGAAGTAATTGTTGGCCTTAAAAACTGAGCGAACTCTGATAATTCTTTAAAATCTGTTGGCGAAAAGTAATTAAAGATTAAAATTGGGAGTTTTATCCCCTCCTTTAAGATTTGTAAAGCCTCTTCCAAATAAGCAACAGCCAACATAGTATAACCTTCGTTAAATATTTGCTTTGCTAAAGGAACCATACCATGTCCATAAGCATTTGCCTTTAAAACTGGCATAATATTAGTTTTTGCCTGGTTTTGTATATAATTTAAATTTTCTAAGTATTTATCAATATTTATATATGCAACCGTTTCTCTACCTTTCAATTTAATCTCCTTTTAAAAAAGAAATAAGTTCGTCTTTGTTTTCTATATACTTTGGTAAAATAATTGTTTTATCCTCTAAAATTATTACTATTTTTCTGGAAGTTATCACCGTTTCTTTAATGGAGGATTTACTGAAATGCGCATATCTTTCTGAAAATACGGAGGTAATAACGTAAAAGGTTTTGTTATTTTGATCATAAATAATAGGATACCGCATAAATTTTCTTATGGAATAAAATAAAAGTGTAACTATTATTCCGAGAAATATAAAAGCTATAATACTTTTTGGATAAAGACTGTATAGAAAGTTACCTAATGTAAACAAAAATAAAACAAAGATTAAAGGTAGCAGATAAAGAATTTTCGAATATCTAAATTTATAAAGAATTTTTCGATCCCTCTTTTAGTTACTTGGTTTTTTAGAATGTACAAATAACATTATACAATAATTTTGAGTGGTTGGCAAAAATTTTCTTGTTTTTATTATATAATGAGCAATGAAGAAAAGTAAAGTCTAAATTATAATATTAATCTTAGAGAGGGATAAAATACGATGACGAAAAAAGAAATTAGAGATAATATTTTAAAAAAAAGGTTGGATCTAGATCAAGAAAAATATGAAAAATATTCACAAAAAATAGTAGAAAAATTGAGAAATCAAATCAAAAAATGGGACTTTGATTCCATAGCTCTCTATTATCCCATTAATAAAGAAGTAGACGTTTTACCTTTGATAGAGGAATTGTTAAAAACTCAAAAAAAGGTTTATTTACCCAAGGTCTTAGGCAAACAGATGAAGATGGGAAGAGTAAAAAGTCTCGATCGTTTGATTAAAAGTAAATTTAACATTCCAGAACCCATTGAGGAAGAGTTATCTTCAAAAATTGACCTTTATATAATTCCTGCAATTGCGTACGATTTTAAAGGATATAGATTAGGATATGGAGGAGGATATTACGATCGATACTTCCTTCAAAACCCAAAAACTCATTTGATAGGTGTGATATTCAACTTTCAATTAATTAGTTCCTTTCCTACTCACAGTAATGATTTAAAAGTCGATTTTATTATAACTGAAAAAAGCGAAATAGAAATACTTAATGTGTGAGTAACCAGGAGAAGAGTACTATCTATATCTTTTTAGACTTTATAAAGACAGATTAGAATATTTAGACGCTTTAGAAATAAAAAGATTTTCAAAAACAAGATTTTGATTTTAAAAGGGTCACAGGGCGGAGCCCTCCCCCACCTTCTAGGTGAAGGGACCGCAGGTCCCTTCTTTAGATGGGCGGCCTCGGGGTGAAGGCGGGCTAAGAATGATGGAGGTATTTTAAAAATTTTTGAATTCTAGAAGTAAGTTTTAAAGGAGATTTTAGAGTTTTCAAAGATAGTAATTAGAATATTTTATAGGAGGTAAAAAAATGTTTAAAGTTAGTGTACTTCAATACAAGCCGGAACTATTTGAGATCAAGAAAAATGTAGACAAGGTCATGAAGATCATCGGAGGGGTTGATAGCAATTTTATAGTACTTCCTGAATTGGCTTTTTCCGGTTATGCATTTTCCTCCAAAAAAGAAGTAGAAGAGACTTATGAATCGCCTTTAGAGGGAATTGGATATGCATTTAAAACCTTCAAGGAATTTTCAAAAGATACGGGTATAAGTGTAGTATATGGTTTTAACGAAAAGCATGAAGATAAGTATTATAATTCATCAATATTGATCAATAGTGATGGGACATTTAAAATATACAGAAAGACTCACTTGTTTTTCAGAGAGAAATTGTTTTTCGCCCCTGGGAACACAGGCTTTTGGGTGCAAAATGTTAATGGTATCAATGTAGGACTTGCGATCTGTTTTGATTGGTACTTTCCAGAATCTTTTAGAACCTTAGCTTTGTTAGGAGCAGATTTAATTTTGCATCCGGCAAATTTAGTTTTGCCATATTGCCAAGAAGCCAATAAAATTAGATCTTTAGAAAACAAGATTTATATTGCTACGTCTAATATTTGGGGAAAGCAGCGTAATGGTGAAATAGAGTATTCTTTTACTGGAAAAAGTCAAGTGACATCACCCGATGGTGAAGTACTTTTTAGATTATCAGAGCAAGGGGACTTTGTTGAAACAGTTGAAATAGATGAAAGAAAATCTAGAGATAAAAGTATAAATGAATACAATGATCTCTTCAAGGATCGAAACTCAAAATATTATTTTCACTCTTAGATTAAGAGTGATATAAGATTAGATTACCTTCAAATTTAGTATATTTATAAACCTTTTCAAATATGTATTATATATGTTTTCAAATCTTAATTAAAGACTTGAAAAAAAAGCGTATTTGAATTATAATATTAATGATGTTGAACAAAAAATATATGTGTAGAATGATAAAAAGTTTTAGTAAGGGGGTATTTTCATGAGTGCAAAAGAATATGTTGTAGGTATAGACTTAGGTACTACTAACTCAGCTGTTGCTTGGGTAAAACCAGATGGTAACCCTGAAGTAATACCTAATTCGGAAGGTAAAAGGACCACGCCTTCTATTGTTTCTTTTACTAAAGACGGTCAGATATTGGTAGGTGAACCAGCTAAAAGACAAGCTATTTTGAATTCAGATAGAACTGTTCGTTCCATTAAAAGGTATATGGGAAGTAACTACACCGTAAAAATCGATGACAAGGTATATACACCTCAGCAGATAAGTGCATTTATACTTAAAAAGCTGGTTAAAGATGCAGAAGAATATTTAGGAGGAAAGATTAAAAAGGCTGTTATAACTGTTCCTGCCTATTTTAATGATGCTCAAAGGCAAGCTACAAAAGAAGCAGGAGAAATCGCTGGATTAGAGGTCCTAAGGATAATAAACGAACCTACAGCAGCTTCCATAGCTTTTGGTTTGGATCGATCCGATGAAGAAAGAAAAATAGTTGTGTACGATTTAGGTGGGGGGACCTTCGATGTTTCAATTTTGGACATAGGAGAAGATATTATAGAAGTTATTGCCACTTCTGGAAACAACCAGCTGGGAGGAGACGATTTTGATCAAAGGATAATCGATTGGTTAGCAGATGAATTTATGAAAGAGTATAAGGTGGATTTGCGAAAAGATAAGCAAGCATTACAAAGGTTGAGAGAAGCTGCTGAATCTGCAAAGATTGAGCTATCAAGTAAATTAGAAACGGATATAAATTTACCTTTCATTACGGTTGTTGATGGCCAACCTGTTCATTTAGAAAAGAAACTAACAAGAGCTAAATTAGAAGAACTTATTGAAGACTTAATAGAATCCACAAGAGGACCTATTGAAAACGCAATGAGAGATGCTAAACTTTCACCACAAGATATTAGTGATGTTTTGCTTGTTGGTGGATCAACAAGGATTCCAGCCGTTCAGAAATTGGTAAAAAATTATTTTGGAAAGGATCCTTCAAAGAATGTTAATCCAGACGAAGCAGTCGCAATTGGAGCAAGTGTTCAAGCCTCTATAATGGTTGGAGAAACTGAAAGAGACTTAGTTTTAGTAGATGTTACTCCTTTATCCTTGGGCGTTGAAGTTAAGGGAGGATTAATGGAAGTTATTATACCAAGAAATAATAAAATCCCTGTAAAAAAATCTAAGGTTTTTACAACGTCTGTTGATGGACAGACAGAAGTTGAAGTAAGAGTTTATCAAGGTGAAAGGCCTTTAGCAAGAGACAATTTTTTCTTAGGGAGTTTTACGTTGACAGGTATTGCTCCTGCACCAAGAGGGGTTCCTCAAATAGAAGTAGCTTTCGATATTGATTCTAATGGAATAGTAAGTGTATCAGCGAAGGATTTAGGAACCGGTAAGCAGCAATCTATGGTTGTAACTGGAAGACATAAATTGGATAAAGAGCAAATTGATAGGATGATGAAAGAAGCTAGAGAGTACGAAGAACAAGATAAAAAGGTAAAAGAAAAGATTGAGATGAGAAACCAAGCGGACGATTTAATCTATCAAACAGAAAAATTGTTACGTGAAAATGGAGATAAAATACCCAATGATTTAAAGACAAACATAGAAGAAAAAACAAAAGAGTTAAAGCAAGCTTTAGAGGAAGATAACATCGGTAAAATTAAGATAGTTAAAGATGAGTTACAACAAGAGATTATAAAAGTTGGACAATATATTTATCAAAATCAAAATCCAGAAGAAACGGCAGGAGCAACAAATCCAGGAAATGATCCAGAAAATTAAGACTTCAGGAGGCTTTTAAGCCTCCTGAATTTTTTTTGGAACCAGGTTATAGCATATTGATTTCGGCCTTTTCTAAGTATTTTGAATAACTGTATATCTATTAGTTGTATAAAATAATTTCATATTCACAACATTTGGTATATAAGTGTAAATGTGGTATAATATATGTCGGAGGTGGTTGTAAAGTGCAGAAGACCTTTAATTTTGATTCATTCAACTTATCATTGAAAGAACTGGACTCAAAGGAAGATCTATTAGATGATGATTTTGAGTTCACCAAGTTGGAAATAGCAGAGTTCTTGGAAGAAAATTTGGGAAAGTATGGTGACCCACTAGGAGATATTCTAAGTTCTATTGATTATGCTCTTTCCAATGAAAAAGGAAAAGGAGGATTCATTTTGGTACTTCATAATGACGATGTTATAGTAGGTACCGTTGTTATTAACGATACGGGTATGGAAGGATATATTCCTGAGCATGTGTTGGTGTATATAGCTGTTGATAAAAATTTTAGAGGAAAGGGAATCGGTAGAATCTTATTGAAAGAAACAATTGCTCGATGCGACGGGGATATATCTTTGCATGTAGAGTATGACAACCCAGCAAGAAAATTGTACGAAAAGATTGGGTTCGAATCAAAATATGCAGAAATGAGGTATAAATCATAATATTTGTTTCAAAATAATAAAGGCAACCATCTTGGTTGCCTTTATTAAATACACTTAGCAAACTACTAAAAGAACTATTATGGTGGGCAGGGGCAGAATCGAACTGCCGACACACGGATTTTCAGTCCGTTGCTCTACCGACTGAGCTACCTGCCCATCCTTTAACCTGGTGGGCGCTGCAGGATTTGAACCTGCGACCTTCTGCTTGTAAGGCAGACGCTCTCCCACTGAGCTAAACACCCTACTTGATTTTATGGCGCCCCCAACCAGATTCGAACTGGTGCCTTTGGCGTGAAAGGCCAATGTCCTAGGCCGCTAGACGATGGGGGCAATATTTCAAACCTGAAATATATTATCATAAAAATTAGGAGATGTCAAGATTTTTTTTGTATTTTGATAATTTTTTTGCTATATCGGTTATGTCACCCGCACCAACAAAGAGTAAAACAGCATTTCTTTCTTGTAAAAGATCTGATATAATTTCATCTTCAGAATTATAATATTTGGAGAATGTAGATTTCGAATTAAGCGCTTCAACAACTTTTCTTTCATCGACACCGTTAATAGGTTCTTCAAAAGCTGAATATATCCGGTAGACTAATACTTCATCGGAATATTTTAGAACTTCAATAAAGTCATTTATGTGAAAATAGAGGCGGGTGTATCTATGTGGTTGAAATATTGTTATTAATTTTCTTTTTGGAAAATTTTCTTTTGTTGCCTTTATAGTTGCTAAAATTTCGTCAGGTGTGTGGGCATAATCGTCTATTATTGATAGATTATCTTTATCGTAAAGTATGTTAAATCTTCTTCCAACTGAATTATATCCCATAAAAGTTTCTTTTATTGTATTAAAGTCAATCCCGGCTTCTAAAGAAAGTGCCGCTGAAGCTAGTGCGTCATAAGCGTAATGTAATCCTGGAAGATTTAAAGTGATATCTCCAATATGTGTATTTTTATAATGAAGTTCAAAAACTTGATATCCATTATATTGGCGTCTGTTTTTTATATTATAATCAGCATTTTCTCCTTGTCCGAAGTATAAAACTTTCCCTTCGTTAAAATACCATTTGGCAAGATGGATATCGTCTCCATTTAAAATAACAAGTTCTTTAGTTTTTCTTGCGAATTTATAAAGAGAACTTTCCAACTTTTCAAATTCATTATCGTAGTGTTCTAAATGATCAGGTCTTAGATTATTTATGATAGAAAAGTCTGTTTCTGTTTCTTCTATAAAGCCATCACTCTCATCGACTTCCGCTATTACTATTCCATTTCCATATCTAAAGTTGCCATCTTCTAGTGAATCATGTATCCCACCTAAAAAAACTGTTGGATCTTTACCGGCATTTTTGAATATTTGGGAGATCATAGCGGTTGTGGTAGTTTTTCCATCTGTTCCAGTTATACCTATTGAGGTATGTTCTTTTAATATCGAGTTGAGTAATTGCATCCTGTTCAAAATAGTTATATTTCTTTTTTTTGCTTCTATAAGTTCTGGATTAGTATCTTTTATTGCCGTTGTTTTAATTAAAAAATCTATATCAGGAAGATCAGAGTCCTGTTTTAATTTGACTTTTATTCCTTTTTTTATTAAATATTCCACTCTTTCGTTCATTTCATTGTTCGATCCAAGCACGTTTTTTATACCATGTTTATAAGCAAGGTACAGAGCTAAGGAACTCATACCTATACCACCTATCCCCGAAAAGTAATACTTCATAGAAACCTCCTTTTGAAAATGCAAATACTATCTTTGGAAACTCTAAAACCTTTTGTTAGCGCCCCTTTGCCCCGCAGCCCACCCATAAGATATTATTAACTATACTTTCTGTTGCTTTATTTATCTTTGGCATGTATATAAATTTTTCATTTTTTGGTTGAATTTGATTTAAAAAGTTGATCAAATCGTCAATTTCCACATTTTCTTCATCAAAAACTATCACCTTTCCCTTTTTTTGAAGGGAAAGAGCGTTTTTAAGCTGATGATTTTCTGCTGCACCTTTCCAGGGTATCAAAATAGCGTGAAGATCATAAAACTGAATTTCCGCGAGAGTTGTTGCTCCTGCCCTTGATATCACTCCGTCAGAAACAGCCATTAATTCATATAATTTTTCTATATATTCAAAAGTAAAAACATTTTGAAATTGTTTGAACTTTTCTTGGTTTTTTGTTATGTGTATATAATTATTAACTTTTTCTTTTTTGTATACTCTGTACATTAATTCATCTATTTCGTTTGAACCTAGGCTTCCCCCAAAAACTAATATACATCTTTTGTTTAGATTATTTATTCCAAAATTTAGCAAGTAAGTTCGTGGTATTTCTCTTTCAGGAGTTCTTACAGGGTTTCCTGTGAGAATAAACTTATCATTTAACTTGGTCTCTTCGTAACTTACAAAAACTTTTTTTGCCCATCTAGCTAGTACTTTGTTTGATATCCCAAGTATTGAATTTTGCTCATGCAAGTAAAAAGGAATATTTTGTTTTTTTAAAGCTAAACCGACGGGAACGGTCACGTACCCACCTGTTAGAAATCCAAAAGTAGGTTTGAATTCTTTTATTATTTTTTCAACTTTATTGGTGTCCTTTAATACTTCAAAGGCTCTGTTAATATTTTTAAGGTTGTATAAGGGCCTTTCTAGACCTTTGGTATTTAAAGGAACCAACTTCGCTTTTGGAAAATCAGTAGGTAGCTTTTTTTCTTCGATTCTTCCTTTTGTTGTAAAATATATTACTTCTAATTTATTATAATATTTATCTAGATATTTTATTACAGATAGAGCAGGGTAGTAATGGCCTCCTGTACCGCCTCCTGAAAAAACAACTTTTAACTCTTCATTCTTCCTCATCTGTTCTTGTCAACTCCGAATTATGATATATTAATCCCAAACCCCACCCTATGGAGGTTAATGTAACTATCATAGAAGAATTTCCATAGCTTACCAAGGGAAGAGTCACTCCTGTAACCGGCATCCAAGGTACTCCTAAACCTACCAATGTGTTTATGACCACTTGTATGAAGATCCATGAAGCTGTAGCTCCACAAAATATAAAAGTAGTGTGATCTTTTGTTAGATAGGCTAAGTACACAAGTTCATGAGATAGAAAGAAGAAAAGAGTTACAACCATCACTATCCCAAATTTTCCCCATTCTTCTCCTATAACGGATATAATAAAATCACTGTAAGATTCTGGTACATAGTATTTGAATTCACCCGCAAACGGACCAGTACCAATCAGCCCCCCATGTGTAATGGCATCTCTTGAACGTTGACTTTGAAAATCGTCAGAACTTGTCAATCTTGAAATCTGATAGGTTTGGAGCAGATCATCCATGAAGATGAAAACAACTGAGATGATAATCAACGTAAAAATAAAGAAAAATAACATAACTTTTTTATCTCTTATTCCCAAAAACATCGTTATTAATGTTACCATTGTTAATATAATAGAAGAACTGAGGTCTGGTTCCAAAAACACCAATAATATGCTGATTCCACAAACTAAAATAGGAAAAACCACATTAA
>LDZR01000059.1_pt1 | contig 10038 bp, 8 predicted proteins | sample 615371 | NCBI WGS metagenome assembly LDZR01 (sample SAMN03408294, study PRJNA278302) | terrestrial metagenome | isolation source: oil reservoir sample K2 | place: USA: Alaska, North Slope, Kuparuk formation | collected 2013
GTAGGTTCAACTGATGTTACAATGCAATTATGCCGAACTTGATTTACCAATGCAATGCTCAAATACGTCGCCACGGCCTCCGCGTACTCGAAGGCTTTCTCTTTATCCCAGCCTTCCTTGAGCTTCTCTTCCTCAACGCGCTTCCCGACCTCGCGGATGAGTTTTACAATTTTTATCAGCGTCAAGAGCTGGCGGGGGTTGAAGAACTGATACCATTTTTCTGCACTGAGTATTGGAGTAATACGACGGTTCTCGTAAAGAGGTATCGGTTCAGTCGGCACGTCAGGGTCTTTCTTTTCGAGCATTTCTTTGACCTTCTCCTTCGCCTTCAAGAGCTTCTCGTTGTCCTCTTCTGTGGCAGGCTCAAAGACTAAATCTCCATCTATTACCTTCACTCTAACGAGGATTCTCTGCCTCGCGAACCTCTCATCACCCTCGTGGTATTTTCTCAAAGCCCACTTTACGTAGAAGTCAAAGTCATTCTTGTCCCCTCCCTTGGGCTTGGCAAGGTAATGATTGCCCTCACTATCGGCATATTTCACAAGGTTTCCACAGTAAAGACATGCCATTTGGTTCTTTTTTGCCTCAATGTTCGGCTTTGGAACCTCAAAGATCACTCTGTTACCTTCAACCCTAGCGATGTCGCTATCAAGCTCCCCGTTTTGGATCATTTGCTGAATTTCCTTCGCGGTTTTCTCGTCCTCAAAAATTATCTTGCCTGTGTTAGTGTTTACTTTTGCTTTTGAGACATCGCCCACGATTTTGTTCAAGTCTATGATTTCAATCTCGATTTCATCTCCATTTTTCTTTGGCTTCATATATGCCAAACGCTGGTACTTGCCCTTGCTGTCTTTTACTCTTGCCAGCCAGTAGTTGCCGATTATCGGAGTCCACCTTCCACAGTGAGGGCACTTGGCTTCCCACGTGCCGATGTAAACGGCAACGTCATCATCGTAAAGCTCCCTGATTTCAGGGTCGTTCTTCAACTGTTCGGTAATCCAGTTGCCCCACTTTTCAACATCCTTCACGAGGGGTTTTCTAAACTTCTTGGGGTAATCGAGGACGGCTTTGAGAAAGACGTATGCTGTTGGTAATAGTTCAACGGCAGTAACGTCGAGACCAAGCCTCAGACCTTCGAGTGGAATTGATCCAAAACCTGCGAAGGGGTCGAGAAGTTTTTTCCCTCTGAAGTATTTCTCCCATTCTGGTGGGATTTTCGGGTTAACACGGTGGGGAGTCTTCTCATTGAGACCTATGGCTGTTTTGAATCTTTTGGGGTCTGTATTGTACGGGAGGAAGGCTCCGGTGATTACTCCTCTCGCACCGATTAGAGGTTTTCGTGTCCACCAGAATACCATTTCCCAATATGGGGGTCTTCCGGGGCCTTTCTCTTTTTTACTGGCATCATTTATTTCTTTTGCTGGAAAGTCAGGGTTTTCAATAAAATACATATGCATAGTTACACCCTCCTATAGTATTCTATTAAAGAACATTATAAACCCTTCGTGGTTCTTGTGTCGCATATCAACCATTTTTTAGAAAGGGTTTTATTTGATGGAGGGCATAATTAATACACCAATCATGGAGGGGATGCCTGTGGAAGATGTTGTTGGTGCAACGTTTCCCGTTCCAAAAAGCTTTTTGGAAAGAATCCTAGATGGGAAGAAGGATGTCTTTGTAAAGCCTGCTACACTAACTAAACTGAAGAAGGGTATGAAGATTGTATTTTATGCTTCTCGTGAGGATCAGGGTTTTCATGGGGAAGCAGAGGTAGAGAGTGTAGAGGTGTTTGATAACCCTCTAAAAATTCTGGAAAGATATGGGGATAGGTTATTTCTGACTGAGAAGGAGTTCAAGGAGTATGTTGCTTCTCAGAAGCGTTGGGGTCGGGAAAGACACAAGCCGTGGATGGCTATTGTGCTGAGAAATATTAGGAGGTATCCCAGGGTTGTAAAACCAAAGAGATTTGTAGCAGTATCTGGAAGATATGTGAGAGGGCAAGAATACGAGTGGATTCTGAAGAATGCTGGTGTTTTATAGCTAAATGTTTTGAAATAACTTTGTCTTTGCTTTTCTTTAGCATCTGTTTCTTTAGGGGGTGATGTCTCCACTCTCGGACCCCCACCTGCTCACCAAATATGCAGTGTTTTGGAGCACTATTTCCACTCTCGAACCTCCGGGGGTTAATTACTACTATATTGGGTCGACTCACTACTACTGGGTTGTGGCTTTCCACTCTCTAACCCCCACCTTTCTTGTGAGTTGCCTTGTTTTGGGTTTTTTCTTTTTGTTTTTTAAAAGTCTGCCTGAATTCTCATTGTATTGGATCAACAAAATAAAATTCTAGCTCAAAATTTTAAAAGAAGTTATGTATATACCAGACTTTTAAATAAAGCAGAGTTAATTCTCTTGTGCCCGTGTAAAGGGAAATGTTGCTCTAAAGAAAGAGTCAGAGCTGGAAGATTGCCAAAGAGTTCAAGAAGAGGGGAGATAAAAAAGGAATAGGGAGAAAGAATATAATGCGCATGCATATCTGAGTGAAGGGAAAAATAGGTTTTCCTTGTCTCTTTCTGTTATGTTATATGAGAAGTTTCTCACATATAAATCATTGACACATAAAGGAAATTATTGACAAGTTGACAATGAGTATTTCGCTATTTAGGGGAGAATTACAAACAAGGAATGATAGTGTGGACTAGCTCTGAGAAGTGTTTTATGATATTACATTGCCCTCCCTCAAAAATGAATCACAAAAAGAATCGTTAGAGTCACATGTTCAAACTAATTCAAAAAAATTAAAAAGAAAAGGAACCACCAAAAACAAAATTCTAAATGGATTACAAATTCATGCTGAACTATCGCATGGCGTGTCACCAATTGTAACAGTACCTGATGAAAAATTAAAGGTGACTAATTATTGTCATAAAAAGGTAAAATAAAAGGAGACACGTATGGAAATCAAATTTCTGCAGTTAACAATCCATAATACATCCTTTTTAACATTTCTAGCTCTTCTTCTAATTTTTCAACCTTTTTTAGATCTTGGTACGAGTTCAGGGATAATTTTCTCCTTGAAAGTTCTGTTTCGAGCTCCTCTATCTTTTGTTTTACTTTCCACTCTAACATCTGGATCACCCATGAATGTGGGTTATCAAACAAAAATTAAAACTATCTTGGCTTTGGTGAGTTTAGTGTTTGTCCTCTCGGACGCTTTTCAGAGCCAGCACCCTGGCATTTTAATTAAAATGGAGGTTTTTGTTTGTTTGTTCAATGCTTGGTCAGTTCTAAATTCTTCATCCGGGAATAGGAGGCATTGGTACGCTTGGTCACATTATAATAAATAAATATACATCAAATATACATATACAAGGAAAGGTATTCTTCTAAAGTGTGTTTGGAATTAAAGTATATCTCCGTGTGTTTTTATCTATATCTTTATCTTTTTAGGAGTATTATTGCGGAATTGGGAGTTTTGAGAATACCAGATCGTGACTAAACTGTACCAAAGCCTACTTTCGCAGAAAAAAGGTTTGTGTGTGTAAAATCATGCAAAAACAGTAAAAATTGACGATTTTTAAAACTGAATTTAATCACACAGCTAGGATTAATTATTCTCATCTAGTTAACATAGGTTGAGGTAGTGGTATGAGTAGGGAGGACATAAAGTCAAAAATCATGTCCTACCTTGAAGAGGTGAAGTTAGCAACTAGGAACGAGATCTCCAAGCAAACTGGGATTACTGGGCGAGTTTTGACTCAAGCATTGAAAGAACTCGTTGATAAAGGTTATTTAGAAGTTGTTTCAAAAAATCCCCTCACATACAAATTCGTAGAAAAAAACTATGTCGAACTGGATTTCTCTAAAATTCGGGATTATTACAACCTAAAATACACTATCGCAAAAATCCTGAAAAATCACGGATGGAGATTATCAAAACATGAGATTGCAGCAGTTGCATTGATATATTCGAAGTTTACTGGATTCAAAACACTAGTTTTTGGAAGCCAGGCGGTTGGGAAAACCTCAATAATTAGGAGTGTTTTTCAGGGAGTGAAAGAACCTGTAATTCTTCAGGATCTGCATTTAAAGGACCTTTATGATGTAGTAGGCAGTATAAAAGAGAATACGAAAGTTATCGAACAACAATACAGGCACAAGTGGGGAAGAGAAACTCTTGAGAGATACGATGCATATAAAGTAGTCCCCCTGTCTCGTATTGGGCCTGCAGAGTTAATTTTTCGTTTTATCCCTGTTAGAATAATACAGCCAAAAGGTAAACCAGAAAGACTGTTTGAGCAGGTGTACTTTGAGTTCTTGAATATTCCAAGAATTATTAATCCCCCTGAAGATGCTATAGAAGCACTTTACGAAGAGTTGTCACATATTGAGTATTTCACGATAGATACACAACAGCTAGAGGAGGCTCTGAAGAAAATAAAGGTTAATGAGGTCGTAGGTTTTACGGAGGATGTTACTGCTGAATTTTACCGTATAAACGAAAGATACAAAAAAATTACCCAAAATGACTTTTTCTTGGCAAACTTTAAAGAGTTCAAAGGCTGGGACTCACTTTATAACAAAATGAGTGATAATCTGCAAATAATTAACAATGCTCTAGAAGTGCTAAAATTTAACTTTTCATGGCTGCAAGAAAAGGACGCGGCGGTAGAGCAGACGGTGGATTTCTTTAAAGATGTTTTCGAAACATTCACAATAGTTAAAAAAGAAAAATTGTAGGTATTTTTCTTGCTCCTTTCATTTGATCTGTCTTCTGAACTGTGAACATTCTCTTGAAGATTCTTTTTCTCCTGTTAGAGATTATTCTTCTAGCTCGAAGGTAGTGAGCGACGAGTAATAGGTTTTTAATTCATTAATTGCTTGCTGAACTTTATGAACATTACTATTTGCATTGTTCAAGTGCCTAGTGAGAGTTCCAAATTTATCTTCAAGATCTTTTATATAGGTTCCAAGGATGTTTATTTTTCTCTGGACTTCTTCAGCTCTCTTTGATATTTCTTCTGCTTTGATTTTTGTGAGAATCAAACTGATGTGGGCTGGAAGGAGAGATGGAGAAGTTAATATTACCCCCGATTTTGCGGCTTCAGATACAAGTTCGTGAGCTTCAGAAACAAGCTTGTAATATATCGCATCGGATGGAATGAACATAAAAGCAAAGTCCATGGTATTCTCTTTTCCAACATATTTTTCTTTTATTGCCCGTACGTGGTTGTTAACATCCTTTAAAAAGTTCTTCCAAAATTCTTCTTTTTTACTTGGGCTTTCTTCTTCAGTGTATTTTTTGAAATTTTCTAGTGGGAACTTTGAATCAATGCAAAGATACTTGTTTTCATCAACAATGATGTAGGCATCAGGAATTTCGCGTCCAATGCTTTTTCGAATTCCTAGCCTCTGGGAGGGAATTATGTCTTTTAATATAGCCTCTAGCTGTAATTCTCCGAATTTTGCTCTCGCACTTTTTATTTCAAACATGGACTTTAGATCAGAAGTTATTTTTTTCAGGTCTCCTGAAGCTTCTTTCAACTTCCCTAGGTCTTCTTGGATTCCAAGCTCTTTTAGAGACTCTGCAAAAGCTCCCTTTATCACATTAGTATTTTTTGATATTGCCGAACCAAATACTTTCTCAAAAATATCCGTGGAGCCTTGGATTGTTTTCATTACTGAATATTCTACCATTTGTGGAAAATTCGTCTCTATCTGCTCCACTTTTGTTTTTAACTCTGTGAGGTGACTACTTTGTCTCCATAAAAGGAACCCTAGAATCAAAACAAGAATACCTAGCAAGTATTCAATCATGAATCCACCCCCAAATAGCACTTGCTCATATCATTTGTTCTATAATAATGCCCAATGCTTTATTTAGTTTATTCTGATGCTCTCGCACCAGTACCAATATAGATTTTGTTCAATATGTTCATTTGAGATTTCTGCGAATGGAGCTTTCTTTTAGAAACCAAAAATAATGCAAGTGTTTCCTACTCATCACTTGAATAGTCGCCGAAAGGAGATTGTAAAATTAAAAGCTTTTCCGCAAATTTTTATATTTTTACATCCTACTTTATTATTTTGAGGGGTGTGAATGGAGGTTGTTGGACCAGAGGTAATCCAGGGAGGATATGTTGTTAGGGTTAGTATGAGGCCTAAAAGAGAGATTTACGTATTCTCCGAGGAGGATATAGAGTACTATATCCGGAACGAGATTTTAGAGAAAAATATTAGCGAAAAACAGAAAAAGAAAAAAGAAAAGTGGATATGGGAGTTTTTAGGAGAGTTACCAAAAAGAAATAACGAATATTACCTTTCTATAAATGAAATTGAGAAATATTTGAAAAAACTTGAAAAAATGAAACTAAAACCGCGCACTATGATAAAAAGAGTTAGACAACTAAAGAATTTTCTGCATCACTTTGATCCTTCAATAAAAGAATTTGACGATATAATTGATAGGAAACTCGAGGAGCTTTCCAAGACGATTAATGCTGAAACGCGGCTGAAAGGGGTTACAGTATACAAAGACCATGTCACTGAATTCCTGAGAAGGCTGGAAAGACTCTATGAAGAGAGAAAAGTAACGGAGTACACGTACCAGAAGGCAGTAGCTTTTGTCCTTTTGGGAGTTTCAACTGGGAGGAGAGTAGAAGAAATTTCGGGCATGAAAGTAGAATGGCTAAACTTGGAGGAAGGATACATCATCCTACCCCTAAAGTACACAAAAGAAGGAAAAATATTAGGGGTCAAGGATGGTTACAAGAGAATACCTCTGACAGAAGAAACGGTCGCTTGGTTAAAATTTTTCCTCAAAAAATACGGAAAATTTATCCAAGAAAAAAGAGATGGATACCTTTTCTCATCCCCTGAAAGGAAAGCAGGAAATCCAATATTTTTACATAAACTAACAAAAAAGTTCAAGAAAGAGCTGAAATTCGACATTGGAGGTGCGCAATTCGAAATCAAGTACCTGCGAAAATTTTTTTCGCAGGAATGGGAGAGAAGGGGTGGAAACCTATATGTAAAATTTGAGCTAATGGGGCATTCCCCTCGAAACATAAACTATCTCCACTATACTAGATTAGGTTGGAAAGAAATCAACGAAGAATATCGCCGTGTATACTACAATCTCTCTGTTCTCACCCCAGATCAACGAAAATTAATAGCAAAATATCTGTCAAGGAAAAAAAGAAAAAGGAAGAAAGGGAAATGAGAAAAATGGCCTCAAAAACATTTCTTGTCCTTTAACATGCTTTTCAAACATGTGACAATAAACACTAGCTTGTTTGCTAGATTCGTGATTTGTTATGATTGCTCCGGCACTTCTAGTCAAATTGGGTTAAAGTATAGTTGCGTAACTTCTCCAAGAACTTTCTGAGGTCTTCCGTATTAAATGAGACATTCAATAAAAGCAATTCCTCTTCCGGTGTAGTAGCTTCGAGAAATGAAAGTGATTGTATAACCTCTTGGAGATTAATAGAATATTTTTCAAATTTTAGTGCAAATTGCATCTTCTGGGTTATTTCATCAGTATAATCCTCGATTTTCAAGCCTGCTTCTTTTTCAAGGTAGTACAAGTCATAAATGTCCCTAAACTTTACTTTCTTTCTAGTTAAAAGCGCCCTAACTTTCTCTGTTAGAATCTCTCGCAAATTATATGCCCAGACAGGAATATCAGAATAACTATCAAGGAATTCTGAGAAATATATCCTCTCTTCATCATTCAATTGGATGTCTGAGAGTAGGGATTTAGCACTAACTCTTTTAGGTTCAAAAAGAAGTTTCTCCACCAAGTTGATTTGAATTTTTATCATTTCCCGCATTACTCCTTCAGGATAATACAGCTTGAAAGTAATCATCCTTGATCCTCCACCAAATTCCACGTAATTCCTATCTCTCAAATCTGCTTTAAATTCTAGACCCCTTTTACTGGCGATATTTTCAATTAGCCTTGCAAGTTTTGTAGCTTCAGCCTTGAGTTCCCGTTCTCGGCTTCGTCTTGAAAGTTCCATCCATATTTGAGGAGTTCTACTTGTAAAGTCTAAATCAACACTGAAGCGATAGTAACCTATCCCTCCTTTGAAGAGGTAATTTGCTAGAAAAGTACTCATTTGAGTACAATTCTCTCAAAATGGAATGCAGAATAATATCCTTTCGTATGAGATTTCCCTTTTTAATTCCTGTTTTTGAATTATGAGCTCAACAAATTCCCTTTCGTTCATTCTTTAAAACCTCCTTCTGTACACTTCTTGGATATCTCTCTAGGTAACTGCATAAAATAGCCCAGTTAACCTTGTCTTGGTATTGTGTTAAAACCTCCTCCGCATGTGGTCTGAGCTGTTTGTTGTACCTTGAGAGATATATAAAGTCCAAGATTGTCTTTTCAGGGTCTGAAAACTTTACTTCGTTACTTTTGATTATTCCAAAAGAAGCTAAAGTTGGTTTTATCTTTACGAATTTGACATTCTCTCCAAGAATTTCAATTGTTTTTGACCTGATTACTTTATCATTGAGGACGAAGATTATGTTAAAATATTCGTGAGTCATGCCATTGAGTCTCAAGGCTGTAAATAGTCCATAGTACCATGTCAAGTTGAGCTTGTTGAGGCCCTTTGCAATTACTCTAAATACATCAGGCGCTTGTTTTAATCCAATTTCTTCAATCGTTTTAACGTAATATATGCCCCTGAGAATTCTAATTATATAACCCCTAGATAGCAAGTAATTGACAAAATACTCGATATCAATGTTAAACTTCTCACTAACCTCTTTTAATTCCTCTTTTGTAATAGCACTGCCCTCAAATTTTGAGAATTATATATCTGATTGCGAGTCGTCTCATGTTTCAAGTTGTTGAACAATCATATAAAAATTATTGGTTGTTCAACAAATCATGATTCAGTTACTATTAAAAGTTTAAAATAAAATGAGGAGATACCCCTAAACTCCGAATTTTAGGTTTCCGAAGACTGTGTCGTATAGCTGCTTTAATTCTTCTGGAGTATGGTGGGAATAGTGAAGCACATTGATGTCTTCTCTGATAGAATGCCCCATTAGAAGCTTTTTTACGGTACTATTTCCATTTTTACGATCCCACTCTTGGCTAAAGAACTTCCTCATATGTTTTGGCCGTATTGGCTGGGTCTTCAGCTCGTTTTTCTTGAGAAATGGTTTTTCTAGGGCAAAATATGTCACTATGTTATCCTCAGGCTTTAAATTGTATTTTTGCACATATCTCTTGAGAAGTTTTTGAACTTCTTTTGTGAAGAAAGTAACCCTCGCCCTGTTTGTCTTTGAGATGTTCTCATCGATAAATATTGTCCTATTCCGGATGTCTATATTCTTGAGTTTCAATCTAATTAGTTCGTGAGTTCTAATGCCACTGGTTGCCATCAGCAAGAGTGAAACAAGCATTCTATCTGCAGTTTTTTCTGCTAGTCTACCCTTTTCTCTGAGGCTTTTTATAATGTTGATCAGATTCTTGATGTCATCTACAGTAACTACTGTTCTGTCGACACCTACTATTCGTTTTGACTTTAGATAACTCTCCAAAGGGATTTGAGCGATTCTGAAAAGTTTCTTTATGTACGTTAATTGTTTACGATATGTTACTGGATGATACTCATTCTGGAGCTTCTCAAGGTACGAAATCAAGTCATTGAGTGTAAAAACGTAGTAATTTCCTTCTTGAGTTATGTAATCCAAAAATCTTTTAATTGAACGCTCCACAAATTTATAATGGTGTTCTTGAACTCCTTTTGCTTTTAATTCTAGAAACAGCATGTTTAAATGCTCTTGTGTTATAAAATATTTGATTTCTTCCGATTGTTCTTGAGTTACGTTACTATTTTGTAATTTTCTGGAAAAAGCTATATAATGTCCGTATAGTTCATTTTTACCTATCTTTGGGTCGTTTTTTGGATTTAATAGTTTAGACGGCTGTGGATACCCTGACCATTGCCATCAAACACGGGATGAAAACAGAAATTGGCACAATTGCCAGGAAAGGTTCTGAGAGAGTGGTGATAGAGT
>LDZR01000874.1_pt1 | contig 10036 bp, 5 predicted proteins | sample 615371 | NCBI WGS metagenome assembly LDZR01 (sample SAMN03408294, study PRJNA278302) | terrestrial metagenome | isolation source: oil reservoir sample K2 | place: USA: Alaska, North Slope, Kuparuk formation | collected 2013
AAAGCGTGCTTCGGATGTTTTTGAAGTAAGTAGGGCAAAATTAAGAAACAAATTCAAAGCTCAGAATTATACTGATGAACAGGTTAATGTACTTTTGGAAGATCCTAATTTATATTGGGATACCTTCTTTGTCCCCGAAAGAGCAAGGTGGCAAAATATTCTTACCCTTAAGGAAGACGTGGGCAATCACTTAAATAAAGCATTAGCTGCAGTAGAAGAGTTAAATCCAGAGCTTGATGGTGTTTTAAAGCATATTGATTTTAATGCCATAAAAGGAAAAACTCGTCTTAAAGACCGGCAACTAATTGACCTGATTCACCACTTTAATAAATACAGACTCACAAACGAGGATTTTGAGTTTCCGGATTTGCTTGGTGCTGCCTACGAGTATCTTCTTAAAGAATTTGCCGACTCTGCAGGGAAAAAGGGCGGTGAATTTTACACCCCTACGCATGTAAAGAAACTAATGGTCAGACTTGTTAAACCACAAGAAAACATGACAATCTATGATCCTACAGTTGGCTCGGGGGGATTCCTTATAGAATCAAGACATTATATTGAAGAGCAGGGGCAGGATCCCACAAAAATAGCTCTTTATGGGCAGGAGCTTAACGGATTGACATGGTCTATATGTAAGATGAATATGATTCTCCACGGGATTCCAGATGCGCATATAGAAAATGAAGATACTTTAACGACCCCCATGTTTGTAGAAAATGGATACCTAAGGCATTTTGACAGGGTTCTAGCCAATCCCCCATTTTCTCAGAATTATACCCGTACAAACATGAAATTTCAGGAAAGATTTAAGTATGGTTTTACTTCGGAGACAGACAAGAAAGCGGATTTAATGTTTTTACAACATATGATCGCCAGCTTAAAAGATAATGGCGTTATGGCAACTGTCATGCCTCATGGTGTATTGTTCAGAGGTGGGCAGGAAAAGGTCATTAGAGAAGGTATAGTGAAAGATGATTTAATCGAGGCTATTATTGGTTTACCCTCCAAACTTTTTTACAACGTAAGCATTCCAGCCTGCGTGATAGTTATCAATAAAAATAAGCCAGAACATATGAAAGATAAGATTTTATTCATCAATGCAGACAGGGAATACGGAGAGGGGCGGAATCAGAATTATCTAAGACCAGAAGACATCGAGAAGATTGTAACAGTATTTGCCGAGAAAAAGGAGATACCAAAATACTCGAGACTCGTAGATATTATGGAGATTGAAGATAATGATTTTAATCTGAACATCAGAAGGTATGTGGACAACTCTCCAGACCCTGAGATAGAGGATGTTCATGCTCATCTCGTTTGTGGTGTTCCAAAGAGGGAGGTTGAACTTTATAAAGAATTATTCCAGAATTTTAACCTTTCTCTTAACCGTCTTCTGAAAGAAAAAGATAAAAATTATTTGGAGTTTAATGACAATATTGAGGAAAAAAGCAGGCTAAGAGAAATCATTGAGAGCGATGATAATATAAGGGTTACCATCTCAAAGCACAGAGAGAAACTACAAGAATGGTGGGATAAAGTAACGCCTGAGGTTGAGAGGTTTCACGGCAATAACAATCTCTGGGACTTCAGGAACAGGACTATGAAACAGCTAAAGGAGATACTTCTACCTCTTGGCTTGCTTGATGAGTTTAAGATTTCTGGCATATTTGTGAACTGGTGGGAAGAGCTGATGTATGACTTTAAAACCATAGTTTCTACTGGTTGGAGCAAAAATCTGATTGAAGATGAAATGATAAAAGAGAAATTTTTCAGGGCAGAAATGGAAGAGATCGAAAAGTTGGAAAGCAAAGTAGCAGAGATTGACGACGAACTAAACGAGCTTTTAGAAGAGGTTGAGGACTGGGATGAAGAGGAACAGTGTAATAAAACGGTTAATAAGGTTAAACAATATTTGAAAGAACAGATCAGAGACATTTTAGCAGTGCCAAAAGATCAAAAATGGAACAAAAAAATTATCTCAGCATCAGTCAAATTTAATGAAGAACCATTATCAGATCTGGCAAGAAGAACGATTAATGAGCTATGGCAGCTACACGAAAGAATCCACAATAAAAATAAGGAGTTAAATGAGAGGAAGAAGAAATTAAAAGCAAAAATTCAGGAGCTGGAAGGAGTTTATAGAGAAGATAAAAATACCAAGCAAACGGTAAAGGTTAAGGGGGGAAAAATTGATCATAAAAGAAACTCACTGATGGAACAGGAAACAAAAGAATTGCTTCTTGAGAAATTTTATGAACTCATTGATAAGCAACTTGAAAAATATCTGAATGCAGAGAAGAAAGAAATAATAAAGATTTTTGAAAACCTGTGGGATAAATATAAGGTTTCTTTGACGGAGCTGACAGAGGAGAGAGATGCAGAGGTTAGAAAATTGGACGAGTTTTTAGAAAGGTTGGGGTATTACAATGGCAGAAGTTAAAGAAATGGAAAAACTGCCAGAAGGATGGAAAAGGGTAAGGTTGGGAGAGATTATTGAATACGAGCAACCGCAGAAATATCTTGTGAAGAGTGAGCAATACTATGAGAAAACAGGTATTCCAGTATTAACAGCAGGAAAATCATTTATTCTAGGATATACTGATGAACAATTTGGTATCAATAACACTATACCAACAATTATCTTTGACGACTTCACAACAGATAGTCGGTATGTTAATTTTCCTTTTAAGTTGAAATCGTCCGCAATTAAGATTTTAAAAACAAGAGATAATAACGATCTTTTTTTCATTTACAATGTAATGCAAATATTAAATTTTAATCCTGGCAGTGAACATAAACGATATTGGATTTCAGAATACTCTAAAATTTCTATTCCTTTTCCCCCACTTCCCGAGCAGCGCAAAATCGCAGAAATTTTAGAAACCGTTGACAACGCCATAGAAAAGACCGACAGAATTATAGAGAAATATAAACGTATAAAGCAAGGCTTGATGCAGGATTTGCTAACAAAAGGCATAGACGAAAACGGGCAAATCAGAAGCGAGGAGACGCACAGGTTCAAGGACTCGCCACTTGGCAGGATACCAGAGGAGTGGGAAGTGTTGGAGTTGGAGAAAGTGGCAGAACCCAATGGTATTGTAAGAGGACCTTTTGGTGGGATGTTGAAAAAGGAAATTTTTGTTCCCAGAGGGTATAAGGTCTACGAACAGGGGAATGCTATTTACAAGTCTGTTAAACTTGGAAATTACTATATTGATTCTAAAAAGTATAAGCAAATGCTAAGATTTGCAGTAAAACCAAAAGATTTTATCATAAGTTGTTCTGGGACGATTGGTAAAATTTTTATGATTCCTGCTAATTTTGAGGAAGGAATTATAAATCAAGCACTATTGAAGATAACTATTGACGATAAAAGGTTTAATCATAAGTTTTTTGAATATTTCTTTGATTGGGACCGTTTTCAAACAAAGATAATAGATTATACACAAGGTGGGGCAATGCAAAATTTGATTGGTATAAATGAATTTAAGAAAATTGGTTTTCCTAAACCACCACTTCCCGAACAACATCGCATTGCTTCCATCCTCTCCCAAATAGACGAGACCATAGAGAAGGAGCAAAGGTACAAAGAGAAGCTCGAAAGAATAAAGCAGGGGTTGATGGAGGATTTGCTTACAGGTAAAGTCAGAGTTAATCATTTAAATGAAGGTGTTGAAAATGTATCTTAGACTTGATGAAGAACATTATGTAGAAAATCCTTTCCTCGCTCAGCTTCTGAGGTTGGGCTGGAAGGTTTACAGACAGAATAAGGATAACCCTGAAGATGTAAAAGAAATCAAATCTTTTAACTCATCCTCTGAACCTGACTATATTGAAAGCATAAAATTCAGGGAAACATTTGGAGAGGTAATTCTCGAAGAGGAACTCATAAGTACAATCAAAAGAATAAATCCATGGATGGAAGAAGATCAGATAAATGAAGTTGTAAGAAGGATAGAAACGCCTTCAGCAAACTCTCTTCTGGAGGCAAACAAAGAAATCCATGATTTGCTACTTGAAAATACTTCCGTATCAGAGAATAGGAAAACAGGAGAAAAAAGCCCAACTGTCAGATTTATAGATTTTAGAAACCCAGAAAACAACTCATTTATTGCTATTTCCCAGTTTAAGGTAAATATACCGGGGACTGAGAAACATATAATACCCGATATTGTTCTCTTTGTGAATGGCTTGCCTTTGGTGGCCGTGGAATGTAAATCCCCAGCCATTGCAGACCCTATTACAGAGGCAATAACTCAGCTTAGGAGATACTCCAACAGGAGGGGAGAAAAAGAAGGGAATGAAAAACTCTTCTGGTACAATCTCTTTACGATTGGTACATTTAATCAAATTGCAAAGTATGGTACTATAACTGCAGAATATGAACACTTTGTCGAATGGAAAGATCCGTATCCCTACACTCTATCAGACATAAATCCTGAGAGAAATGTAACTAGTCAACAAATTTTAGTTCAGGGGATGCTTGCAAAAGACAATATTTTAGATCTTCTCCATACGTTTACCCTTTTCAAAGAGGATCCTAAGGGCGGAGTTATCAAAGTTGTGGCGAGATACCAGCAGTTTAGAGCGGTCAAGAAGATCGTAAAAAAGATAAAAGAAGGGAAAACTCCTGAAGAAAGAGGAGGAATTATCTGGCACACCCAGGGTTCTGGTAAATCATTAACCATGATGTTTACTGTTAGGGAGATATATCATAACCCTGAGTTTGGTAACTTCAAGGTTATTTTTATAACAGACAGAAAAGATCTAGAAAGACAATTAAAAGAAACATCAAAAAGTGTTGGCTTTACGGTCCATCCTGCAGGGAGTATAAAAGAGTTACAGAACCTTTTGAAGACCGATACCCCAGACCTTGTTATGGGCATGATTCACAAATTTCAGGAAAGAGAACTTAAAATAGAATTTCCTCTGTTAAATACATCCCCAAACATTCTTATCATGATAGACGAAGCACACAGAACACAATACAAATTCCTGGGGGCCAATCTAAGAAAAGCCCTACCAAATGCTGTAAAAATAGCCTTCACAGGCACACCTATTGAGAAAACTGAAAAAACTTTTGGCGAGTACATAGACAAATACAGCATAAGACAAGCGGTTGATGATGGCGTAACCGTGGAAATCGTTTATGAAGGTAGATTGCACACCGCAGAACTTTCTGATGAAGAAGCTGCAAATGTAAAGTTTGAGGATGTCTTCTCGATAATTGATGCAGATCAGAAAACCAAGATTATGGGAAGATACACATGGCAAGCTTATCTTGAAGATGAGAATGTGATAATGGACAAGGCGAAGGATATGATAAATCACTACGTTACCCATGTCTTTCCAAATGGATTTAAGGCTCAGGTTGTAACTGTTTCAAGGCTTGCTGCAATAAGATATAAAAAAGCTCTTGAGAATGCATTGAAAGAAAAAATAGAAGAGTTAAAAAAGAATACTCTGAATAAAATAGATATAAATCGGCTTGAGAAATTAAAAGTTGGCGTGGTTATTTCTGGATTGGCTAATGATCCTCCAGAGTACCAACCTTACACCGACACAAACGAGCATGAAAAGATAATAAAGAGCTTCAAAGTTCCCTTTGATAAAACTGATGATGGAGGCATTTCTGGTGATGTTGGTATTTTAGTTGTTCAGAGTATGCTTATTACTGGTTTTGATGCCCCTATTGAACAGGTTATGTATTTAGATAATGTAATTAAAGAACACAACCTATTACAAGCAATTGCCCGAGTGAACAGAGTTTACAAAAACAAGAGTTGTGGTTTTATTGTTGATTATGTTGGAGTTTTAAAGCATTTAAGAGAATCTCTTGCCATTTATGCCGATGAAGATATTGAAGAGATCACACAAGTTGTTAAGAATAAAGCCAAAAGCATTGATGATTTAAAATTTACACATAGCCTTATCGAAGATTTTTTTAAAAAGTATGAAATTGAAAACTGGAGAGATAACATAGATGAATGCATAGACCTTCTTGTTGATGAAGAGGTGCGAAATGAATTTATAATGCTTATAAGAAGCTTTAATAGGGCAATGGATGCTGTGCTTCCTGACCCAGAAGCTCTAAAATACGTTACGGATCTAAAGATTCTCAATTTCATAAAAGAGTCCGCAAGGAACAGGTATAGAGACGACAAGTTAAGCATCAAGGATGCAAGTAGAAAGATAAGGGAGATTGTTGAAGAGTATCTAATATCAAAAGGTGTTGATCCAAAAATACCACCGACTCCTCTTCTTGAAGATAAATTCATCAATAAATTAGAAAAGAAAAAATCAAGCAAAGCGAGAGCCGAAGAACTTAGGTATGCCATTGTAGAACATATTGAAAAACATTATGAAGAAGATCCTGAGTTTTACGAGAGGTTTTCTGATAGGTTAAGGAGAATCCTTGAAGAATATAGAGATAACTGGGAAAATCTTGCCATCGAGCTTAAAAAGTTTAGAGAAGCTATAAAAAAAGGAAGAGAATCAGAAGAGACCTTCGGTTTTGAACCAAAAAAAGAAATGCCATTTTTCGGACTGATAAAACAAGAAATATACGGTGAAAAACCTATTGAAACACTGAGCGATAAAGATATTGACTTTTTAGTTAGTTTAACCAAGGATGTGATTGAAATCGTAAGAAGAGAGAGTCAAGTGGTTGACTTCTGGGATAACTACACCAGGCAAAAGATATTAAAATCTTTTTTGATATCCAGGTTACTCTCTTCTTATTCCCAATCCCGAAACGAAGAGTATGTGGTAAGGGAAAATCCTGCTCCGTATTTAGCAGAGGAAAACAAAGTGATATTTGGAAAAAGAAATGAAATAGCCCAGAAGTTGATGGAACTTGCTTATCACATTTATGGGAAGTGATTTTATGGATATTGAGGTCGAAAAAATAATACGGACAAAAAGAAGAACAATCGCTTTGCAGATAACAGATGATGCTACGTTAATTGTAAAGGCTCCTTTTAATGCAAATAATAAGACAATTATGGGGGTCGTTCATAAACATAAAAGATGGATCGAAGAAAAGAAAAGAGAAATAGAGGCGAGAGATCCGAAATTTTCTCCGAAAGAGTTTGTTAACGGAGAGGGCTTTCTCTATCTGGGGAGATATCACAAATTAAAAATAGTGGATGACCAAGAAGTACCGCTGAAATTTGAAAACGAATTCTATCTTTCGAGAAATTCATTACCACAAGCTAAAGAAGTATTTATTGAATGGTACAAGAAGATGGCTTACGAAAAAATTTCAGAGAGAGTTAGATGGTACGCGCAGCAAAGAGGTTTCAAATATAGCAAAGTTAACATTACCAATGCACAAAAAAGGTGGGGTTCCTCTTCTTCCAACGGAAATTTAAATTTCTCATGGCGGCTTATCATGGCCCCTTTGCCCGTGATAGATTACGTTGTTATTCATGAACTTGTTCATTTGGAAGAAAAAAACCACTCAAAATCCTTCTGGAATAAGGTTAAAATGTTGATGCCGGACTATGAAAAATATGAGGATTGGCTAAAAAAGAAGTCCTATTTGTTGAGGTTATAACTTGAAATCAATTTAGGCAGGTTTAGGCACTCTATGGCACTTCTTGCCTTGCTTCGTGATGACTCATCGCTCATTTTTGTCGCTACGGCGCTATTGCCATGACATTTGGAAAGCAGATAAAAATTTAAGTAATTCAATCGTTCAGCAGATACCACCAAAATAAAACCCCAGGTTTTGATCCTACCTGGGGTTTTTATAATTATTACTGATTATTCAGCGTATTCACCTGTCTCCTTTAATCCTGTTTCTAAAGTATTCACGATGGCTTCGTAAGTCTCGTCAACAGTTGTCATGTCGTTTAGGAAGTTAGCAAATACTGTGCTAATATCATTTCTTATATTGTTCCATGCTGCTGGTTTTGGATCTGGGATAGCGGTTTCTAATTCTTTAAGTGCAATAGTTGGTTTATCATCTTTTGCCGTATACGCTTTCCACTGTGGAACTTCTTCAACATCTCTTCTTATTGGAACATATCCGGTATTTATTGACCAATATGCAACGTTAATGGGGTCCATCAAAAATTTCAAGAATCTCCATGCTGCATCCTTTTGCTCTTGACTTACCCAATTAAACATTATCAAATCTGTTCCAGCTATAGGTGAGTGCGAGACACCATCTACAGAAGGTAATGGAGCCCAAGCAACCCCGTGCTTTCCTCTGGAGGATTGTTCGGCATAAGTTAAACCTGCAACCGTTCCCATGTATGCGGCTATTTCTCCAGAACCAAACTGGGGATCCAAATATGCGTTTTGGAACAAAGCGTATCCCGAATCTTTCAGGTTCTTTATGTATCTTAAAACTTCTTTTGTTTCTTCTTCAGGTAAAACAATTTTGTATTTACCATCGCCAACATATTCTAAAAATGTTACGTTATGTGCATATAAAAATATTTGAAAATCGTCGATAAAGTTTCTCGCACCTAATCCGTATTGATCGATTTCTCCATCCATGTCCAGATCCATTGTTAAAAGTTCACTTACTTCAAATAATTCATCCATGGTTTTGGGAGGATTAACTCCAAATAGGTCAAAGAGATCCGGGTTATAATAATAAACATAAACAGATTTGTTGAATGGGATTCCGTATACTGTGTCTCCCCAAGTAACTAAATCTTTTAGAACTGGGAATATTTGATTATTCCAAGCACCTTTAAACTCAGAATCATTTTCAATATATTTATTAAGTGGCTCCACTACACCAGAGAATAGGTACATTGCAGTCCAGTTCGCATAGGCTTGAGATAAAGTTGGAAGGTCTGTAGTACTTCCTTGGGAGTAAGCGGTGATTGTAGAAAGTAACTTTTGGTTTAAAGCACTGTAGTTTCCCACATAGATGGCTGACACGTGAACATTCGGGTTTTCTCTATTAAAGGTATCGACTAAGGAGTTCAACGTCTCTCCCAGTTGCCCACCCATCGCGTGCCAAAACTCAATTTCGACTTGAGAAAAAGCAAAAGAAACAAGTAAAACCGTAAGAAGAATAGAAACAACTTTCTTCATTCCAAACACCTCCTCATAAGTTTTGAATAATTTTTTCTGTTTCTTTGTACAATTTATCAAAATTACCAATATTCAATATTTTAAAATCACAACGCTCAGAGTTTATGTATTCTTGAGATTTAACGATGTTTTTTGCTTTCTCCAAGGGGATACCGCGATTTTCTGACAGCCTTTTAATACGTAATTCTTCTGGGGCATCTACGTAGATAATTTTATCGCATAATTTGTCCAATCCTATTTTGAAAAGCAAAGCCGCATCTACCATTATTATATCATTTTTATTTGAAATTTTTTTCAGTATTTGTTCAGTTTTTTTAAGAATTTCTGGATGGACAATCTGATTCAACAATTCTAACTTTTCCTTATTTGAAAAAACTATTTCTCCAAGTTTGGATCTAGAAATGTTGTTATCATCATCGAATATTTCTTCTCCAAAAATTTCTTTCAATTTCTCTTTGATAAAAAAATAGGTTAAGACCTCGTGTCCTAACCTATCCACATCGATTATGGATGCCTTATCTTCGCATATTTTTTTTATTATCTTTGATACAGTGCTTTTTCCAGATCCTGCAGGGCCTGTAATTCCTATTACCAATATTTACATCATCACCTGTTTTTTGCTTTTAAGTTTGTTTTCTACCTCGATGTTGAAATCTTCGTATCCTTTCCTTCCCATCATAGCATAAGTAACCTTTTTACCTAATTCAACACCGGGTTGGTCATAGGGATTTATCTCTAATAGACTTCCCATTACTGCAGTTTGAAATTCATATGCGAATATGAATTGTCCCACATTGAAGGGATTGATCTGAGGAAAAATAACTTTCAGATTTGGCCTATTGTTTTCTGTTAAAGCGTATTCCGTACCAGCTAATTCTGTATTTAAAAGTGTTGAAAGGTTTTTACCTCCTAGATAGGATAGTTCAGGTAGGTCACAGTGTATGTTAGGGATTTTTATGTTTCGTTCGAAATTTTCTAA
>LDZR01002006.1_pt1 | contig 10028 bp, 8 predicted proteins | sample 615371 | NCBI WGS metagenome assembly LDZR01 (sample SAMN03408294, study PRJNA278302) | terrestrial metagenome | isolation source: oil reservoir sample K2 | place: USA: Alaska, North Slope, Kuparuk formation | collected 2013
AACACTATCTATGGCATCTTCTACCCTTCTAAACGGCACTAATAAATCTACAGTTTTTCCAGGCAAAGGTATCAAGTTCAAGAATATCTTAGAAAAGACGGCCAACGTACCCTCGGATCCCACAAAAAACTTAACGAAGCTATATCCACTGGAATCTTTCCTTCTTTTACCTCCAAACTCGATTATATCCCCATTAGGAAGAACGGCCTCTATGCCCAAAACGTGGTGTCCCGTATTCCCATACTTTATAACTTTGCTTCCCCCTGCATTGGTTGCCACATTCCCCCCGATGAAGCTCGTTTCAACGCTCATAGGATAACCCGCATAATATAAACCCTCCTCCATCACCCTTTTACATAAATCATTAGTAACAACACCTGGTTCAACCACTGCAACAAGATTCTTTTTATCCACCTCTATTATTCTGTTCATCCTTTCCATAGAAATAACTATACCACCAAACAAAGGAACACAACCGCCCGCAAGTCCGCTCCCCGCTCCTCTCGGCGTAACGGGAACTCTTTCCTCGTTAGCGAGTTTCAAGATCTTCGATATTTGATCAGAACTTTCAGGTTTAACAACCACATCAGGCATATGGGCATAATACTTCCCACCAGATTCATCGTGAGAATAAGCTTCAAGAGCTTCCTTATTTTCATAAATAACTCCTTTCTCCCCTACTATCCTACGAAGCTCTTTGACTAAAGAGGGAGTAACTTTACCAAACTCATTAACCATTCTTTTTGCCCTCCTTGTATTCCCTAAGCCTCTCGATCAGTAAAGGAACTATTTCAAAGAGATCCCCCACGATGCCCAAATCACACACCTTAAATATATTAGCTTCCGGATCACTGTTTATGGCAACAATCGTCTCAGAAGAAGACATGCCCGCAAGGTGTTGAACAGCACCAGAAATGCCTATTGCAAAATAAAGCTTAGGAGCAACGGTTTTCCCACTTAAACCAACCTGGTGAGGATAGGATATCCATCCCATATCAACAGCCGACCTTGAAGCCCCAACTGCCCCACCTAATAGCTGAGCAAGCTCATGAATTAGTCTGAAGTTCCTTTCCCCCTTTAACCCCTTTCCCCCAGCTACCACAATATCGGCTTCTTGAAGAGGTGTTTGCGAGGTCTCATCTTTTACAAAATCTAAGATCTTGAACTTAGAAAGGTAAAATTCCTCGGGGTATTCTTTTACAATCACCTCTCCTTTACGGGATGTATCCTTGGATAGAGGTTTCCTCGACCTCGGCCTAACGGTTGCCATCTGAGGTTTATGTTTAGGAGTTTTTATTGTGGCCATTACATTTCCACCTATCGCAGGTCTCGTTTGAAGAAGAAGACCTGTCTCGGGCTCTATATCGAGGCCAGTACAATCAGCGGTAAGCCCGGTCCCTATCCTCGTAGCAAGTATGGGCATAATAGTTCTACCCATCGTAGTAGCGGAGGCTATAAATATCTCCGGACTAAACTCCTTAACCAAAGCCTCAAGAATTCTGGAATATACATCCGGCTTAAAGTGGACCAAAGAAGGGTGATCAACCACGTAAACCTTATCCGCTCCCCTATATATGAGCTCCTTCACTTTCTCCTTAAGGCCATAACCTATTATCACGCTCGAGAGCTCAACATTGAGCTTGTCTGCAAGTTCCCTCCCCCAACTTAAAAGTTCATAAGAAACCGAGCTTATCTCACCGTCTCTCTGTTCTCCAAGCGTCCAAACACCCTTGAAAACCTCTTTCCCAATCACAGTGCATCACCCCTATAATATCCCTTTGCTTTCAAGAAAACTTATAAGCTCGTCAACTGCTTCCTCAGGATTCTTCCCAGAAATTATCTTCCCGTTCCTCGATAGCTTAGGATAAAAGATCTTTACAACCCTCGTGGGAGAACCTTCAAGCCCTACAAAACTTCTATTTAAGTTTAGGTCATCAACAGTTAACACAGGAATTTGCATCTCTTTAGCTCGAAGCTTACCAGCAAGGTTAGGCAATCTTGGCTCATTTATCTCCTTAACAACGCTTAAGAGAACGGGTAATTCTGTTTCAACTACTTCGTATCCACCTTCCACAGCTCGCCTTACCCTTATATACCTTTCCTCAAGACGTTCTATCTTGCTAACATAAGTTAAAGCGGGAATATTAAGCCAAGAAGCAACGCTTGGTCCAACCTGACCTGTCTCTCCATCGGTAGCCCTTTCACCACAAAATATGAGGTCGAATCCCCCAAGATATCTAATAGCTCCCGAAAGGGCATATGCAGTTGCCCAAGTGTCAGAACCAGCGAGAAGCTTGTCAGAAAGGAGATATCCTTCATCGCATCCCATTGAAATAGCATCTTTAACCGCATCAACCGCCATAAGTGGCCCCATCGAGATCACCGTTATCCTTGCATTACCACCCAATCTTTCCTTTACACGAACCGCCTCCTCGACAGCATACATATCCAGCGGGTTTAACTCTGCCTCCATCTCGGTTCTTATCATTGTTCCGGTCTTTTCATCCATCTTTACCTTATCTGTAGCCGGAACCTGCTTAACCAAAACGCATATCCTCACAGCTCCTCCCTCCCCATCTCAGAAATTCTCCAAAGAACACCTTCCACATGCAACCTCATCAATTCCTCCACCTCTTTAGCTTTCCTCTGGATAATAAGCTCCAGTATTTTCTCATGATCCTCAAGAGACTTTTCCATCACTCCCGTAATATAAAGAGACCTGAGTCTGTATGTGTTGATGTAAGATACAATGCTTTCCAACATCCTGGAAAGTCTCTCATTACCCGATGAAAACCATATGAAGCGATGAAACTCGGCATCAAGCTCCGAATAAGCAATTACATCCCTTTCTTCCGCAACCTTCTTCATTCTCTCAAGTTTTCTCTTGAGATTCTCTATCTCCTCTGCTCCACATCTTTTAGCAAAAAGTTTAACTGCAAGTCCTTCTAAAACGCTCCTTATCTGAAAAACGTTCTCTATATCCTTTAAAGAAAATTTCGTCACAAAAGCTCCTTGATTAGGAATAAGCTCAACTAATCCTTCAACAGCAAGACGACGTATAGCCTCCCTCACAGGAGTCCTACTTGTGCCTAACTGAGAAGCAAGCTGGGTTTCAACCAGTCTACTACCACCCTCTAACTCCCCTTTAAGAATTGCCTCTTTAATAACCCTATAAACTTTCTGATTTAAAGGCTCATCTCTTTCAACTTTCCCTAACGAAATTCCCTCATCACCTCCTGTATACTGTATACAGTATACCATAAGGGGAGCAAAATAAAAAGCTTTCAACGCAACAAATGAATATTACCAAGAGAAACATTTTTTAAACCCGCATTAACAGCTATTTCATAACACCTATATGCTTGTTCTTTAGAGGTTAAAGGCAGGTCCTTCATATAAAATTGGGGGTAAAAGGCAAGCAATCTGTAAGGAATATTTTCATTTATCTTAGCAATAAAGGTAGCTATTCCTTCCACTTCCCTCTCATCCACATACCCTGGGACAAGAAGGGTACTAGCGATAAGGAGGGGAACCTCTGGTCTTCTTACAATGTATTGAGCTACAAAACCAAAGTTATCCAGAATCTTTTTGTTCGAAACCCCAGTTAAAGCGATATGAAGGGCTTCGTTCCAAGCCTTAAGATCAAACTTAATGCATCCCCCGGAAAACAATGAAAGCTCCACAACATCTTTTAAAAGCCCTCTATTCATTAATCCATTGGTCTCCCAGCATATTCTTAAAATTCTTCCTTTCGTCTTTTGAATAGCTTCCCTCGAAACTTTTATAGCAAAAGGAAGCTGAGGAGAAGGATCACCCCCAAAAAAACATATGCAAGAAACCTTCGAATCGATGGAAGCTAAAATCTCTTCCACCCTTTTAGTTTCAGGACTAAGGGCGAGCTTCTTAAACTGCCAATTTTGACAGAAAAGGCAATTTAAGCTACACGCATGGAAAAATACCGCTAAGTTATAGTAGCCATATTCAGGCCCACGCGCATAAGCATAATCAGGGTATCCGCAACCCGTGCCTCCAGGGCAAACCCAGTCGGCAACACAATTCGTAGGGAGAGGGTCTAAATACCACGAAACCTTTGCCTCCCCGTAGGAAGGCCCCTTCAAGTTCTTTCCTATATTCCTTCTTAAGCCACAAAAGCCATACTCATCTTCCGGCACTTGACATTCATTAGCACATAAATTACACTTAATTCCCACAGGGCTTCTGGGAATGGGGAAAGGAAGGTTAAAGTAGGCTTTTCTGCTTTCCTGGTGGGCCTTCATAACAAACGGTAAGGCCTCTTGAGGAAAGTCTCTAATACAATCAACACAGACTCCTAATAACTGTGAAATAATAGGAACTTTCCTTTTACATATTTGGCAAATCATATTTACCCCCAACAAGGATTTTATCATAAGGGAGTGAGAAACATTGAGGCGTTGTAAAATTTGCCAAAAGGAAGCGGTTGTTTTCTTCAAGTCACATAGAATATCCCTATGTGAGGAACATCTTAAAAGTTTTGTAGAAAAGAGAGTTAAGGAAGCCATTAAATCTCATAAAATGATAAACAGGGGAGAAAAGATCCTGATTGCTGTCTCTGGTGGAAAAGATAGCTTAAGCTTATGGCAAATATTGACAAATTTGGGATACGAAGCTGACGGCATGTTTATCGACCTTGGAATTCCAGGATTTTCTCAAGAATCGTGGGAAAAATGTGAAAAGCTCTCCCGAAGACTTTCAAGGAAGCTATTTAAAACGAGCTTAGAGGAAATCTTTGGCATGAACCTGCTTGATATAGCCAAATTGGAAAGAAGAGTTCCTTGCGCTTCCTGCGGAATGATAAAAAGATATATAATGAATAATTTTGCCCTAAAAAACGGATATAAGGTTATAGCCACAGGGCATCACCTTGATGACGAATGCTCTATCCTACTCGGAAATGTTCTCAATTGGCAAGTAGAATACTTAAGGAGGCAAGACCCATCTCTCAAAGAGGAAAATGGGTTTGTAAGGAAAATAAAGCCACTTGTTTTATGCAGCGAAGAGGAGATAGAAAACTATGCAAGAGTTATGAATATAGACCACGTGGGGAAAGGATGCCCTCTCTCAAAAGGAGCAACGTCTCACTTTTACAAAAGCATAATGAACCAAATAGAGGAGAAAATGCCTGGAACAAAACTTCGGTTCTATAAAGGCTTTCTAAAAATAAAGAAAGATACCTTCGGGGATGAAAAACCAGCTGAGCTTAAACCTTGCATTAGATGTGGCTATCCTACAACTGCTGAGATCTGTTCCTTTTGCAGACTTCACGAGAGGATCAAGACCAAAATTTCGCAACAAAATCCTGAAAAGATGGAGGAACCCTTATCCTAACAAAGGAAGAACTCAAAGAAGCAAAGTTCCGACCGCTTACAGAGAGAATCCCTCTTTCCTTAAGAAAGGAGTAAAGGTCTTCTCCATCCTTCCAAAGAAGAAAAATGGGAACCTCAAGAGCCGTTTTGGAAAAGCTATAACCTTTATCATAAAGAAATTCTAAGATCTTCTTCTTTATCTCCCTTACACGAGCCTTGCTTTGTTCTAAAAAAGAGAGATCTTTCAATGCTCTTATGGCAATCTCTTCAGAAAACGAAGATATTTCGAAAGGCAGGTTTACCTTAGAATACAGTTCTCTCAGCTCCCTACCTCTTACAACAGCGTAACCCACCCTTAGGCCAGCTAAACCAAATCCTTTAGAAAAAGATCTAACAACTATCAGGTTAGGATAATTAAGGTTTATCGCAGAATTATTGTCTTCCATAAAATCGCCGTAAGCTTCATCTACCACTACCACCACTCCCAGTTTAAAAGCCTTATCTGTCAAAAGCTTTATAGCTTCAAGAGGAATCACTTGCCCCGTGGGATTATTAGGATTGTCTATATAAAGAACGGTATGTTTTTCAGAAAGCCTATCCATTAGCTCCTCGAATCGAAACTCAAACCCGTCTTCAGCCTTTAAAGCCACGCTCTCATATACTCCACCGCAAACTTTAACCTCCGTCACATATTCTGTAAACTGGGGAGAATACCCTAAAACTAAGGATCCTTCCTTAAGAAGCGCTTTATTTATCTTCTCTAAACACCCCATGGAGCCAGAACCAATGAACACATCGTTTTCTTCGAATAGGTTACCCCACCGCTCTACAATGGCCTTTCTTAAACGATGATAATAGGGATCTGGATAGTCACCCATGTTAATCCTTTCCAAGGTCAGCGATTCTAAGATACCGCGGGGAAAACCAAAGGGATTTTGCCCCAGGGAGCAATCAAGAAGATCGCTCCCTGGGGTTTCCTCTTCAACATAACTCTCCCTTTTTAAGGAAAGTAAGGATTTTCTAATCTTACTTTCGTAAAGCCTAAAGTTTACCATCCTCTTAAGAACCTCAAAACATCGTCAGAAACCTTCCCATCACGAACATCCTTCATAGATGACTTTATTATGTCCAGAGCTTTATCAAGCTCTTCCTCCTTTATAATTAAAGGAGGTGCTATCCTCAAAACGTTACCTCCCTTACCAAAGGTAACCAATATAAGTCCTCTCTCCCATGCTCTCCAACAAATCTTTAAAGCGGTATTCCTGTCAGGCTCCTTAGTCTCCCTATCTTTAACTATGTCTATCCCTATCAGAAAAGCTACCCCTCTGATATCGCCGATGAACTCGAACTCATCCTTCATCCTGCTAAATTCATCTAAAACCCTTTTGCCAAGCCTGTTTGCCCTTTCAAGAAGACCCTCTTCCTCAATGGCTTCAATCGTAGCCAAAGCAGCCCTTGCATTGACAGCATGTCCGCAGTGAGTAAAAACGAAAAGAGGTGGAGGAACGCTTTCCATAATTTCTTCCTTACCAATAGTAGCCGAAATGGGCATTCCACCCCCCAAAGCTTTAGCGCTAACTATGATATCTGGAACAACCTCGAAATTCTCTATTGCCCACCATTTACCAGTGCGACCCATACCAGTTTGTACCTCTTCATCAATCAATACAATGTTATATTTATCGGCTAAATCTCTTAGGCCCACGATAAATTCCTTTGGAGGAATAACTACTCCCGCATCCCCCTGCATAGGCTCTAAAACGATACCAGCAACTTCTCCATCAAGTTCTTTAATTTTACTTTCCACCTCTGCCAAGGCTTTAGAGCTCAAAGCGCTGGGGTCCCTATAACCATCGATCCCCCATTTATTCCTATATGGATCAGCGTATTCAACAAAGTGGACATCGGGTATAGGAAAGACCTTGCCCCTCACCTCAGATTTAACGATCCCTGTTAGCGAGAGGGAACCGTAGGTTGTGCCATGATATGAATCCTTAAAAGCTATAATATGTCTCCTACCCGTGTAAGCCCTTGCAGCCTTTATAGCAGAGTCAACCCCATCGGAACCGGAAAAGCCGAAAGTAACTTTTTTCTTAAAATTACCCGGTGTTATCTGGGTAAGCCTCTTTGCCAATTCTACAGGTGCTTCCTCATAAAGATAGGCAATCGTATAGTTTAAAACCTTTTCTATTTGGTCCCTTATAGCTGCTAAAACCTTAGGATGCCTATGACCTACATTGTAAACACAAGCGCTGGTTAAAAAGTCTATGTATTCATTCCCGTCCTTATCCCAAACCTTAGCCCCCTCAGCCCTTTCAACGCATAAGGGATAATACTTGAGCCCGGAAGCGGAAGCCACATATTCATCAGAATCTTTGACCCTCTTTAAGCTCTCATCAACCTTAAGAGAAACATATTTCTCTATATCCTCCCACCGCATGAAAACACCTCCCCTTTTGTTTTTAAGCTTTTGACCAAAACTCTTTTTTCCAATCAGGATTTATTATCCTTATAATTCCAACCGTAACAAGAGGGATAAAGTAAATGGCGAAGAAAACCCAAGCCAATATCCCATATCCCTTCGCCACAAGAGCTATTATTCCATAGCGAGCAAAAAGTATAGAAATTATGGCTATTACAGTAGCAATTATTCCCTCCTGAGTTCTGGATAATCCAACCCCCTTTATCTCCTTAAGCTGAACCTCAACCCTTCTTACTATTGCATGAATCATGCCTGTTCCGGTTTCTATCAATGTCCAAAACACGGCAAGAACATAAAATCCTCGAAGCCAAAGCCCACCTATGGTTTTCATTATTTCATACCATGGAACCGGAGCATTAACAATCTCAGGTCTCGTGTAAAATCCAAGGAGGCATAACCACGTCAAAAAGAAAGCCATACTTACGAGCAAAGAGGAAGTTAACCCCGCCATGAGGGAATCGCTTCTCCTTTCAAGTCTGTCAATGGTAAATAAAACAGCAGGTAAGGCAGGCATATTATAAGCGAAATACTTAATTCCAGCTATAGAAGCATCCCAAGGAGTCTCCGCGCTAAGCCCTTTCTCAAAAGCCATTCCGATGTCTCCCCAAGCATACTTAAGCGTAATACCCCACAAAATAGCATACATAGCATAAAGAATAACAGTACCGATAACCTCAAACCATTCTATAGCAAACCTTCCGTAAAAATGAAGAATTCCTATAGCTCCTATGACCACCACCGCACTAAGCATATACGGGAGTTTAAGCATGTCTTTCATTATATTTGCAGCCGCAGAACCAACCACAGCTATAACTATGATTGCCAAAACAATAAATGCTATATCAAATACAGGCCAAAACTTCCATAGAAGACCTTTCACCCAGGTTCTGTAATCGAAAGTTTTATTTATCCTCGCAAGCTCATAGGAAAGAAAGGCAGCAATGAAAAAACCAAGCGTTATAAAGACGATTGAGTATACACCATTAACCCCAAACCTACCCCCGAATTCCATTACCTCTCTTCCTGTCGTAAATCCCCCGCCCATATAAATAGACTGAAAGACTATGGCAGGAAGAAACCAACGGAAAAAAATACCATACTTTCCTTTGCTCTCCACTTTACTCACCTCTCCTCTTAAAATTCTGGGGAGAGAAAGCCTCTTTCTCTCCCCGGATCAAATTCTTTATTCGCCAAGCAATATTGCACCCTTATTAGCCGAGGTAACAAGCTTAGCATATCTGGCTAAATAGCCACTTTTGAACTTTGAGGGTGGTGGAGACCACTGAGCGAGTCTTCTTTTTATCTCCTCATCTGGCACGCGAAGGGTTAACTTCCTGTTAGGAATATCTATCTCTATCTCATCACCCTCTTCAACTATGGCTATAGGACCACCTCTTTGGGCTTCAGGAGAAACGTGCCCTATAACGGCACCTCTACTTGCTCCGGAAAACCTACCATCGGTAATCAAAGCTACACTTCCATCAAGTCCCATGCCTGCAATTGCAGAAGTAGGACCGAGCATTTCTCTCATACCGGGACCACCTGCCGGCCCTTCGTACCTTATAACAACTACATCTCCCTCCCTAATCTTGCCACCATATATGGCCTCTATGGCCTCCTCCTCCGAGTTAAAAACTCTCGCCTTACCAACATGATAAAGCATTTCCTTCTTAACCGCAGACTCTTTAACGACAGCACCATCGGGAGCAAGGTTCCCCCAAAGAATAGCAAGCCCACCCCTTGGACTATAGGGGTCTTCAACGCTTCTTATCACATTTCTATCAAGAATTTCAACATCCTTAATAAGCTCCCCCATGGTCACCCCCATTACAGTCATGGCATCCAAGTGGAGAAGGCCGAGCCTTGAAAGCTCTTTCAAAACAGCAGGAATTCCTCCTGCCCTATTTAAGTCCTCTATGTGCTGCTTGCTGGCGGGGGACAATTTACATATGGTGGGAGTTTTTCGCGAAAGTTCATCAAATTTCGTTAACGGAAGCTCCACCCCAGCTTCATTAGCAATGGCAGTAAGGTGTAAAACTGAATTAGTAGAACCACCAAGGGCGAGATCCAAAACAATGGCATTCTCAAAGGCCTTTTCGGTCATTATATCTCTTGCCTTTATACCCTGTTTCACCATTTCCACTACCCTAACCCCGGCTTTAAAAGCTATTCTCTTCCTTATACCATCAAAGCCAGCTGGA
>LDZR01000060.1_pt1 | contig 10026 bp, 13 predicted proteins | sample 615371 | NCBI WGS metagenome assembly LDZR01 (sample SAMN03408294, study PRJNA278302) | terrestrial metagenome | isolation source: oil reservoir sample K2 | place: USA: Alaska, North Slope, Kuparuk formation | collected 2013
AATCACTATTTTTGCTATACCCTCATACGGTGTTTTATAAAACGTCAGTACCACTCACATCACCTCCTCACAATAATATATAACCAATTCGTTCTCCTTTTATAGGTGGATCGAGATTTAAAAACTTTACACATCTCGGGATTCTCCTGTTTTGAACTTTTTTATATCCTTCTGATCTGTGTGTCTTTAGGTCACATTTTTCACACACAGGACATCTCGATTGCCATAAATGTATAGTCCAATAAACACCTTGCCTATGCAAGCTCAGTGCATAGTTATATAATTCGTCTATACCTTTCTTATCAGTTATTGGATACTCAAGTTTTACTGCGTACAATTTTTTACCTTCAAGGAATTTAACTAGGTCTTCGGTATTGTAAAGCTTTTTGCATAGTATTGGACTAAATTTTTCACACTTGCAGTTACCAAAATCCTGATATATGTCCAGTGCGTCCCAAGTCTCAATCGGTTCGAATGGTAGTTCGTAATCAATTCTGATTGGTTTAGGTTCTAGTGGTTTAACCTCGTAGTTAGGTATTTTTGCAGCGATTAGCCCAATCATACGATAAATGTCTAGTGGTGGAATCTCGATTTCGTCGTATTTTAGCATCATGGCATATACGTCAATACCAGTGGCTTCTGGAGAAGGTCTTGCTACATCAGACTTTTTGCAACGTTTACCTTGTTCAACGCTACATGGTCTGCATCTTCTGCAACCACCTCCAGTCTCGAACCACTCGACCTGATATCCTACACCTTTCAGAATTTTCACCTTCTCGAGAATATAATTATTGACCAAGTGTTTTACTTTGATACTATTCTCGTTGCCAGCGTAAAACCTTGCTCGCCATTCAGGAGTTCCGTAAACTTCTTTATCCTCAATGTATCTTGGTCTTGCATCGATTGCCCCAATGACCAGGAAAAACACGTTATATTCTCTCATCTTTTCTCTCCACCAGTAGTAAGGAGGAATATACGGTGGACATTGCATCGATCTGCCAAAATAACCACAATGTAAACACTTGATTTGAGGCAATATCGAGTACTCAAGATTTTCATATGCTAAGACTTTAACGTATATTTCCCAATTCTCCTGTTTACGACCTTCAACAACCTTTTCAACGATTTTCTCTGGATCATTAGCTCTTAACCTATATAGACTCATTTCCACCACCCAGCAAACACATATTTGCTACTCCTAATCTTCCATATCCACTTCCTACCACACTCACAGTAGGAAATTGGCTTGGTCTCCTCTAAAACATTACCACAACGACAAATCCACATAAATCTCACTCTATAGGTTTTAGTCCTTTCCAACTATTTGAACCATCCCACTCAAACCACGACCTAATCCCTGTGTCTATCAGAAATCTACGTACATAAGGTATGTCTGCCTCGTAGTCATCCTCTTTTCTCAATTCTCTGACTACTCCAGGATGGTCAAGATAAACTTTGTAAACACTTTCTCCTCTATTGGTCTTGAATCCTTCCTCAACCTTAACCACATGCTCTGATCTTGGTGGATAGACTGTATAGTAGTATGGATAAAAATCGTCTATCTCAATCCTGTGCTTTTTCCCTTGTTCATCTCTGGCAAACAATATTATTTTCCTACCTTCTGCCTTGATATTAACCAAACGTAGTTTCACCAATTGCAATCACCTCCAAGACAATAACCTAAGTCTCTGATCTTTTTACAACTATATGGTTTCATTCTACCACCATAAACCTTCCTGCTCAATTCAGTTACATGGTATCTTGTCTTTCTCTCGTCAAAATCAACCCAACCGATTTTGCGGTATATTTCAACGATTTCGTCAATTGAGAATTCTGCATGTAGTAAATCAACTGTTGCCATAACTCTAATCTCGTGTGCAGGTTCATCAACAATCAGGTTATTGTAAATACATGGTCTTAGTGCTAGTTTGAGTAGTTTATCAACATTAACGTCAATATTTGTTATTTTGCTACTGCTGACTCTGTCTACAGGTTCGATGGGAGTCATTACATACTCATAATAAGCATCAGTAGTCTCGAATTCATCTATTGTTATTTTACGTTTAATTTCGTAATTATAATCGTGAACAGTCTTGATGTGTCTAAACAAATCATCATAACTGAATTCACCAAAGTTAGGTGGTAAATAAGTGCAATAGGTTTTGCACTCAATTCGCATAGTGTTTGGTATCCTTGTCATTCGTCTGAGGTCACCAATAACCCTAGTATCAAAAATGCTAGCTTTATAGTTTTTGGTCTTATTATAAAAACTACCTTCATCAATAATTGTGAATGCAACCTCTCTAATGGTCGCAATAGCCTCATCATGATTCCTGAATCGTTTTGGCTTAAACAACACATAAAAGTGAAAACCTTTCTTACCTGATGCCACAGGTATGCAACTCAATCCAAGCTCTTCAGTTACAAAATTGTAAAATTTCCATGCGGTTTTTATATCAAGATAGTCTAGATCGAAGAAAATCTTGTCAATATTATACTTAAGATCGTAGACACTAACAAAACAATCATTAATACCGTTATTTTCGTTGATGAACCTAACAAACTGTTTATAATTCTTAATAACCTTACGGTAAGGATTTCCTACCTCTCTAAAAAATGGAGAAAAAAGAATTTTAGTCGTGCTCATAGTGTTGACATCAGATAAGCCATGTCTCCCCAATCCTCTCTGGTATACAAGAACACCATGTCCTTATTTGCTCCTAGGATGAATTCGTCTCCAAGAACTGATATTACCTTGTCAAAGAAGTTGCCATCGAGTTTAATCCTTAGCTCTTCCTCGAATGTTTCAGCACCAAGTTTCTTCTGGAATTTGGTCAATTCATCCTCGTGACCAATGCTGAATCCTTTTTGACCAAAGTATAGTGTGACATCCTTGCCAAGTTTAGGTGGAGCTGCCCTGACTACTGTTTTGTGTGTCAGTTCAACCTTCTCTTCAGGTAATATCTTGTCCTCAAGGACTCTCATCTCCAGTGGGAAGTCTAAACCAATAGCAGGCAAGGTATCACTGAATGCAGTATCTCCAGTTGAGTCGGTTACGTAAATCCTTATCTCGTCGGTCCTAACCACAACCTCTTCTCCAAACATTTGGAGTTTATCGCATAGTTCTTTCGGTGCATAGACGAATTTACCAGTTTCTCTGACGTTTTCCTGTTCTAGTCTTGCCCTGACACAACTCATCACAGTTCCACCATTGTCGATTCCCTTGACAACTATCTGGTTCTCTTCGATCGAGAATTCAAGTGCATCGATTAGCCCCTTGCTTTTTAGTGTCTTTTTCACACATCCGCTTTTTATCAGTTCACCCAACAACTTTTTACTTACCACAAACTCGGCCATGTTCCAACCCTCCTTCTTTCGTTACAATTCTCACAAACTCCTAATATTAGTGTACCATGTTGTTCAATTCTTTCGTATGGTTTCCTGCACTTGGGACAAATAAGTGTGGTATAAGTATTCTTGTACAACTGTCGAAGTCCCTGTCTAAGCACTTCTGACATACTTTGTCCCGATATATACGATATTGCTTCAAGTATTTCATACATTCTATCATCCAACCGAACACTTACCTTCTTAGACATTTCACATCACCTCCTCTTGTGAAGCTCTAACCAATTCGTCATAACAATTCTTTCCAGTAATATCAACTCGAATTCCGTCCTTGAATGGTAGTAGTGCCGATTTGTTGCTCTCGACGATGGCAAATATTTTCATTGTTCCTTCCTTGTCAAATTTGCGTTCTATTTTGATAACTGTATCTGTCTCTTGAAGTACTATGTCGATCCACTTTGGAATTTCGTCCCTGTCAACCACTTCACCATCCACTATCTTTATGTCGTACTCTCCAGGATACAGTGTATAAATTACTCCCATTTTGGCTATGCTTGTTGCCAAATTGTGTATCTGTCTGAGGTACATTCTGCGTTCTTTCCAGAGATTACGGTTTGCGATTCCCTGAAATGGCATTAGTCCATTGCGATATCGCATAACCATCTCGCAAATTTCGTGTAACACATCAGTGCAGTCAATGACTATCCAGTCTGGCTCATATTTCCTAATAACCTTGTCCAACAGAACGTTAAGGTACCTGAAACTAATATCAGCACTTTTAACTTTGCTTTCAGGTGTACTCTCATCGTAGTACTTCTTACCGTCCCATACATGAATGTCTCTGTTGGCATATCTCTTGGCCTTTACTGGCAATGTTTTCCTGTCAAAACTTATTGCACAAATCCTTCCAGGAAAACTCAATGCTGCATCGGTTTTACCATGTCCTTTATGACCATAGATTGTAACTATTGTGCATCTTGTCTCAGTATCTTCTGAAAAGTCAAATTCCTCGACATTGTCAATAAAGATTGGTTCTGATTTCTTTGGAGTTTCAGGTTTTGGTGCAGGAGTTTCGGTCTTGACTGGAGGCTCTGGTTTTGGTTCTTCTTTAGGTTCTGTTTTTAGCTCAGGTTCTGATTTGGACTCGACCACTTGCTTGACAACTTCCTCCTTCTTTTCCTCATTCTTCTCTTCTTTCTTTTCCTCTTCTGTCTCAATACCAAATTCCTTAAACACATCGTCAAGACTCATCCTCTATCACCTCGATTCCGTACACAGGTAGTACCAAGTAAGCATTCATATATGGCAATCCATTATCGTCTACTCTGATATCTCCGTAGAATTCACACTCACTGTCCACTGCCCATTTAGCCATTTTAGGATTACACCATACAGTCATTCCTGGAGGAACAACAGTGCCATCAGGAAGAACTATTTCGTCGTAAGGTAATGTTTCATCCCATATTGTGTATACTGCAATCCTACCATCTCTTGCTATGTTTCTCCTAGTTATTAGTCCTTTAACACATCTCCAATCGGTATCCACGACGAATCCAGTGCTTGAGACAGCACTCTTATGATTTGCTGCCTCTGATATAGTTACCGTAGGTATTTTTTCTAGCAACTTCTTTGGTTCAATTTCCAGAACTTCTTTATCGTCCCATTTGGTTCTTGGATCTGTTGCAAGTGTTCCATCAGTGAATGTCTCAAGTTTAACGTGATACAATGTGAATACATCAACAAACTCCCAAATCTTTGCATGTTTGTCTCTACAAAGTATTCTCTGAATTCCAGACTTACCTTTCACAAATGCATACAAAGTGCTCCTGTCTCCGTTTTTGTTCAGTGGACTATATCCAATTGGTATTATATCGTATTTCTTGACTGGTGGTCTTGTAACCACTCTGCTAATTAGTATTTTTAGTGCTTGGTCGGCTTTAATCTCATCAGGTAGGCTCTGGATCCACTCGTCGTTATATATTTCAAGGTAGTACTCTACCAAGTCCTCGACAGTATAACCCTTCTTGTATGCTAGCTCTTGTATCTTTTGTTTCACATGTTCAGGTATTTCCATCAAACTACCTCCAAAACAATCTTACCAGAGTCGGTAACGTAGACATTGAAGTCGACTTCCTTTGTTTTAGCCTTCCTGATTTTCTCTTCTGGCACCGAGTCAAATATCTCGTGTGGCAGGCTTATAACCCACCTACCTCCCCACCGTTTTGCTGTCCTCACTCCAAAGTTCAGCAAAATTTTCTCGTTTATCTCTTTATTCATCCAAACACCTCCTCCAACTTGATTTGTTTTGACTTCCCCGAGTACGCTTCAAGTGTCTTGTAAGTTCCTCTAAATTTCTCTAACAAATCTACCTCACCAAAACTCCTAATAAGTTCCCTGAGCAACTCAAGTTGCTTTAGGATGTATCTGCGTTCTTTACTATCAACCTCCTCAAGTTTTTTACTGAGTTCCTCGAGTTTCAGTTTAAGTTGCAACCTGATTTTATTTCTGAGTATTTCGTTGCTCGATGGTGCGTATTCAAGTATGTAGATGTCGTTACGAACGTTTATTTCGTTAAACAACCTCGTATAACGTTCCACCAACCTCTTTGCTTTCTCATAGTGTTTCCTTGGAATTATGAACACAGACCAATTGATTCTAACTCCGATGTGGCTAAGTTGGTCGATGAATCCTCCTATTAACCTGTTCCAAGTCCTGATTCTTGCCTTCTCTACTGGATCAGTTATTTCACTAACTTTTGGTGGTCTTTGTATATCGTACACCACACTAAAGTAGTTCTCTACATTCTCCATCATATTCCCTCACCTCATACCAACTCAATTCAAAATAAAAATTAACGGCTAAGGATATTTGTTGCATAGTAGAACACTTTCTTACGCTTGTATGTGTGTGGTAATTCTATGGCTTTCAGAATTCCCAAGCTGATTAGTTTCTGTGCTGTATATGGTCCAAGAATCCTACAGATTTCTGTACTAGTCGGTTCAAGTATTTCACACTTCAACTTTCGGATACCTTTTATCAGTGACACCACACTGATGCGAACCTTGAATTTCTGTTCCTGTTTCCTGGCAAGGTTCATAAGTGTTAATACGCACGGATGGTACTCAATGAAGTATTGTCTACTGAGTTCAAAGTACTCACGTCTTATAAGTTCTTTCCTAGCCTCTTTCACTGATATACCTCTCTGTTTTGCGTACTCTGATACTTTTATCGGTTCTGGTAGGTCTGGTAGTGTTCTGAAGCTCTCTAAACACGCACTTCTCCATCTCTCTATCAACGGTCTCCAATCTCCAGTCCTCAAACCATACAATACCACACTCATCTTCTCACCTCCAGGGTTCAGTGACCATCTCAACTCTAACTATACGTCTAAATTCTTTGAATCTAAGATGTCGATTAAACTCTGGAGACTCTAATATTACGTCATATTCTGGATTGTACTCTGGACAAGATTCACCTGGACAGCTATGTTGATGCACTGACTCCATTTCAGCCCATAACCATGTAACATCGTTGCCTTTTTGTGTAAGCACTGATATCATGCTCATAGGTAACACAACCACTGCATATTCCGCTCCACACGACTTGACCTCTGCATATACTTCCAGTACATTTCTGAAGGTTTTACTAATCCTGACTATATTTACATCCCCTAACTTTTTCTCGAGTTCAAAAATTTGAGCAGGCAGTGGATCGTGCCTGCTTACCCAAGCCACTACCGTCATTTCTCATCACCTCCCAATCTTCTTCACAATCTTTTCAGAAACTAACCTTATCATCTTCTTTGGAAGTTCATCTATGTTATCAACTGTCTCCCATGTGTACTCTGGTCCAAATACCTTACTCATGAATCTCTTGTCAACAGATATTGAATTAGTTATGAACAATGTGAAAACCTCGATTCCACTCTTTCTGACATCTCTTATGTTTGCTGCTGTCCATCCTGCAGCCATACTGCTTGGTTTTACTCCGTCCTCAGGAAGTCCATCTGTTATAATTAGTATCATCTTCCTACCGTTGAACTTTTGCAGTTTGTTGGCAGCGTATCTGACTGCAGCCCATGTTGGTGTGAAACCACCTCCTATCAATCTAAGCAATTCATCTTCGTTCACTTCCTCGATGTTGTATCCATTGTTGGATACTGCCGTAAATGCCACAAATATAGTGTTGCAATTTATACTCTTGAGTGCCCTAGCTAGTGTTGCTGCAGCCATTTTTGCTATCCTGAGTGGATTTCCCACCATTGAACCACTACAATCAATCAGTATTGCAATGTTGAATCCCTCAGTGGTATCTTCCGTCTCGAATACGTCTGTAACGTTTTTGTCAATCTTGTGCCTTATTATTTGGTCTATGTCTATCTCTGTACCTTCTGAATCATTGTCCAACATTATGCGTGCACGGATTTGCTTGAATAATTTTGACAGTCTCGCTGCAAGCTTGTAGTCAGGTTCGATTGTTGCCTCTACTGTTTTATCTACATACTCAATAATATTACCATATACCTTCTTACTTTCCATCCTATTGATATCTGGTTCAATCATTTGCTTTATTTTTTGCTCTAGTTCAATGATTTGCTTCTCTGCTTCTTCCCTAGCTTCTTCGTACAGTTCTTCAGTGGTCCTCTCCAACATATTTTTGTAGTTATACCCGAACTGTGTGCACATGTCAGACTCAGTTTTGGCTCCTGTGAACTTGAACAATACTTGATCAAGCTTATTACCATCAATGTCTTCCGCCTTAATTCCCTGTTCCTCTTGTTCCTCGTCCTCACTAACCTGTCTACCTTGACCTTCGTCCTGGTCTTCGTCCTGTACTGTTTCTTCTGTGCCATCGTCCTTGTCTATGTACTTCTCAATCAACTTCAGAGTCTCGATCGTTGCTGCAACAGTAGCCTTGAAGCTCTTGTTCTCGACCTTTTTCAGAATTCTCAGAAAGTGTTGTGCCAGTATTTTTATCTCTGGAACTGATATTTCGTGGATCGTGTTCGGATCGCACCTTACTGCATTCAGGATATCAACTAGGTTGTCAGATTTTATCATATTTCTGGCCAATCTCTGAAGCATATTTTGTCTAACCTTTCCGCTTCCAGGATACAGTCTGTTCCATAGGTAGTCAACCCTGTAATCCTCTATCATATTGAGGATAATTCTGACAATCTCACTGTGAACCTTGGTGACATCTGTGATTACTTTGACTGCATCAACGTCAGAACCAAAGACAATGTGGCTAAGTTCATGTTCAAATGACCTGTAGTACTCTTGTTCATTGGCAAAATTTGCTAGATATGATTTATTCATAGACATCACTATTTTGTGCGTGTTTCTGTACGTTGTAACAAAATTTGAATCTGGGGTTGTGTCAAAAATTAGATAAATTGGCTTATTAACCACTTGTTCAAAGATTTCCTTGGTCTTATAATATTTACCTTTCTTAATCTTGATCATATCATCACACCTCCACACCGAAGATGCTGAGAATTCTTGCCCTGATTGTGTCTCTCTCATTGCTGTCGTCGTACCTATTGACTACTGTGTTTCTCAGTGCAAATTTGAGTGCTGTCTCAGTGTTACCAAATGTTTCCTTGTAAGTTCTGAAAAGTTCTGCAAACAGTGCAAGGTCTCTCGTGCTCAGTGCGTAGCTGAGTTCGCCTCTTGCATAACCGTTTCTCGTTTCAATTGCCAACGTGATTATCAGTTTTCTGACATCTTCGTCAAGGTCACTGATTTTGCTCAGAATCCTGTCTTCCTTGTCCTCACTTGGATAGCTATGATAGATTTCTGCAAATCTGCTCCTCAAGTCCTCGTTGAGTTCATGAACACCACCGTAATAGCTCGGATTCATTGTACCGACAATCAAAAGCTTGCATTCTGGACAGAGCTTGAACGTTTTGCCAATCTCTGGTATGTATACGTGTCTCCTCCAGTCTAGAAGCTGGTTAAGCACCTTCTGCATGTTTGGACTAAGTGCATTGATTTCCTCGAATACCAGGATTGCTGTACCGTACTGGTTAGCAACTTCAATCGCTGCAGGCATCACTCCAAGCTCGTAAACAACCTCGTCGCCAACCAGAAGGAATCTACCTATCAAGTCTTGTCTCTTGGTGTTCTCGCTGCAGTCGAACTGAATTATCGGTATGTTGTTCTTTGCTGCAAATGCTGCGATGCTCAATGTCTTGCCAGTGCCCTTGGGACCAACCAGAAGTAGTGGCACACCTGACTCAAGGTGAGCCTGATAAATTCTGAACTCGCTGTCTGTCTCAACGTATTCTGGAACTCCCCTAGGAAGGTAATCCTCTGCGTTGACAGGCAAAACCCTGATTCCGTTTCCTCCAATCTGTGTTGGAGTTCTGTGGTTCTTTATATAGATCATCAAGTCCTTCCAGGAAACTTTGACGTCAAAACCGCATCTGTGCTTCAGGACTCCAGCGAGGTTTGCAATGTACCTGTCATCTCTGGCGTAGTCGACTTCTCCTCTGTACTTGTGTGTAAGTTCCTTGGCGGTTTCCAGGTCTATTTTCTCAACACCACTCTCCAAAACCCATCCAGCCAAACCTTTTACATCCCACTTTTCCATCCCATTCATCTCACTCACCTCACAATAAAGTTATCCTCAAAGTTTATAAACCTTTTGGTTTACCATAAGGTTTAGTTAAAAATT
>LDZR01002007.1_pt1 | contig 10016 bp, 8 predicted proteins | sample 615371 | NCBI WGS metagenome assembly LDZR01 (sample SAMN03408294, study PRJNA278302) | terrestrial metagenome | isolation source: oil reservoir sample K2 | place: USA: Alaska, North Slope, Kuparuk formation | collected 2013
GTATACCGAAGCTTCTCTATAAGTAAACAAGGGTATCAGGGGAACGTTAAGCCTCAAGGCAAGGGTAAAAGCGCCGCGGGGGGTTGAGGCCAACCTTCCCATGAAGGGGAGAAAAATCCCTTGGGACCCCTCATCCTGATCTACCAATATGACGAGAAGCTCTCCCTTCTCAAGGCATCTAACGCGCTGCCTTAACATTCTATCCTTGGGGATGAGCTTTGCGCCATACTTTCTCCTTATCCCCTCTATATATTCAGCGAAAAAGGGGTCATTAGGAGGCCTCACTATCACATTTATCGGGAGCCCCAAGGAGGAAAGGTAGGCCAAGGTAAGCTCCCAGTTGCCAAAGTGTGCCGAAACGATTATTCCTCCGTTTTTGGCATATTCCAGCCCCTCGGAGATATAAAGACTCTGTAGTTCCTCTACCTCCATCTTCTCGAGGCTTATGACTTCAAGAATGCTCATACCCAAGTGCTCGAAAAGCCCCTTAAGTATCTCATGGCGCCTATCCCTTAGAAGACCACCGAAGGCCAGAGATATATTCTCGAGGGCTATCCTTTTCCTTTTCAAAAATAGAGGAAGATAGTAAAAAGCCCTACCAAGCCTTCTCCCATATTCCTGATTTTCCTCAAAACTCGATTTTAAAGCCCTCTCCCTGATTCTATTAAAGATCCAGTGAAGAAAGCCCACTTACGGCCTCAAGCACCTCCTCGACCGATATGGAAAGCATACATAACTTGGAAGGACATGACCTTCTTCTGCACGGGTTACAACCAACCAAATGATAAAGGACCTTAACCCTCGGTCCCCACGGATAGTTCCTCCAATAAGTTGTGGGGCCGAAAAGAGCTATCGTAGGGGTTCCTAAAGAGCCAGCTAAATTTGTGGGGCCAGTGTCAACGCCGATTGCGAGATCGCACATGCTCAAAAAGGCGCAGGTTTCCAATAAGGAAAGCTCACCGCCGAGATTTAAAAGGCCATCGATATCGAACTTTCTTGCATCGTCCCCCCCTATTACCACGGGTATGAAACCAAGCTTTAAGAGAGCCCAAGAAAGCTTCTCCCACCTTTGGGTCGGCCAGGTTTTCGATTCCCAAGTGCTTGCAGGGATTAAAGCCACAACCTTTTTAGAAAGAAGCCCTTCAAATTTTCTTAAGGCCTTCACCTTAACCTCTTGAGGGATATAAGGGCCTGCAAAGGGAGCTTTGGGAATATCCAGCTTAAAATAATGCCTAATAACATCAAGATACCTTTCGGCCACATGAAGGCTTTCAGGCCTCGCTGAAACCCTTTTTAAAAATAAGGGGTTACCTTCGGAGGCATCGGGAAAGGTTAGCTTAGCGGAAGCCTTAACGAAAAGCGAAATTAAAGCGCTCTTGAAGTCCCCCTGAAGGTCAAAGAGGGCATCGAATTTCTCGCTTCTTAACTCCACTATGAGATTTCCCACTTCCTTTAAAAAGGAAGGCCACCGAAAGCCCCTCAATAGAGCCTTCAAGTGGCCTTTTTTAACGGGCAACAATTTCTTTACCCTCGGGTCTTTCTCAAGAAGGGGTTTAAACCCTTCATCGATAACCCAATACACCTCAACTCCATCAAGGGAGCTTAAAACCTCAAGGGTTGGAAAGGAATGAGCTATGTCTCCAAGAGAGCTCAGCTTTATAACTAAGGTCCTCAAAGAACCTCCTTAGCCACCTCCGCGAAGGCGGAAACTATTTTATCCAGCCTCTCCTTCTCTACCTTAGCGCTTATATCTAAGCTCAAAGCCCTTTCAAGTATCCCCGTAGAACGGGCATATTTTTCAGGAGAATAGTTTTTCCTTAAAGTATCGTTAAAGGCACACTCAAAGGGACATCTATGAGCAAGCAAGCTCTTCCATTCCATCATATGCTCCCAGTTGGGAACGAAATGCCAGCGGTTTGAAGCAAGGTGGGCAACGCCTATCCCCCTCTTCGATAATCCCTCTTTAAAGGCGAGGGCCTTTTCCCTGGATGGGAGAAAAACGGTCAGGGTCGAAGCTATCTCTCCCTCCGGGTCTGGTATCTCCCTGAAGGTTATCCCTTTTATCTCGGCTATCCTTTCCTTAAGATACCTTTTGTTTTCCTTGTGTCTTCTTATAACCTCATCCATCTTAGAAATTTGCGCCAATCCCAATGCCCCCTGAAGCTCACTCATCCTGTAATTGAAACCTATGGAATAACGCTTCTCCAGAGCCCTCGGAACGCTCATATCGTGAATATGTCCATGGTCGTGATAACAATCGGCCCTAAAGAAGAGCTCTTCATCATCGGTAATTACCATGCCACCTTCGCCCGTGGTTATTGGCTTGTAAAAGTCGAAGCTAAAGGTCCCGAAATGGCCGAAGGTCCCGAGCTTCCTACCTTTATAGGATGCCCCACAGGCCTGCGCGTTATCCTCTATCAAATATATACCATGTTTATCGGTTATCCTTTTTATTTCATCTATCTTGGCCTGAACCCCCGTCATATGAACCGCTATGACCACCTTCGTTCTATCAGTAATATTCTTTTCTAAATCCTCAGGGTCAAGGTTTAAGGTTTCATCTATGTTCACAAAGACGGGAATAGCACCACAGTCGAGTATGGCCTCTGGAGTAGCAACGAAGGTGAAACAGCTGGTTATCACCTCATCACCCGGTCCTACCCCCAGTGCAGCCATGGCAACCTTCAAGGCGGCAGTTCCAGACATGACGCCTAAGGCATACTTAGAACCCATGTATTCAGCAAACTTCTTTTCAAACTCCCTAACCGCGGAAACACCGAGCATTTGCTCCGCCGCATACCTGTGAAGAACCCCCCTATCAAGAACCTTTATTACTTCCACTATCTCCTCCTTGCCAAAAAACTCGCTACCAGGCATTAAAATCCCTCCTCCCTTCCAAAGTTATATACTTCCCGATAGATGTTATATATCTCCTCATAGCCTATGCGACGAGGGTTATTGGCCAAGGGACGCTCCACCTCAAGGGCAGAGGCCGCTAAACGCGGTAAATCCTCCTCGGGGACACCCAAATCGGCAAGGCTAACTGGTAGATTAAGGTCGTAAAGTAACTTAAGAAGGGCATCGTATACGGAAAAGGCTGCATCCCTTAAAGAAAGGTTTTCGGCTTTCTCTCCAAGTATGGAAGCAACCAGGGCGTATTTGTGAGGAACAGCTATCGCGTTGTAAAGAGAAACATGCGGGATTAAAACGGAATTGGCAAGACCGTGCCCAATCCCATAAAAGGCGCCCAAAGGATAGGACATGGAGTGACATGCTCCTACACCAGCGTGCGCCAAAGCAATGCCCGCAAGAAAGCTACCAAAAAGCATCCCTTCACGGGCTTCGATATTATCCGGAACAGCATAGGCAATCCTTATGTTTTGAGAAATCAGCTTTAAGGCTTCAAGAGAAAACATTTCGCTCATGGAATTTGAGGAACGAGCCACATAGGACTCAAGAGCATGGGTTAAAGCATCCATACCAGTCGAGGCGGTCAAGGAAGGGGGCAAAGTAACGGTGAGCTCGGGATCAAGAATCGCAAGGTCAGGTATTATATGAGGGCTGTTAATACCACCCTTTTTTCTCTCATCAAATAGAAAAACGGCCGTAGGGGTAACCTCGCTACCAGTACCCGCGGTTGTGGGTATGGCTACGATAGGAATTCCCCTTCGAGGAACTTTGTTAACGCCTATATAATCACGAGCCTTACCACCATGCGATGCTACGACGCTTGCTCCCTTTGCAACATCGATGGAGCTTCCACCACCCACGCCTATAACCAAAGCACATTCTTTAGCCAGTTCTCCTGCCCTATCTGCCTGCTCAACCCGAGGTTCGGGAGTAACTCCATCGTAAAGAATATGCTCTCTGCCAGATATCTCTATCTCCCTTATAACATGTTCAACTATCTCGGTCTTAGAGAGATTCTCATCGGTGACTATCAATACTTTACCAGGCGGAAAGTTTTTCAGCTCGTCGGGAAGCTTCCTTAAGGTTCTTGCACCAAATATCACCTTACCGGCAGTTCTAAAAATGAAGGGTTTAATCTCAAACACCTCCCATAAGGTCATTTATCACACTAAGATATCTATTTACCACCCCTTTGGAGAAAGACAGGGCTCTCTTAAGCGATAGGGAAATCTCGGAAAGCCTCTCCTCATCAAGGAGCAGTTCCCTAACCTTCCCATATAACTCGTCTTCATCTTTAACCATAAAACCTGCCCCTATGCTTTGAAGAAAATGTGCTTCCTCAAAGAAATCGTTTATATAAGGCCCGTAAAGAACGGGCTTGCCCCAAGAGGCAGGTTCAATTAGGTTATGGCCACCCAATGGAACTAAGCTTCCTCCACAGAAGGCAAGGGTAGAAACGGAGTAAAGCTTGAAAAGCTCCCCCATAAGGTCCCATAAAACGACCTTTGTCCTCGGATTAACGCTCCTTAAGGAAAACTCAAGGTTGTGGTCTTTAAGAAGCTTTGCCACCCTGAAGGCTCTGTCGGGATGTCTCGGAACCAGAGCCAATCGAAGGTTCGGAAAGTCCCTCAAAAGCCTTTTATAAACCCTTAACACTATCTCCTCCTCACCTTCATGGGTGCTTCCACAAACCCATAAAGGCTCATCGTTTAAGGCAAGAAGCTCTCTCATCTCTCCCTTAAAAGAATCCCTCATATTCTCCAAAACGGATTCATACTTCAAGTTTCCCATCACCTGAACCCTCTGAGGAGGAGCTCCTAACTCTATGAAGCGGTCTCTATCCCTCTCCGTCATAGCGCCTATAAAATCGAAACTTGAAAGAACCTTCTTCAAAAAGGGAGAGATAAGCTTATAGCTACCATAAGATCTATCGGAAATTCTTCCGTTAGCTAATATCAATTTCACTCCTCTCTTCTTTAAGGTGGTTATCATAAGGGGCCACAGCTCCGTCTCCACAACTATATATAGAGAAGGTTTAATTCTATCTATTGCCCTGTTAACCACCCAAGGCAAATCCCAAGGATAAAAAAACAGCTCTTTAACACCGCTTTCCCTCGCAACGGAATACCCAGTCAAGGTGGTAACGGAAAGGCAAGCCTCCTTAAGCCTTCTTAAAAGAGGAAGGATCGCCTTAACCTCTCCAACGGAAACGGCATGTATCCAGACTCTCTTCTCCTTAGGAGGGGGAAGAGAAATTCTCCCCATCCTCTCATCAAAGCCTTGAGAGTAGCGTCTCCTCAGATAGGGATAGAGGGAGAAAAAAAGGGCACTCCCCAACAGGGAGTAAATAACCATTCTAAACTATCCCCGCTTTCAAGAGATCGTGAATATGAACTATACCAACGATATTATCATCACCGTCAACCACAGGCAAAACCGATATTTCGTGTCTTTCCATCAAAGCTAAGGCTTCAGCGGCAAGCTTCCCCAAAACTATCTTCTTGGGATTCCTTATCATAACCTCACCAACCTTTTTATCAAGAAGGGAGTAGCCGTAGCGTTCAAGAAGTCTTCTTAAATCTCCATCGGTAAGTATGCCAACAAGGTGACCATCCCTTTCGACAAGTATCGTACCAAAACCCTTGGAAGTCATCTCAAATAGGGCATCCTTAAGCACAGTCCATTCCCTCACAAGGGGTATCTCCCTTCCGGTATGCATAACATCCTCTATCCGCAAAAGTAGCTTTCGGCCCAAACTTCCATCGGGGTGAAACATGGCAAAGTCTCCCTTGCTTAACCCTCTCATCCTCGCAAGGATAACAGCCAAGGCATCTCCTAAGGCAAGCATGACGGTTGTACTCGAGGTAGGGGCAAGGCCTAAAGGACAGGCTTCCTGATTAACGGAGGTATCCAAAACTATATCAGACTCCTTAGCTAAGGTTGATGAAGGCTTACCCGTAAAGGCGATTATCTTCGTCCCTATCCTCTTAAAATAAGGGAGGCTTAATAAAACCTCTCTCGTCTCTCCGCTGTTGGAAAGAATCAATGCCACATCCTCTTTCTTAACCATGCCTAAATCGCCGTGAAGCGCCTCGGCGGGATGGAGAAAGAAAGAAGGAGTCCCCAACGAAGAAAGGGTGGCCGATATCTTCCTTCCCACCAATCCTGACTTTCCCATACCCATAACTACTACCCTACCCGGGGATGAGTATATAAGCTTTGCCGCCTTAACGATTTCCTCTCCAAGCCTATCCCTCAACGTTAAAATCTCTCTGGCTTCTATCTCCAAAACCCTTTTAGCCTCTTCAAGAAACCTTATATCCCCCATGGCTATATCTTCTTATCCTCCTCCACGACATCAAGAAGTCTTTCAAAGAAATCCGGCATAGCCGATATCACATTTACCCAATTCGGTATTATAGGCAAAGACATGGGATCCCTCAATATCTCTTCACCAGCTATATCGATAGCCTTTGAGAAGGCAAGGACCATCATATGCTCTCCATGCAAATTATATTTCAGGGAATTTATCAAGGCATCGTTATGATATCCCCTTATCATTTTTAAAGCCTCCGTATAATAGGTGGCTTTAAGAGTCTTAAAGAATCCTTCAGAAAATACGACGCCCCTCCCGGCAAGACTCCTAAATAGCATCTTGGCTATATCCACAGCCATCTTCAAAAGTCCCTTTTTCGGGTCATCGGGATCTATAACCTGATGCTTATGATCGTAAACATCAGCGATATCAACCTGACATATGGTTCCAAGCGTTGATAGCCTGTAGACTTCAGCAAGAATCCCTATCTCAATTCCCCAATCGGAAGGAATCCTTAACCTTATGGCAAGCTCAGAGGTCATTGCGAATTCCCCCGAAAGGGGATATCTAAAGCTGTCCAAGTAAACCAAGAAGTCTATTCTCCCCAATATATTCATAAGAGCCCTTAAAAGGGGAGTTAGGAAAATCCTCATAACTCTCCCATTAAGTTTATCGGTAAAGCGAGCATAATACCCCTTAGCAAAATCGAAGCTTAAACGGGGATTCGCTATAGGATAAACAAGTCTTGTAAGAAGCTCCCTCTTGTATGTTAAGATATCACAGTCGTGCGAAGCTATAGTATGAAACTGTCTCCTTGCAAGAGCATATCCGTAACCAATCCAGACCGCCATCCCCTTTCCTCTTTCCCAAGGGCCAAACTCATCCCAGAGCTTTCTATAAAGCTCCTGCATACGAGGCCCATCATTCCATATAACCACGACCTCTTGGGGAAGCTTGGAAAGAAACCTCTTCACATAGCGAAAGCCCTCCTCATCAGCCCTATCCAGAGATAAAACTATCAAGTCTACATAGTCGGCGGTAGCCAGCTCATCCACTATCTTGGGCATCGCATCTCCCTCAAACTCGGAAAATAAGGAAGGCAAGACCAACGCTACCTGGCTGTAAGGTTTGAATTTCTTCAGTTCGCTTATCAAAAGGTCTTCATTGTCCCTTCTTAATCTGTGAAGGGTAGTTATAACGCCGTTTTGAAAGAAATCCGCCATCCCCACTTCACCCCCTCAATATTTTGAAGATGGCTTCGGCCCAACCAAAGGGACCCGGTTGCTCGGTGACATATAGATTATGGAGGTTAAGCTCGGGTAACCTGCCGGATTTGCCTCGAACCAGAACCGGATAATCTACCTCCTTAAGCATGGGAAGATCGTTTTCTCCGTCTCCCAAACCTATAAAAACCACCTCGCATCCGGAATAGATGTTCTTAAATCTCTCCCTAAGAATCCTGACAGCCTTTCCCTTGTCGTTATCTCCGGTTACAGAGTAAAACCTACTCCCTTTAGTGAGCTTGAGCCCATGCTTCTTTAGGAAACTTTCAAGAGAAGGGGCAAGCTCATCATCAATGAGAATCGTCTCTGAAAAATCTCTCCTTTTGGCCAAATCGGCCTCCTTCAAGCTTAACCCACTTACCCGCGCAACCTCTTCCACGGAGAGCTCATGAAATCCCTTAAAGTTCAACCCTAAAGCTTCCTTCGCCTTTTTAAGGATTTCAACTATAAAGCTATGGGGAACCCCCAGGGATATTATCTCATAATCTTCACCGGAAGGAAGAAAGATTCCTCCTCCGTTCTCCGATATAAATGGATACTCTTTTAAAGATAGCCTCTCCCTATATAGCTCAATCTCCGCCCTCGTTTTACTCGAGCATAATATAAGAGGAATATTCTTCTCCCTTAAAAGCTTTAATGCTTCCTCCGCTCCCTCGAAAGAATAGCTCTCATCGAGAAGGGTGCCATCGAGGTCACTAATCACAAACTTTACCTCTTTTTGTTTCATCTTTCCTCTCATCCCATACCTTTATAAGATAAGGCTTATTGTCTTCGAAAACCTGTGCCTGCGTCTCAACGTGAGCCTCCGCCTCCTCGGAAGTCATGTTCATGGTCTCGTTGATGAAAGAGGCAACCCTTCCAAAATAAAGAGGCATCAAAAGCATGACAAGCTTTCTCGTATTAACCGCCCACACGTTATAGGTAGCTGCCCACTCATAAACTATTTTGGACCATATATCTATGGGAATTATAAAATCTCTAACGGATAGGTCGGCAAGCCTTTCTATATACTCAAAAAGCTCCTTGGAAAGTATGTTCTGCCAAACGGGAGCAAACTGTTTAAAACCCATCTTAAATTCGTAAACCAGATTCTCAAGGTCTACCTTTACCGGCTCCGGCTCGTGTTTCTCAGGAGATCCAAAGGTTTCAACGGGAACGCTTTTTTCCACGCTCCTCCAGTAAGGTTCATGCTCCCTCATTAGGTAAAACATGGTCCATACGACTTCACGGAACATGGGACCAAGATGCAACGCAGGGTCTTTCGCATCATGGACCTTAACTCCAAGGTTGGCCTGGCAAACCTTAAATCCATTGACTATCGCCTCGGTCGTAACCCATATATCTATACCGAAGCGAGCTACCTCCGTGTCCCAAACGGGCTTTTTAAGATAAGCTTCAACAAGCTTGTTAGAAAAGGCGAAATCCCCACCTATGGGCTGTCTGATTCTTTTACCGTATAAGGCCCTTGTAACATTGTAAACTATGTTATTTGTTATAGTCCCATCGTGCTTGTGCCTTATGTACACGGGAGCCACAAAGTCGAAATCCCTTTCCAAGACAGGCGTAAGTAGCTCCTTAACCCACTCCGATGTAATACTTCTAAGGTCGGCATCAACGGTAATGCAGGCTTTAGCTTCCAAAAGAGAGGCCACTTCAAAAATAAGCCTCACCGCACTACCCTTTCCACTAGGCCCGCGGTATATGGCGACGACCTTTTCCTGCCACGGCTTGAGCTCCACATCTTCCACCACTTCCCTTGAGTCGTCAGTAGACCCACCATCTGCAACAACTATGACGCTTCTTAAATCTCTGTAATATTTGTGAAGTCCCTCACTTGCCATTCGAACAACATGTCCTATTGTCTTTTCATTGTTGTAGCAAGGTATTCCCACAATTATATCCGCCTTTTCTATTTCCTCTACCCTCTTACGAATCTGCGGTCTTAAAGTAGAAGTGTAAATTTTAAACACCCCCCCTCAATTATATCAGAAAGATAAAGCCTTTTCTAAAAAATATCTATGTAGCCTCGTATCATCGGTGAGCTCAGGATGAAAGGTTAACCCTATCAGGTTTCCCTGCTCGACGCCGACAACCTCCTCTCCTAAAAAAGCCAAAGGCTTAACTCCCTCATAGAGCCTCAAAATCCTGGGAGCCCTTATGAAAACCCCTCTAAAGGGCTCACCCTCATCAAAGGAAAGCTTAAGGGGAGCCTCAAAGCTATCTACCTGACGGCCATAAGCATTTCTGCTTACCCTTATATTTAAAAGGGAAAAGCCTCTTTGACCCTCAATCCCACCCTCTATCTCCTTGGCAAGCATGATTATGCCCGCACAGGTTCCCATAACGGCAAGGCCGTTTAAAATCAAATCCTTAAGCTCATCAAAAAGGCCATCCCTTAAAAGTAGCTTAAAGATGGTGGTGCTCTCACCACCGGGAATTATCAATCCCCTTAAGCCTTGGAGGTCTTCCCTCCTCCTTAAAGGAAAGACCTCCCCCTTTAAATTCAT
>LDZR01000691.1_pt1 | contig 9969 bp, 9 predicted proteins | sample 615371 | NCBI WGS metagenome assembly LDZR01 (sample SAMN03408294, study PRJNA278302) | terrestrial metagenome | isolation source: oil reservoir sample K2 | place: USA: Alaska, North Slope, Kuparuk formation | collected 2013
TATTTATTGTGAAGACAAAATAACTGGCCTGAAGGCCAGTTATTTCTTGTATTTTGTGACCTGTCTTAAAAAATTGTGTCTGAACTCTCTATCTTTTTCTGTTTCGACATCCTTGATTTTGTATCCATCTACCACACCAAGAACAGCTCTTCCTTGATCTGTTTCAGTTACAATTACCTGAAGTGGGTTTGCTGTAGCTGCGAAGATTCTGCAAACTTCCTGAACATTTTTGATTTGATTGAGTATGTTTATGGGGTAACCATCTTTGATAACAAGTACAAATAGATGCCCAGCACCTATATTTCTGGCATTTTCGATTGCTACATCAGTTAATTGCTGGTCATTGCCTTCATACCTTATCAGGCAAGGGCCACTTGCTTCATTAAAAGCCAGGCCAAATTTAATATTTGGGTTTGTTGTGACTATGACTTCATACAAATCTTCCACGGTCTTAATAAAATGTGAATGACCTATAATGACGTTAGCCCCTTCTGGAATTTTGACCTGTACAATCTCAAAATTCATGAAAAATCACCTCCTGTATCTCAGGAGAATTATACTATAACGGACTTTCAGAATGAGAGCTGTCTAATTTCAAGTTGCAGAAGAACTCGATATTGTCCATGAACAGATGAAAAATATAGGGATCATAATGAGCTTTTTCCTCTTCCATGACACGTAGAGCTTTTTCTAACGAATAAGCAGATCTATAGTATCTAACTGATGTTAACGCGTCAAAAACATCCGCAATCGCCACAATTCTTGCTTCCAGAGGAATCTGCTCGCCTTTTAATCCGTGAGGATATCCACTTCCATCAAACTTTTCGTGATGGTATAAACATACTTTCATACATGCTGACAACAATTCGTCTTCCGGATAAATTTTCGAAATTGTCGAGAAAAGTTCAGCTCCCCTCCTGGTGTGGCTTTTCATAGTATTGAACTCATCATATGTTAGCGAAGACGGTTTACAGAGAATCGATTCAGGAACAAGTATTTTTCCTATATCATGAAAAAGTGCCGCAATCCTCAAATTATCGTGAAATTGAAAATCAATCTTTTTGTTTTCCAGAAAGTAGAGATTTGCCAGGATAGAGGAAATAATTTTTACATTTTTCGAATGTTCGTAAGTGGGGAAGTTTTTATACTCAATGATTTTCATTGCGAACTCTGTAAAGGCCCTGAGATCTGTTGACTTTTTTTCTTTTTCAAGGGCAGATCTCAGAAAATCCTGAACTGTTTCTTTTTCAACAACACTATCTGCACCAGCCTTTAATGCTATGGTGGTTGTTTTAAGCCTGTCATCCGTAACAGCAAGAATATACGGATGTATGAAGGATATATCATTTCTTATTGCACGTATCAAAGGAAGAATATTGAATGGATAATCACAATATGTTATGAGAAGGTCATATTCACAGGGTGATTTTCGACAGATCCTGTAGGCATCTATGCAGTTTTCGCATATGTCAAGTAAACATTTTCCCTGAAGAAACTCTTGAATGCTTTTGAGTTTATTTCTGCTTTCCGCAACTATTAGTATTTTTTTCTGCTGCATCGTATCTCCTCCTGACATTTATATAGTTATAATGACAACTAACGAGAATGATGATTATTGATAGTACATTGAAGAAATCTAAGTTCAAAGTTACGACGAGGAAAGTTTTTATTCAAAAATAGTGCTGAAAAACTATAGAGTTTGCGATTGACACGATAATACAAAAAATGCGAAAATACACTTAGAAAAAGAAAAATCATTTGAATCTTTACTATCAATAATCATCATTATTTTGATTTATAAATTTTTCTCATTCTTAATATTACCTTTCACTTTTGTTTTAAAATATTATGCCTGCAATTGATTGAAACTACGTCCGATCGGTGATGAAAATGTCTCTCTTTAACGTATATCTACATAATTTAAGGAGGCCGGGATCATGAAAACAGATGTTGATTTACTCAAACGTTTTGAAGCCGTTCTTCGGAGTCAAAAATTGAGTTCAATGACCGTCAGAGCCTATATGTCCGCTGTGAGGAAATTTACACAGAGCATTGAAGAGCTCAATGTAGAAGAGATCCTCAAATGGGCTGAAACAACTGCAGAAGGTCGGAAGCCATCTACAGTGAATCTATATTACTGTGCTATAAGAAGATTTCTTGAGGAAGTTTCTCCAGAAATATTACTTGATTTAAGAAACAAACTTAAAGTTAAGGGAAGGTCTTCTACTATACCGAAAGCGCTTTCTGAAAGAGAGTTTCTAAAGTTATGGAACAAGGCTGTTAAGATATTTGATGAAGATTACAGGCAACTTCTTATTGTTGGCCTTGCAGGCTATGCAGGTTTGAGGGTTAGTGAGATCAGATCTTTAAAAGTAGGGCACATAAATCTTCGGGAAGATCATATATTGGTTAATGGAAAAGGAAGGAAAATGAGAATAGTTCCGATTCCTTCCAAACTTAAACCCTATATATTCAAGATAGTTCCTAAATTGAAAGAAGAAGAACCTCTCTTGAAAAATCTTTCCGGCAAACCAATAACTTCCCATGGTATTTCATATCTGCTCAAAAATCTTGCAAAGAAAACTGGAATTAAACATATATCACCGCATGTTTTAAGGCACACCGCTGCGACGAATCTTTTGAAGAAAGGTGTAAATCTCAAAATTGTCCAGGAATTTCTTGGGCACTCGAGTCTGGCGACCACGGAAAGGTATCTGAGAGTGACTATCAACGATATGAAAGAAAATTTGAGAAAAGCAGGTTATTGAAAATCAAAAGGTTAATTTTACCTCCTCAAGAACGGTTTCAATTGAGATCTTCAATTTCTGAAGCTCGGTTTCATTAAGAATTTTAAGAGGTGATCTGCATCCGCCTGCGTTGATTCCTCGCCAGCTCAAAACTGTTTTCAATATAGGAATACTTGCTCCATCTCCCAAGGCAAGTGAAAGTTTTGTAAGTTTTCTCTGAGTTTGCCTTGCTCCTTCGATATCACCTTTTTTGAACTGCTCATACAGCCTTACAAAAAACTCGGGGAAAACTGCTGCAGGACCTGAAACACACCCCTTTGCCCCCATTTGAAGTATGCTCAAAAAAGCCCTGTCGCAACCAACAACTACATCGAAGTCTTGATAAGTGTCGTTTATCAAGGAAAGTACGTGTAAAAGATCACCACTGCTGTCTTTTATCCCAACAATATTGGGATTTTTCTCATGGATTTGATTTGCTATTTTTGGAGTTATCCAGTTTCCAGTCAAACCAGGTATGTTGTAAAGATATATTGGAAAGTCCTCCACATTTTTGGTGACCCTTAAGAAGAATTCAACAATCTCATCTGACCGGTATTTGTAATAAAAAGGTGAAACGATCGCCGCACCATCTGCACCGGCTGATTTCGCGTGAGCCAACAGGTCACTCACTTCTTCAATTCTGAGTGCGCCACAGTGGGCAATCAAGGTAACCCTTTTGTCAACAGCTCTCACAAAACTCTCCAATGCCTTTTTTCTTTCTTCCAATGTCAAGAGCAAACCTTCACCCGTTGTACCAAGTGCGAAGATTCCATTAACGCCCTTTTGTATTAGAAAATCAACATACTCCTTTATTGACTGATGATCTACCTTTGTCCCATCTTCATTCAAAGGAGTTAATGCTGCAACAGTAACACCACAAAGTCTTTTCATGGTGAACCCCCTTTATATCTTTCCGATTTTCTTCAAAATCTTTTTCATGAATTCCTTCTCATCATCTGTGGCTGGTAATAGTGGCATTCTTGGCGTCGATGTTGGTAGTTCTGTGATGAGTTCAAAGGCTGCTTTTATCATTGGTGTTGGATTGATCCTGTTGGTCAAGCCACGGAAAGAAACGAAGACTTCAAAAAGCTTTTGAAACAGTTCCTTCGCCTTCTCAACTCTACCGCTTATGAAGTCATCTATCATCTCTCTCATCTCGTGCCCGATTATGTGAGAACCTCCGCTAACAACACCAACACCACCCTGCGTGATTACCTGAAGAACCATTGTGTCATCGCCAGAATACACAGGTATCCTTCCCTTTGAAGCTCTGATGTATTCCGTTGCTTGAAGGGGATTTACACCGGCCTCGTCTTTGATGGCAAAGATGTTATCTATTTTGCACAATCTTGCCAGAGTCTCAGGTGCAATGTTCACACCTGTAAACAACGGGATGTTGTAGACCATAACGGGTAGCGATGTGTTCTGCGCAATTTGTTTGAAATGAGCGTATATTCCCTCCTGCTCGGGTTTACAGTAATATGGAGCCACAACCATGATAGCGTCATAACCGAGTTTTTCCGCAATCTTTGTATATTCGATAACCTCACCAACATATATACTTCCTGTACCAGCTATAAGTGGAACTTCATTTTTGATCTCATCTTTTACCTCTTCAAATAATTTGATTCTCTCATTAAAATTGAGTGCATAAAACTCACCAGTAGTACCTGCAACAATTATCGAATCACAGAGTTTGTTCTCTTTGAGGTATCTTGCGACCTTTCTTGCTGTTTTGTAATCAACCGATTGATCTGAATTGTGAAAAGGTGTTATCATGGGAACAAGAATCCTACCAAATTTTGTAAAATCTCTCATGGCTTTTCCTCCTTTAGCCGTTGTAGCCAAACAATTTTGGTAAGAACAGAGCAATATCAGGAAAATAGGTTACCAAAACGAGCCCCAGGATTTCGATAGGTATCCAGAATTTGAGCATTTCTTTAAACACATCTTTGACCGGAGTGCCGCTTATAGCACTGGTAATGAAACCTGTTTGTGCGTATGGAGGTGTGTCAAGGCCTATCATTATATTAAGAACACTCAAAACGCCGAAATGTACCAGATCAATGCCCGCTGCTTTGATTAATGGTAAAAGAATAGGTATGACTACCAGTATTGTTACTGACGCGTCCACAAACTTCCCGAGAACAAAATACAGAACATTTATGCTCAAAAGGAGAAGAATTTTGTTTGAAATCAATCCGGTATTTGTAAAGAATTCTGCCATTAAAATCGCTACTTTTTCCCTCGTGACGATGTAACTTACCAGTTGTGCGGCAACAACCATTATGCTTATATAACCAACATCTTGAGCGGATTTTATGAGAATTTTATACAATTTTTTCAAACCCAAGGTTTTGTAGACGAGAAAGCTGATGATTATCGAGTAACCAACTACCACGGCGGCTGCCTCAGTTGGTGTGTACATGCCACCGTACATACCAATGAGTAAAATTATAGGTGCCAAAAGCGCAGGAAGAGCACTGAAGAAAGATCTGATTAGTGATTTGAATTGGACTTTTTCACCGGCAGGATACTTTCTTACTACAGAAAGAATGTAAACCAGAATCATTTCCAGCCCAGCGAGTAGAAGCCCTGGTAGAAAACCTGCGAGAAATAAATATCCAAGTGATGCTCCGGAAATCATTGAATACAGAACCATTGGTATGCTTGGTGGTATTATCGGTCCGATTGTTGCCGAAGCAGCTGTTACAGCACAAGAAAAAGGTCCATCATATCCGGCATCTTTCATAGCTTTTATCTCTATATTTCCAAGGCCGGCAACGTCGGCAAGCTGTGAACCACTCATGCCGGCAAAGATGATACTTGCGGCGATATTTGCATAACCAAGGGCACCACGGGTTCTTCCAAAAGATTTTCTAACAAAATCGAATAGTTTCGTTGTTATTTCTGTATCGTTCATCACATTTGCTGCGAGTACGAAAAGTGGAACAGCTATTAAAACTGTTTGACCAGAAAGGCTAATTACCATCATATCAAGCAGGTTTGCCAAGCTTAGGCCTTTCACAATAAAGTAAACAATACCTCCAGCCATCATTCCAAAGGCTATGGGGTATCCAAGTGAAAATGTCAGACCGAAAATCGTCAGAAACATGATTAATGCCATCATTGCTCCCCCGTCTTTCTGAGAATTTCCAGGATATTTTTATATATCGATAAACCATTTTGAATGGTAATCAGAATCATCATTAATGGAAGGCAAATTATCAAGTATGTCCATGGAATTCCAAGAACTTCTGATTTGATAATTCTGTACCAGATCGATTGTTTAATCACAGGAAAAAGTGAGATAATCAAAAGAACGCTGAAAAAACTGTCAAAGAGAATGTCGATAACGATTCGAGCTTTCTGAGGTAATTTGTTGTATATGATATCGAATTTAATGTGGTTTCTGTATCTGTTAGCAAGTGCTGCACCAAGCAGAACTGTCCAGACAAAGGTGTATGAAGAGATTTCAAACAATTCTGGTGAAGGATGCTTAAAGCCATATCTCAAAATAACCTGTAAGAACATGCTCAGAAATAGTACAAAAATACTTATTGCTGGAACATGAACTTCAAGTACGTTTGAGATAATTTTTAGAACTTTTTTCATGTGAACACCTCTTAATCAAATCCGCCAGGCTGTGCCTGGCGGAAAGTTATTACATACCTTGAATTTTCTCGTACATCTTTTCTCCCCAGAGTTTGTCAAATTCAGGTTGACTGTAAAATTCCTTTGCATGTTCCATGAAAGCTTCTTTATCTGGAACAACAATTTCCATTTTGTACTCATCTACAAATTGCTTCAAAAGTTTTGCTTCCTGTTCCAGAACAGTGTAATTCATGAATGTCCTTGCAACTTCCATGGCTTTTTTGATGTAAACTCTATATTCTTCAGGCATGCTCTTCCACAATTTTTCATTTATCACAGGGCAGATCATACCAATCTGATGATCTGTAAGGACTATATACTTAGTAACCTCAACGAACTTCGCTGAAAGATCTGTTGGAAGTGGGTTATCCTGACCATCTACTGCACCAGTTTTCAGAGCGAGGTATACTTCACCAAAAGCCATGGGTGTTGGGATAGCCCCAAGAGCTTTTCCCATGTCAAGGAAAGTTTTGTTGTTTGGCATTCTCAGTTTTACGCCTTTGAGCTGGTCTGGTTTCTTCACTGGACCGACTTTTTCAACCAGGTTCAATTCGCGCGTCCCGAGATACCATACATCAAGCACCCTGAGACCTGTTTTCGCTGCAAGTTTGTCGAATAGATCTTGTACCATTTTGCTACTCATCACCCGGTATAAATGATCGAGATCTTTGAAAACATATGCTGCTTCAAAAACTCCAAATTCAGGCATAGCACCAAGATCTGCAAACCAAGACGGAGAACCATCGCCAGCCATCTCAATATCGCCTCTCATAACGGCGAGCAAGCCTGTTTTCTGATCACCCAATTGACCTGAATGATAGACTTCAACCTTGATTTTTCCATTGCTTAATTGTTCGACAATTTCTGCGAATTTTTGCATTGCAAGTACTTGTGGTTGTGTTGGAGCAGCAACAGTGTTGAATCTCAAGGTGTATTCCGGTGCGCCAAGCATAATCTGGAATGTAACGATCGCAATTACAATGATCAGAAATTTTTTCATGTTAATCCCTCCCCTTTTAATTTATGTGTAGATGACACATTTGATTCCTGATATATCGCAGAAATGCTTTAATTCTTCCACGTAATCTCCATACACTCCATGAATATGGTTAGAACTATAAGTTGCCAGAAAATCATCTGCTGAGATTTTGAGTTTTGCAAAAGCATGAGGCCATTCAATCTGTGTATTTCTTGCCTTCTCTTCGTTTTTTTGCTCACCAAAATCAAGAAATTCTCCTTTTATAACAGTCATCACATACTCGCCGTTTTTTCTCGTGAGGCGAGCCAGAGTTACTTCCCCAGGTGCTGCGATGTGTCTTATAGAAGCTCCACCTGCTGGAAAATAGAAACTTTCTGGATAGAGCTCCACTTTTGCAAGATTCACGGCGGGATCATAAGATTTTGCCGCAAAAAAAGTGGCGTGTTCTCCAGAGTTACACAGATCAAAGAAATCATCCTGTTCATCATAGTGGCGAAGATCAGCAAAAAGCACGGGCTGGTTGGATATAAGCTTCAATATTTGCATTGTTAAAGCACCATCTGAATCAGCTTCAGTTGCACATACGATTGGTTCCTTTGGGCCATCGAAATCGTACGGATCGTTCATAAAGGCTTCTGTGAGATCCATGGTGACAAAATGCTCTGTCAATTCTGGCTGAGCTTTTATACCTGTAAAATCAAGTTCGAATTCTTCACAGATCTTTTTGACAGCGTAATAACTCTTGATCTGCAGTTCGAGCTTTTCTGGTGTGAGCTGTTTGCCATCGTAGTGGATCTTTCTTGTTAATTTTTCAAGCCACTCTCTTGCACTTTTTGCGGCTTGATCTGGTATTTTTTTACTTTTTTCAATGATTTCAAGTTGATCTATGTGCTCTATGTCTATTCCAAAGAGCTTGTTCCATAAATCCACATTTGGAACAGCTGTGTACATGCCCATCGACCTTCCGCCAAAAAGACCATATCTTTGACCTCTAAGCATGTTTCTTGCAGTCGCGGCCCTTACAAAAGCAAGGACTTTTCTCAGAACATCTTTTTGTTTTATATCTCCCCAGACTCTGTAAGTCTGAGTACCATCTTGATCGAGTGCGCCTGCTGCGGCAAGCATTCCCACCATGCCCGGGTATTTTGGATTAATATTTCCGAAGAGTAAAAATGGTGGTGGAGCGAATTTACTTGCAATCACGCTGAAATGCGGAAAGGCCCAGACCGCATAATTGAAAATAGTCATTTGTGCTCCACTATTATTTAGAAAAACAGCTTCTTCTCTGGCTACAGAGGGTTTATTTACAATCTTATTTGACCTTATTACCTGTATTTCTCCGGTAGATTCAAGAGCCTCAACAAGTTTTTGCTCAAAAGCTTTGTTGATATTTATAAGGTCTTTGTGAACATATTCTCTGCCATCGGAAAAGGTCATGAGCCCAACTTTTCTTTTCAAAAGTAACACTCCTTTCTATATAAAGTAACGCATTCGTTTGCGATAATCTGAAAATAGAATAAAACAGAAAAATGTTATAGTCAAATATGAAAAAATGATGCAAAAAAGTGAAACAAGGAGAATTTCCACTATAATATCCTCAGAACGGTAAAAAATCATTGATTTTCAGAATTGATCACTTATGCAAGTCATGTAAAATAAATTGTGCGCGAAGACGCGAAGAAAAGAGGAGTGTAAGAGTCAACTGCCCACTATAGAAAGCGGGGGCTTGAAAAAAGCCTGATTGACTACCCTCAGCCACATAAGTGGCTACGTTAGACAGTTACACCTTGGGATGCTGCTCAAGTTCCAGGCTCTGTCGTGCAGGTCTAAACAGTCCTGAGGGGTAAGGGCAGTGATCTGCACATAACAAGCCTGTCTAACATTGGGGATGAGCACCTTACAGGGATAATCCCTGAGTTATCGTCAAAAGACAATTGGAAGTGATTGTGTGGTTTATGTAATTTCAAAAGATAGCAAACCATTAATGCCAACAAAAAGGCATAGAAAAGTAAGAAGATTATTAAAACAGGGTCTTGCAAAAGTTGTTAGAAGAGAACCATTTACAATCCAGTTGCTGTATGACACAACAACATACACACAACCTGTTATTGCTGGAATGGACACAGGTTCAAAAACAGCTGGCGTTTCAGCAATAACAGACAAACAAAAACTGTTCAGCATTGAAGTAGAACTGCGACAAGATATAAAGAAACTGCTTTTAGAGAGAAGAGAGTATAGAAGAAACAGAAGATATGGAAAAACAAGGTTTCTAAATAGAAAGAGACGAAATAATTGGTTGTCACCAAGTCTTCAATGGAAGGTTGATGCACACAACAGACTTGTTAACTTAATAACCAAGATACTGCCGATTGCAAAAGTAGAAATAGCACCGTTTGATATACACAAAATAGTCAACCCTGACGTAGAAGGCAGTCAATATCAAGAAGGTCCACAAAAAGGTTTTTTCGATGTAAGAGAATATTGTTTATGGAGAGCAGGGTATAAATCTGAATTATCTGGCAAGAAAGGTATTCATAGAAGGTTTGATAA
>LDZR01000692.1_pt1 | contig 9966 bp, 6 predicted proteins | sample 615371 | NCBI WGS metagenome assembly LDZR01 (sample SAMN03408294, study PRJNA278302) | terrestrial metagenome | isolation source: oil reservoir sample K2 | place: USA: Alaska, North Slope, Kuparuk formation | collected 2013
ATCCTCGAGAAGGAGCAAATAATTGTTAGAATAATTAGACCAAATCAGAGCCTTCAGGAGGTTTTCGATGAGATTCAAAGATCTTAGGCAATTTACTATTTTCGGTGCTGGAATAACATCTTTTTATTTACTCAGTGCATTTCTGCCGTTATGGTTCAGCCTGCCTCTGACTGTTTTTTCATCTATTCTGGCTCTATTTCTCTCGGATGAAAATTGCTCTTTGGTGATAGTTTCGCCATTTGTTTTAATAGCAAGTTTCGTGGTTGCAGGTATTGCAAAACTTGGCTTCTCACAAGCATTCTTAATTCTAATAATTGTGGAGTGTGCAGCTTTGATCTTTTCTAAATATACCGTCCCATCATTTATTTCACTGCTGACTGTAGGAATATACCTGAGCATGGCCGGATCGCACGGCGTCAGGTTTGATTCATTATTCTTTGCAGTCCTGACTTTTCTGTGGTATCTGCACAAGACAAAAAAATGTAGAATCCGGCTCATAGTTGTCTATCTGCTGATAGTCCTGATTGCATCAACAATCGTGCCCGATGTGAATTTCTCTCTTTTGAAACCAGTATTTGATCAAAACAACCTTCACAGTGAGAAGATGAGAAAAAGTGAAAATTTACCTGGAGAAGGAAATTATGTAACAGTCGTTCGCCCGGACAAATCTACCGATAAAAATGTGCCAAAAGATAAATTTTCAGAGATACTGGAAAAAATATGGTTTCCATCTGTTCTGATCATTTTCGGGATTTTTCTTATAAGTTTTGCCCTGAACAATTTTGGAATAAGTGGAACGATAAAGTTGTTTCTCACTGGTGCAGCAACTTTTTTAATCATAATAACAGCTCTGTCAATATCGCTCTCATTTGTTAAACCAGTTGAGAGAAATGCCGATCAAATGATCTTACATAGAAATTCAATTGTTAATGATCAACAATCTATTTACACAGCACCGGCAACAACGGTTGTAACTCAGAGAGAAAAAATGTTTTCAAACAGAGTAAACATTATCCCTTTTTTGAATGTTGTAAGCGTCGCTGTTTTGTCTCTAATGATAATAGCAGTGATCTACTCGGCAAGAATCTTGAGAAAAAAAGAAGTTCTTAATCAAAAAAAGGGTGATGAACAAGAACAACATATTTTTGAAAACACCCCACCACTCGAATTTGATAAAAGATCCATTCTCAAAGCTTACTGGTGGTTAAGGAGAAAGTATTTTGCACAGTATCATAGCAAAACACCCCATGAAATATTAGATATAGAAGGCGACAAAAATTTATCAATGTTGACCAGTATTTATGTAAAAACGAAATACGGGAGAAAGAAACTCAATGACGAAGAAATAAAAAATTTCTACGACTCTCTAATCTCATTCTGCAAATCGCACGATCAGACAAAAAAATGATTATTTTTTTCATAGAAAATCGCTGTAACAATTTTGCTTAATTGCCTTTTCAAAGAAAAAACTTCCAGCGATAACAGAAGTTAGCATACCTGAGCATAAGAAAGCATAAATGAGAAAGAGAAAGCATACGCATATTATAGAAACTTTGCCAAATATTGCCGTGAATAGCCACAGATTGCCAGATTTTGATCCAGAATCTCTATATGCTACTCTCTTTAAAAGAGGTGTATGTTCAAAGGAGGGTTAAGATGAACAGTTCCTATTTCATGAACCTTGAAGAAAAATATGGCGCTCACAACTATAAGCCGATCCCTGTTGTGATCGAAAGAGGTGAAGGAGTTTGGGTATGGGATGTCGAAGGAAACAGGTATCTGGATATGCTTTCAGCGTATTCGGCATTGAACCATGGTCACAGGCATCCCAAAATTTTAAAAGTTTTGAAAGATCAATTAGAAAAACTAACACTTACATCAAGAGCCTTCTACAACGATCTCTTAGGGAAATTTGAGCAAAGGCTGGCAGAGTTCGCTGGTTACGATAAAGTACTTCCAATGAATACGGGTGCTGAAGCAGTGGAAAGTGCTCTAAAAATTGCGCGAAAATGGGCTTACTACAAACGAGGAATAACTATGAACCAGGGGAACATAATAGTTGTTGAAGGTAACTTTCATGGTAGAACCATAACGATTGTATCCTTTTCAACAGAAGATCAGTACAAAGACGGATTTGGTCCATTTACGCCCGGGTTCAAAGTCGCACCGTTTGGCGATGCAAGGGTTATAAGAGACCTAATAGATGATAAAACGCTCGGTATACTTGTAGAACCGATTCAAGGCGAAGGTGGAGTTCGAGTACCTCCAGAAGGTTACCTGAAGGATCTCAGAGCAATTTCTTCTGAGCATAAAATTTTATTGATGTTTGACGAAATTCAGACAGGTCTCGGTAGAACTGGAAAAATGTTTGCATGGCAGTGGGAAGATGCAAAACCGGATGTCCTGATACTTGGAAAAGCTCTTGGCGGAGGGGTATATCCTGTATCAGCAGTTCTTGCAAATGACGAAATTATGGACGTACTTAAACCGGGCGATCATGGTTCAACATTCGGTGGAAACCCACTGGCTGCTGCCGTTGGCATAGCTGCAATCGATGTGCTGGTTGAAGAGAAACTTGATCAACGAGCAAAAGAACTCGGAGAGTATTTTCTGAGACAGTTGAGAGATATAAAAAGTGACTATGTGAAAGACGTCAGAGGAAAAGGATTGTTGATAGGTGTTGAGATAAAGAAAGAATATGGAACGGCAAGACCATTTTGCGAGAAACTGGCGAAACTTGGAATACTCTGTAAAGAAACCCATGATCAAGTAGCAAGATTTGCACCTCCACTTGTTATAAAAAAGGAAGAAATCGACTGGGCACTTGAAAGGATATATAAGGTTCTTACCGAACCAATTTACAATAAGGGTGATGCAAAAAAAGTTGTTTAAAATATTTTTGTTTATCACTGCTTTAATGTTCCTGGCGGCTACCGCATCCGCCAGGGTAATCTACATAGACCTGGGTAACTCAGAGGAAGCAATTAGTATAACACAAGAGGATTATGGTTATGTTCTCTTTGGCCAGCATAGAAACACCAATGAAATTTTTGCAATCACTTTTGATAAAAATCTGGATCTTCTAAAAATAAATTCTATAGGTGAAAGATTTCTTGACAGACTCAATGTTGTTGAAAAAACTCCTGATAATCGATTTTTTCTTTCTGGAAATAAACTTCTGTTAGATCAGGCAAAAATAGCTATTCTGGAATTGAACAGCTATTTTGTTGTTCTGAACTATCTCATCCTCCCAGTTTCCGGTGCCGATCAGTGGGTAGAGTCTGCTCTCCTGACTGATGATGGATATATTCTCGCTGGAGGGCACAGGTCGATTGGGGGAAACTGGTATGATGCTCTTTTAATAAAATGTGACAACTCCGGGAAGATCATCTGGAGCAAAAAATTTGGTGGTTCTTCAGACGAATGGTTCAGTAAAATCATTGACGGTGGTGATGGGTACCTTTGCGTTGGTTCAACTGAAAGCTATACTAAAGGCATGGCGGATTTCCTTGTTACGTTTTTTTCCAGAACTGGAAAACTTATCTGGTGGAAAACAGCTGGGGGAGAGAAGTGGGATAGAGCAATCAGTGCAACAATGGTTAACGATGGCTTTTTAATCTTGGGTTTGTCAAATTCTTTCACAGACTACAACAGCCCTCTGTTGTTGAAAACAGACAAAAGCGGAAAAATTATCTGGCAAAAGGTACTGGATCTAAAAACCGAGTTTTTTCCGAAAGGTCTGATAGAGTTTCAGGAAAATCTCTACTGTGTCTACGGGAATATCTGGAATGGTGAAAATAGATTTGACGTAATCTTTATATTTCTTGATCAAAATGGGGATTTGGTTTTTAAGAAAGTAATTGAAGAAAAAAATGATCAGAATATAAACTCGAGTATAATAATTTCGAAAAACGAAATAATAGGAACTGGAAGTTCAGATAATATCTCAAAAGATATTTTCCTGATATTTCTTGAGTTAAAGGAGTGATAGCATTGAAATGGGAATGTTCAACGTTTACAAAGTTTGTTGTGCCAGTTGAAGTAAAGATAAGTCGTGATGGAAGATGGATTGCTTACACACTGAAGAAAATTTCACCTGCCGAAAACAAGACTATTCGACAAATCACCATTAAAAATCTTTCCACAGGAGAATCATTTTATTTGCCTCAGGAAACTTCCAAACCAAAATTTTCACCTGATGGGAAAAAACTGGCTTTTATAAGGAAAATAAATGATTCTAACATTTTAAGTATGATTGAATTGGCACACTTTTCAGAAAAAGAGATCCTCAAGGTGGATTCTTTAACAGCTATCGATTGGTCATCAGACAGTAAAAAACTCCTGATAATGTTTGCAAAGAAGAGAAATGACAAAGATTTGTACTTTGAAGATACGTTACCAGTCTGGTTTGACGGCAAGGGTTTTCTGGATAGTTCAATAGATGTTGTTCAGATTATAGATGTAGAGAGCTGCCAGGTTCTCGATCAGATGGAAGAAAGAAATATAGCAAATATATTCTGGATTGAAAATGATATTGTTTACGCTAAATATAGCGAGAAAAAGCCATTCACGGAATTCGACATTTTTCTATATACCGATGGTAAAAAACGGTTGATTTTAGAAAAGGTCGGATTAATTCCAACTTCAGCAGAAGGCAAGAAAATCATCATGCTGGGGAGAGAGCGGAAAAGTGCATTTCAACACGAGTATGTATATTTATATGAAAATGGAAAATTACACCCCTTGACAGAAAAATACGCACTTAACAACTCCGGGCATATAAGTGCCGAGATATGGGCATCTGACAGTGAAGTTTATCCTTTGATCAGGAATAACACAGTCTATTTCAAAAGTGGATCAGGTGGAAAAATTTTGCTGGAGAAATTGAATCTTGAAGAGACAGAGAAGCAAACAATAATTTCGGATAATTCGATAATAACTGCTTTTGACGCAAGCGATAATGGAAGGATTGTATTTGTGAAGGTTAGTCCGGAAAAACCTGCAGAAGTGTATTTATATGAAAATGGTAAAGAAAACAAAGTGACCGAGTTGAACCAATCAATAATTTCAAAATTAAAAGTCAGGCCGATGAAACACCTTGATGTCACAAGTTTTGACGGCACCAACATAGATGCATGGTATATTAAACCAGATTCAGTTCCAGCTCCAGCTGTAGTCTTTGTTCACGGGGGCCCCAAAGGAGCTTATGGATACAATCTCTATTTTCTCGGGCAATTGTTAGCAGAGGAAGGTTTCTTTGTTCTGTTTACAAACCCCCGCGGCAGTGATAATTATTCTGAGCAGTTTGCCCTTACCGTTACGGAAAAAACAGGAAAGGAAGATTTCAAAGATATATTGGCAGCTATAGACAATCTTAGAAAAAATGAGCAAATCGCCAGCGTGGGTATAACAGGCATAAGTTACGGCGGCTACATGACAAACTGGGCAATCACACAAACTGATCTGTTCAAAGCTGCCGTGAGTGAAAACGGAATATCTTACTGGTTCACAAGTTATGCTTTCTCTGACATAGGTTTCTGGTTTGATAAAAGCCTCATTGGGAATGATCCTCTCAGTAATCCTAATTACAGAGAGCTCAGTCCAATTTTTTACGTAAAGAATATCAAGACACCGTTGTTGTTAATACACAGCCTCGAAGATTTCAGATGCCCTCTTGATCAATCTCTCATGTTTTATACCATCCTGAAAGATTTTGGGAAAGAAGTTTACTTGGCAATATTCAAAAAAGGAGCTCATGGGCATAGCGTTCAGGGTTCGTACACTCATAGATTGAAAAGGTACAAACTTATTGTTGAGTTTTTCAAGCAAAAATTACTGGAAGAAAAAGAAGGTTTCGATGTCAACAAATGTTTTGAATGAAAAGCGGGGCTTAACCCCGCTTTTAGAACTTGATATCCTTGAAATTTTCTTCAACTACCTTTAAAAGCTTCATAGTTTCATTAACGCTATCAAGCACAACTTTCAATTGCATAAAGAAATTTTGTATCGAAGAACTTATCTCTTCAGCTGTCGCGGAGCTTTCTTCGGAGATCGCCAGCAAGCTTTGAATATTACCCGTCATGCTCTGAAGATTTTTTGCCTCTGCGTGCAAGGTTTCTATCAGATTATTCAACTTTGAAGATATATTAGAGATAACATCACTTGATTGTTTGTTGTGCTCCGAACTTTCGATAAGTTTCTGTGATTGCTGTTTCATTTCATTAAATTCAGATTGTATAATCCTGCCAAGTTGTTCTATGCCAGCGGTTATTGACGAAAGAAATTCCGATATTTTTGCCGCGGAAGATCTACTTTCCTCGGCGAGTTTTCTAATTTCATCTGCCACAACAGCAAACCCACGCCCTGCTTCGCCGCTGCGCGCCGCTTCTATGGCAGCGTTGAGTGCAAGTAAATTTGTTTGCTCGGCAATGGTTGAAACAGTCTCGGCAACTTCCATGATAAGGCTCGCTTGATCTTGGAGTTTTTTCCCCTCATCAACCAACTTTGAAAATCTCTCACTCATTCTAACTATACCTTCAGCAGAGCCTTCAACATTTCTCGCAGAATTCGCTATGAGTGAAACAGCATCGTTGAGAGATTGAACTATCTTAGTTTGTTCATCGATTATAGATGTTATCGTATCTACATTTGAATTGACAGCACTTGATATCTTTTCTGTGTCGTTGCTGATCTGCACAGCTGTATTTGCTATTTCATTAGAAAGAGATCCCATTGTATCAAGTTGTTCTTTCATAGAATTCACTGCATCAACAACTTTTTGCGAATACGAACTCATTTCCTGAACATCACCCGAAATGCTTAAAAAAACCTCTTTCAGACTGTCAGAAGCATTCATGAGAGATTGTGAGAGCCTTGAAAATTCTTTAACGCCATCCACAGAAAGCGGGTTATCCAGATTTTTCTCTGACACAGACTCAATAGTCTGTTCAAGCGATTGATGGCCTTTTTTGAAATCAATCATACCTATGATAGATAGCACAAACGTTCCAAGGCCGACCGCCATCGATTTGATTAACGCGTTGGCTGGAAGAAATGTGTAAGACAGATATGATAAAACAAATGCATACAAAGGTATCATAAAGGCATAAGTTGGAAAAATGGATTTGAATAGCCCTAATCCTAAAACTGGTACAACTGCCAATTTTTCAAATCTGCCATAGGATCTTGTTGCTGTGACGTCCACTTCAATATGAGTTACTTTATCTCTCAATTCGGAAACAACGCTGTATTTTATGGGATCTTTAAAAAATTCTGAAGCACTCTCCATCAAACCAAGAAAATATTTTCTAAAGTCTCTCTTAGATTCATATTTTATTATTGCTCTATTGCCGTTGATCAATCTGAAAAAAATTCTTGGAGGTGTCGCTCCTTTTATTCTCTTAGTCAAAACCCGGTGAACAGCATCCATAGCAGCCATGAAAGATAGAAAGCTCGGCTTTTTAAAAAATTCTGGATAATGCTCGAAGAACGTGTAAAGGTTCTCTCTACCTGTTCTGTACCAGATTTCATCAAAACTCAGATTTTTCAAAGTTGCAAGCTTCCTTGAGACATCAATTGGTAACTCGTCAGGAACATCATCGAGAGGGCTGTAAGTATGATCCGGCTTTAATCCAAACTGAGTTTTCAGCTTTTCTACGACTTCTTTACCGTAAAGCTTACCCCACGTTTCAAACCACATATTCACGACAAAGCCTTTCAAAACAATCCCTCCCAGCCATCAAAATCTCTTTCAAAGATCGTATCAATTTCATTAAATTTCAATTCGAACAAATCTTCCAGTACGTGGGTAAACCTGTTTGTAAAAAATTCGTCCAAATATCCGTTATTGATGAGCTCTTTTAATTTTTTGCAGACCTGCGAATCCAATTTTTTGAAAGATGCTTCCTTCTCCAGAATTTCAATTGCTTCATTTAAACTCACCGCATCTCTGTAAGGTCTTTTTTCAACAAGAGCAGAAAACACATCACTAACTTGAAGAATTCTCATATAGATCGTTGTTTCATTCGATTTCAAACCAACCGGGTAACCACTTCCATCCAATCTTTCATGGTGCGAAGCTGAAACATCTGCAACCGCTTTTATTCCTGCTCTTGATAACATTCTGTGCGTCTCAACGGCGTGTCTTCTCATAATCAGCAATTCTTTATCGTTCAAAGAGCTTTTCTTATGGAGAATTTCAAGAGGTGTTGATATCTTGCCAATGTCATGTAGAAGCGCTGCTACAGTCATAAATCTGGAATCTTCTTCAGACATCAATTCAGCCGTGAGTTGCTTTGCTACACGCGTTACAAGAAATGTATGGCTCCTTGTGTAAGGACTTCTTAAATCCATCAAAGTCGCAATTAATTTAGCACCAGTTTCGAAATCTTTCAGTGAAAGTTGTTTGCTTGAAGAAAAATCATCTTGTTCATCCAGAAGATCGAAGATTTTCGTATAATCATGAATTATTTCCAGAGAAGCTTTTTTCACTTCTTCAAATAATCCTCTGTCTTTTTCGATAGCGTTAACCATTTCTTCCATAGATTCTGCGGAAAGTTCATCCCTTTTCTTTCTTATGTTTGCCAAAGAAATTGTATCGGCTGCTTTTATACAATTGGCGAGAAGAGCAATTTTTTTCGATTCTCCAATCTCATTGCCTGACATATGATGATACAGCAACGCTTTCGAGCAATCAGGATTCACAAATTGTATTTTAGATGTAACAAGGTTGGATAAAAGTGAGTGTTGATCTTTTTTATCAAGAGCCAGAACAACTTTTTCAATATCCGGCGTATTGCGAAAAATATCTTTGAACAGTTCATAATTTTCAACTGATGCTTTCAAAACCAAGCCAAAGTCATGCAGAAGACCAGCTAAATAAATTTGTTCTGGTTCGTAGTCGAGGTTTATATTCTGAGCTATCTGTTTTGAGAGTTTGGCTACCTGAAACGAATGTTTAATGAAATTCTTATATTCCAGTATGCCAAGTTCATGCATCAATTTTACGAATGTATTCAATGGTACAGTTATCGCGAGATTCATACTTTACCTCCATATTTGTAGAAAAATTATAGCACAGCAAATTCACAAACGATTTATTTTGCCCATCTTTTTCCTTGAAATGTATCTCGCATTTCAAGCTCCTTTTCTATCTCGTTTACTATCTGAATTTTAGACATTCCCCAGTTCCCGTAAACAACCATATTCCTCGGAGGATCAGAGGCAAGCCTGTGTATTACCACATGAGGTGATAAATTCTCAAGGAACGCCACGACCCTATCTTTATATTCTTTGAAACCTATAAAATCTACCTCTCTATTGATAAAAATATTTTCTAAGGGGGTATTTCTAACCACATAGAGTGAATGCAATTTAACTCCATTCACACCAAGATAAGACAGTGTTCTGGCTGTGTCGATTACATCTTCCAGATCGTCCCAAGGTAAATCGACAATCACATGCACTACAATCTCTATGTTGTGCATCTTTGCTCTTAAAACGGCGTCAACAAATTCGGCTATGCCATGTCCCCTTTGAATTATACGCAGGGTTTTGCTGTTTATAGTTTGAAGCCCAAGTTCGATGGAAACATCAACTTTCTTTTTGAAATTTTCCAGCAATTCAAGAACCTCGTTGGGGATACAATCAGGTCTTGTAGAAATCGAAAGCTGAACGATGCTTTCATCCACTATCGCCTGTTCGTATTTTTCTCTCAAAACATGCAGAGGAGCATAGGTATTTGTGAAAGCCTGGAAATAGGCTATAAATTTTTTTGCTTTATACTTCTGAGTGGCTCTTTCCTTTTGTTTCAGAACCTGATCTCTTATTGACAAACCATGATAAGCATTAAAACCACTACCTGCAGGGTCGCAAAATATGCATGGTTTCCCCTTTTCTCGATTAGGGCAACTGAAACCTCCATCTATAACGAGTCTGTGTACACGTGTTCCATACCTTTCTTTAAGA
>LDZR01000875.1_pt1 | contig 9965 bp, 7 predicted proteins | sample 615371 | NCBI WGS metagenome assembly LDZR01 (sample SAMN03408294, study PRJNA278302) | terrestrial metagenome | isolation source: oil reservoir sample K2 | place: USA: Alaska, North Slope, Kuparuk formation | collected 2013
CTAAAAAGGTTGGAACTAATAAGGTCTTTGCAAATATATCTCCTCAAAATAAAGTAGAAATAGTCAGAAAATATCAGATAGAAGGGAAAAGAGTCGCTATGATAGGCGATGGAATAAATGATGCCGCCGCTTTAAAATCATCTGATATGGGTATTGCAATAGGCAACGGAACGGATTTAGCAATAGAATCTGCGGATGTAATAATAAGTCAAGGAGAAATTTCAAAAGTAATAGATGCAATAAAGATATCTGAAATAACCTTTAAAAAAATAAAGCAAAACTTATTCTGGGCATTCTTCTACAACATTATCGCGATACCTTTGGCAATGACAGCAATCCTTCACCCAGCTATAGCAGAGATAGCTATGTTATTCAGTTCCATAAACGTAATTTACAATTCCAGTCGAATTACAAAAAAACTATAGGAGGTGAAACAATGAAATACATCTTTGATGTACCAGATATGTCTTGTGAACATTGCAAGATGAACATAGAAAAGCAGTTAAAGTCTTCGGGTGTTGTGCAAAATTTTAACGTTGATTTAGAAAACAAAAAAGTTGAAGTTGAAACACTCCAAGAACCTGAAAAAATAGTAAACTTATTGGATGAAATTGGTTATCCTCCCAAATTGGTAAGCAAAGAATAGTCATTCAAAAAGCAGGAGTCCTTTGGGCTCCTGCATATATTATTAATTTCGTTAAATTTTTTATTTTTACTTTCATATTTTTTTGGAGCAGATCAATCAACGCTCTATTATTAATCCACTTAAAACCTTTAATCTCTGCGGGAAAATTTCAAAATTGGATAGATTTTTTTGTCCACACTTGTAGGGCTTTACTCCCACTCGCCACTGGATTAACTATAATATTATTTTATCTTGGTTCACAATAGTAGATCTCCTTTAATTTCAATATCTATATAATTTACTATATTTGACCAACTGATTCAAGAAAATCGATTAAGAAGCCTTTTATTATAGAAGAAGAATAAGACAATATACTCAGCGTTTCTCCCTTAAGTTTTGACAATTTTCCTTCTTCATCCATCTTTCTAATTTGTTCAATAGTTACATAATCGTTTAAACTTTCCCCAAACTGGGCTTTGATTTCTGAATGAATCAAAGAAAACTTACTATGAGAATAGTTCATGATTTCTTGAACGTAGTCTTCGTAACTATCGAAAAAAATAGGTTCTGCACCCAAAATAATTTCTTTCGCAGCATTATCAGAATAATACAAAAGATATACTAAATAATCGTCCATTAAATAGTGTGCATTGTTAAGTTTTCCTGACATGTTTTTGCTAAAAGCTGCTCCTATCATTTCAAAAAATGAACCTGGGGCATTATGATAAGGTTGTGAAAGATCTTCAATATAATGAAGTGCACGAGCTAAAAATCTATATCCCCAATATTCGTCATTTTTTTCAAAAGCCTGTTTGGATAATTCAACAAAATAGAGAAATGATTTGTCACCTTCAAAAGCCTTTAAAAATCCAATTTTATAACGCATATGCCGAACACCCTGACTGTTGCCAATTAAACCTTGAAGTGGGCTTAGATCGAGACCTTCGTCCATTCCGTTATCTGGCTCTGGAGAGTATATTGTTAAAATTTGCCAAACTGGAAGACTATTATCCACTGGAGGTGGATCTGGAGGAAATACACCATCCCCATTAGGAGAAAAGAACTCTCTTTTTCCTGCTACATCGGTTAAACTGAGATATTCTAAATTGTATTGCCTCTCTTCTTCGTATGAATATTCTGTAATGAGAACCTTTTTATCAATATTCGGCAAATCTTGAATCATATAATAAGTCATCGTCTCATGTCCACTCCAAGGAAACAACGTAACGAATATAAAAACAACAAAAAGTAAATTCAGTATGGACCTTTTCATAGATAACTTCACCTACTTATAAAATTATTAAGTAACATGATTCTTTCTAAATTTTATCATAAAACTTACTAACAAAAAAGTGGATCAAAAAACCCTCATTCGGGGTTTTGTTGATTAAATAATTATTTATTTTTGTTAAAGCTTACTCTATTCATTAAGCCCACTACTTATCAAAATTTTCATTACCTTCCTTCAAAAGTTGTGTGTTATCATTAATGAGGTCGATATTTAGGAGGTCGATATAAAAAATGTTAGAAAATATAAACAAGAAAAAGTTAGAAAATGGATTAAGAGAAGTTCAAAAATTACAATTTTTCAGTATTCTCAAAATTCAACAAATGGAATACTTTGAAGACAAAGAAAGAAGATTCAAACCAAAATTCAACGGTTCAATAGACTGGAAAAAGATAGAAAATGAGGAAAAGTGGGGAGGGTACGATAAGGTATTTTGGTTTAGAAAAAATATCAAGTTACCTGAGAATATTTACAAAGAACCGCTTTTTTTAAAGGTTTCTTTGGAAAAAGACGGTGATCTGGACGTTATTCCTGACTATCCTGAGTCTTTAATCTTTGTAAATGGTCAATTCCTTCAAGGTATAGATAAATACCATAAAGAGGCTATAATATCGCCAAAAGTTGTGCAAGGAAATGTATTGAACGTATACTTAAGGTCATGGACTGGCTTGAGAGGGGAATTAAATTATACATTTTCAGGTTTGGAACTTTATAAAATAGAAAAATATTCACAAAAGTACTATTTCCTCGCAAAGAATATTCTTGACACAATAGAACAACTCAGTAAAAATGATATTGTGAGAGTAAAGTTGTTCGATATTTTAAACGATTCTTACAATAGAATCAATTTTACAAAACCTCGATCCAAAGAATACTATGAATCAATAAAAGACAGTTATAATTTTTTACAAGAAGAACTGAAAAAACTAAACAATTTTAAAATGGATTCTCCAAAAGTTGTTTTGACAGGGCATTCTCATATAGATATGGCATGGCTTTGGACTGTACTACATACAAGAGAAAAAGCACAAAGAACCTTTTCGACGGTTCTCAACCTAATGCAAGAGTATCCAGAGTATATATTTATGCACTCTTCTCCGGCATTGTATAAGCATTTAAAAAATGATTACCCTGAATTGTATGAAAAAGTAAAGGAAAAAATAAAAGAAGGCAGATGGGAAGCAACCGGTGGTATGTGGATAGAATCGGATTCTAACATATCTCCAGGTGAGTTTTTGATAAGACAGATACTATTTGGGAAAAGGTTCTTAAAAGAAGAGTTTGGAATTGATTCTAACGTTGTATGGTTGCCTGATGCATTTGGTTACACTTATGCCCTTCCTCAGATAATAAAGAAAAGTGGAATGAAATACTTTGCTACAACGAAAATAAGCTGGAATGAGATCAACAAATTCCCATACGATACATTTTGGTGGAAAGGTATCGACGGTACTAAAATCTTATCTCACTTTATTACAACTCCAGATAAAAACAATTACTTTTATACATACAACGGTATGGTGGAACCCTTCACGATAAAAGGAATATGGGATAACTACAAACAAAAAGATGTAAACGAAGAATTACTTCTTGTCTTCGGTTGGGGAGATGGGGGAGGAGGCCCAACATATGAAATGTTAGAAAATTATCGAGCAATAAAAGAAATTCCAGGATTACCCCAAGTGGAGATGGGAAAAGTAGAGGATTATTTTGAAAAATTGGAAGAGAGAATAAGAGATAAAAATGTTCCAGTTTGGGATGATGAGTTGTACTTCGAACTACACCGAGGTACGTATACTTCACAAGCCTTTGTGAAAAGGGAAAATAGAAAATCAGAAGTATTGTACCATAACGCAGAATTCTTAAATTCTATGGCCATGAATTTATTAAAAGATTTTGACTATCCTAAAAATTCGTTGACCAAAGGTTGGGAACTGTTATTATTAAACCAATTCCACGATATTTTACCAGGTTCCTCCATAAGAGAAGTTTATGAAGACGCAAGAAAGGATTTTGAAAAGATAAAAGGGATAGCCAACAAAGAGGTTGAAAGAGCTATTTCTGTGATTTCAAATGAAATAAAAAGCGAAGAAGACAGTTTAGTAATATTCAACACCACCGCCTTCGAAAGGGATGAGATTGTAGAATTAGAAAACGGTAAAAAAACGTTGATTAGAGAAATACCCTCTTTTGGTTATAAAAGTATTAAGGTATCCGATTTGGAGCAAAGACAAATTGATGAAAAAATGATAGTGAAAGAAGATTACATTGAAAACAGATACTATATAATTGAATTCAACGAAAAGGGGCAGATTAAAAGGTTATACGATAAAGAAAATAAAAGGGAAGTATTGGAAGAAGGGAAACTGGGAAATGTACTACAAGTCTTCGAAGATAAACCTTACTTTTTTGACGCATGGGACATTTCCCCTTATTTCAACGAAAAGATGAAAGAGGTTACAGATTTAATCGAAGCAAAAGTGGAGGAAGTAAATCCTTTAAAGGGCGTTTTAAAATTCTCGTGGAGGTTTTATGACTCAACTATCAAACAAAGAGTCATCGTATACAACCACACAAGAAGGATCGATTTTGATACGCATGTTGATTGGAAAGAAAGACAAGTTTTACTAAAAACAGCTTTTCCTGTTAATATAAGGAGCACAAAAGCCACCTACAACATACAATTTGGGAACATAGAAAGAAGTACGACCAACAACACCAGTTGGGATATAGCAAAGTTTGAAGTCCCTGCACAGAAGTGGGCAGATCTTTCAGAAACAAATTACGGAGTTTCCCTATTAAACGATTGTAAACATGGATACGATATAAAAGAAAACGTTATGAGGCTTACTCTTCTCAGATCCCCAATCGAACCCGATGAAACCGCTGATAGAACGGAACATATATTCATTTACTCTCTTTTACCACACGCTGGAACATGGAGAGATTCACGAGTAATACAAGAATCATACAAATTGAACTACCCTGTCTTAGTTAAAAAGCTAGAAAAAAACGAAGAGGGAAGTCTTCCTGATAATTTTTCTTTTATCAGGATTAGCGATCCCGATGTGGTAATTGAAACCATTAAAAAAGCAGAAGATTATGACTCTGTACTTGTTAGACTTTTTGAAGATAAAGGAAGCAGAAAAAGTGAAGTGGAAATAGAATTTTTTAGAAGTATAAAAAAAGCGGTTGAATGTAATTTAATTGAACAAGAGGAAAAAGAACTTACCTTTAAAGATAATAAAATCGTATTCAATATAACTCCTTACGAAATAAAAACCTTTAAAGTGTGGATTTAATTAAAAGAAAAGGCGGATTTTCTCCGCCTTTAGTTTTTTTAAAGCCATTCTCTTTCCATATAATGCGTATGCAGTAATTGATGTGATTTTTCGCTTCCAGGTTTTTCCAAATATTCGTTGTATAGTCTAACAATTGACGGGTTTTCATGGGACTTTCGAATTATCTTTGACTTGTCAACAACATTCAAAGCATCTATTCTCTTTTTAATAACGTTGAGATCACCATGATGGTATGGTTGGCCACCGCCTCCGACACATCCCCCTGGGCAAGCCATAATTTCGATTAAATGCAATTCTATCTTACCAGATTGAACATCTTCTAAAAGCTTTCGTGCATTACCCAAGCCATAAGCAACTCCAACTCTTAATTTTTTCCCATTTAATTCTACTTCCGCAACTCTTATAGACTCATACCCGTGAAGCTGTTCAAATTCAACTGCTTTTAACTCGCTTCCAGTAATCCATTCATAAGCAGTTCTTAAAGCCGCCTCTGCAACTCCACCTGTTCTTCCAAAGATAGCCGCGGCGCCCGTGGATTCTCCTAAAGGACTGTCGTACTCCCTTTCAGGGACAGCTTTGAAATTAATTCCTGCTTCTTTGATCATTTTTGCCAGTTCTCTAGTAGTCAATACATAATCAACATCCCTGTATTCAGGTGAGGCATTTATTTCTTCTCGAGCTGCTTCATATTTTTTTGCCAAACAAGGCATTATAGATACAACGGTTATATTTTTTGGATCAATATTATTTTTTTGTGCGTAATAACTCTTTGCAATTGCCCCAAACATCTGTTGAGGGGACTTCGCAGAAGAAGGCATCTCAAGCAAATTAGGGAATTGATGTTCGATAAATTTAACCCATCCAGGACAACAAGAGGTCAACATAGGTAAAAAACCTTCATTTTCTAACCTTTCTTTGAACTCGGTGGCTTCCTCCATTATGGTTAAATCTGCTCCAAAATTGGTATCGAAGACCTTATCAAAACCCATTAGTTTTAAAACTCCAACCATCTTCCCAGTAGAAATAGTTCCAGGTTCGTAACCGAATTCTTCCGCTAAGGCTACTCTCACTGCAGGAGCGGTTTGAACTACAACATGTTTCTCTTCATTCTCCAATTCTTTCCATACTTCATCTATGTAAGATCTCTCAACTAACGCCCCTGTAGGACAGACAGCCGCGCATTGTCCACAGAATGTACAGGTTGTTTCTTCTAAAGGCAAGTCAAAAGAAGGTTTGACAACTGCGCCAAAACCTCTGTCTATTGCTGAGAGAACACCAACCGTTTGAAAATCGTTACATATGGTTTCGCATCTTCTGCACATGATACATTTGTTAGGATCCCTAATTATCGCTGCAGAGATATCTTGATCATAATTAGCTGTTTTCCCAAAGTAAGGATTGTTCACAACGTGCAGTTCAGCAGCAATTTTTTGTAGTTCGCAATCACCATTTTTTGGACATTTTAGACAATCTTGTGGATGATCGGATAACAACAATTGAACGGCTGTTCTTCGAGCTTCTACCGCCATTCTCGAATGTGTCTTTATTTTAATTCCTTCAAACACTGGTGTTGTACAAGCAGGAGCCAACGTTCTTCTTCCCTCTATTTCAACCATACAGACTCGACATGAAGAAGGCTTATTTTCTATATTGACATCCTTTAAGTTCATATAACAAAGTGTTGGTATATAGCCCCCAAATTTTTGAACAGCCGTTAAGACGGTATCGTTTTCGGAAGCCTCAAATTCATTGCCATTTATATATACTTTAGGCATTTATTATTTCCCTCCTAACCAAAAAATTTATACTATTTTTATTGCGTTAAATCTACATGTTGAGTAGCAAGATCCACATTTTATACACTTTTCTTGTTCAATCGTATGAGGTTTTCTTAATTCTCCTAGTATCGCTTCAGTTGGGCATACCCTTGCACAAGCCGTACAACCCGTACAATTCTCTGGAATTATTTCGTACCTTATCAAATTCTTACATATTCCAGCTCGACAGTTTCTGTCCAATATATGTTCTTTATATTCATCCTCAAAATACGTATAAGTAGAGAGTATCGGATTTGGGGCGGTTTGCCCTAAACCACATAAAGAGCCGTTTTTAACCACATTAGCCAAAGATACCATGTAATCAAGATCTTCCATTTTAGCATTCCCTGAGGTTATTTTTTCCAGTATTTCTAAAAGTCTTACGTTTCCTACTCGACAAGTAGTACACTTACCGCAGGATTCATCAACTGTAAATTGAAGATAGAATTTTGCAACATCGACCATACAAGTATCTTCATCCATAACAATCATTCCACCAGAACCCATCATCGAACCCAACTCTTGAAGGCTATCGTAATCTATAGGGGTATCCAAGTATTCTTCAGGAATACATCCTCCCGAAGGACCTCCGGTTTGAACAGCTTTGAACCTTTTATCTCCTTTGATCCCTCCACCTATATCAAAGATTATATCTCTCAAAGTTGTACCCATTGGAACTTCAACAAGACCAACATTCTTAACATCCCCTGCAAGTGCAAACACTTTCGTACCTGGAGAATTTTCTGTTCCGTATTGTTTGAACCAGTCGGCGCCATTGAGTATTATAGGCGCTATATTTGCAAGTGTTTCAACGTTGTTTATCAAAGTCGGCTTTTTCCATAAACCACTATTGGCAGGAAAAGGCGGTTTGTTGGTTGGTTCACCACGAAGACCTTCTATCGAATGGATCAGAGCGGTCTCTTCTCCACAGACAAAAGCTCCTGCTCCCAGTCTGATATCTATATCAAAAGAAAAATTACTTCCTAAAATATTTTCTCCAAGCAATCCATAATTTTTAGCTTGTGAAATACCTACCTTTAGTCTTTCAACAGCCAAAGGATATTCAGCTCTTATGTAAATAATCCCTTTCTGGGCACCAATTGCGTATCCAGCTATAGCCATACCTTCTAACACGGAATGAGGGTCACCCTCTAATACAGATCTATCCATAAATGCTCCCGGATCACCTTCATCTGCGTTACATACTACGTATTTTTCGTCTCCTTTGGCTTGCATGGCGAATTTCCATTTCAAACCGGTTGGAAACCCACCACCACCTCTACCTCTTAAATTTGAATCCAAAACCGTTTGAACTACCTCTTCTCTTTTCAATTTAAGTGCTTTTGCTAGGGCTAAATAACCATTATTTTTTAAATAATCTTCTATATTTTCAGGATCGATATTTCCAGCGTTCCTTAAAACGATTCTTACTTGTTCAGGCATCGTTTTACCTCCCTCAAATTGCTTTTTTATGGGTTTCTTCTATCAACAATTCGTCTGCGATTTTTCCCTCTACTAAATGAGTTTTAACAAGATCTTTTACTTTCGACTTTGTAACGTTACCATACAATATTGGTTCTTTGCCTGGTTCGTTGACTTCTACTGTTGGCTCAGCATAGCAATATCCTAAACATCCTGTTTTCATAACTTCAATATTTTCTAATTTTTCTTCTTGTATCTCTTTTAGAAGCTCTTCATATGTTTCATCAGCTCCAGCTGAGATTCCACAAGTTCCTAGTGCAACTTTTAATACAATTTTACTTCTATTCTCTTTTTCTTTGAGTTCATTTATCAACGATTCTAATTCTTCTAAACTCCTTAATTTAGGCATAGAGAAACCCTCCTATTGACTATTTTTCTTTGGCTCTATAATCTCTAATTATTTTTCTAACATCGTTTCTTTTAAGTCTTCCATGTACTTTTTCCCCTATTTTTACGACAGGTGCCAAACCACATGCACCTAAACATCTAACGGGATGAATGGAAAATAATCCATCCTCGGTTACCTCTTCTTCTTCAACATTTAAAATCTTTTTGAATTCGTCTAAGAGTTCATTTGCTCCGCCTACGTAACAAGCTGTTCCTAGGCATACGCTTATAGGATATTTCCCTTTAGGCTTTGTGGTGAAAAAGTTATAAAAAGTTACAACACCATAAACTTGAGAAGAAGGAATCTCCAATTTTCTAGCTACTAATTTTTGCACTTCAATTGGAATATATCCTAGATTTTCCTGAACTTTATGCAAAACTTCAATTAGCAAACTTCTTCTTTCTTCTTCAGTTTTATCGTTCAAATCGATTGAATCAAGATAAGTTTTCACGTCTTTTAATTTGCTCTCAAGAAGTTCTTCCATTTATTTACCTCCCCGCATAATTAGGTTTTATTATACATATAGCGCCCTTTCACCCTGTTTCTTTCACCTGATAAAAGTTAAAAAAATCACTAACAACCTATCCGAGTGATTATACCATTTTTAATCATTTGGTAATTTAATACAATATAAAATATTTTTTACTATTCATAAATCGAACCAAGATAATTTTAAATTCTACCCAACTAGCGCCCTTATAATGTGAATTTTTGAAGGTTATTGATTTTATCTATCCCTGAAGTGGCAAAGATTTATTTTTATTATTTTAACATAAATAATATCTCTTTTAAAAATACATATGGTACAATTTAATGGTAGTGAAATTGGTTCTTTTATTTTAGATTGATTGTGAAAATATTCACATCATAAAGGAGGGATACATAGTATGGCAGGAAGGTTGGAAGGAAAAGTCGCTATTATTACAGGAGCCGCAAGAGGAATGGGAAAAGTCGAAGCTGAAATCTTTGCAAGGGAAGGAGCAAAGGTTGTTGTTGCTGATATTTTAGACAATGAAGCTAAAGATGTAGCTGATAAAATCAACAAAGATGGTTATGAGGCAAT
>LDZR01001756.1_pt1 | contig 9960 bp, 12 predicted proteins | sample 615371 | NCBI WGS metagenome assembly LDZR01 (sample SAMN03408294, study PRJNA278302) | terrestrial metagenome | isolation source: oil reservoir sample K2 | place: USA: Alaska, North Slope, Kuparuk formation | collected 2013
GCCCTCCCTCCTCGGCTTCGCCAAGGCTGCTTACCCGCTCGGACCAAACCGCTCGCTCAAAACAAACGCCGGCCCGCTTTTTTCCTTCTCCTGCTGGTGCCGCACAGGCGGCATGAGCGTCTACCCTATTAAGACGGCGGGAGGCGCATGGCTGTGGACCACATCGCCTCCCGTCCGCCAAAGGCTTTTTCCCTTTGTACTCTACTTTACCTCCACCGTGGCGCCGGCTTCTTCCATCTTCTTCTTGATGCTTTCGGCCTCTTCCTTGCTGACCTTTTCCTTCACCGGCTTGGGCGCGCCGTCCACCAAGTCTTTAGCCTCTTTAAGGCCGAGGCCGGTAATCTCGCGTACCACTTTAATTACGTTGATCTTCTTGTCGCCGACCTCTTTGAGGATGACATCAAATTCGGTCTGCTCCTCCGCCGGCGCCTCGGCCGGAGCGGCCGCCGCGCCCGGCACTGCGGCCACCGCTACCGGCGCCGCCGCGCTAACGCCGAACTCCTCCTCCAGGGCCTTCACCAGTTCGGCCAGTTCCAGTACCCTCATCCCTTTTACCGCTTCGATTATCTCGGCTACTTTGCTCATGTTTCTTCTTTCCCCCTTAACTTTGATATTCCCTTACGAGGCTTCCTTTTGCTGCCGAATGGCCTCCAGCGCATAAACCAAGCTGCGTAGAGGCCCGGATAGCACGCCCACCAGGCCGTACAGCGGGCCCTGCAGGCCGCCCACCACTTTGGCCAGCAACTGCTCCCGGGGCGGCAGCTCGGCCAGGGCTTTAATCTCCGCCTGGCCTATGATCTTGCCCTGGAGCACCCCGGCCTTAACCTTAAACTCTTCTTTGGTACGGGCCAAACCGGATACGATCTTGGCCGGTGCCACCGGATCCTGGAAACTAAAAACTATGGCCGTAGGTCCTTCCAGATAGGGATGGAGGCCTTCCAGGCCCGCGTCACGGGCGGCGATCCTGGTCAGGGTATTCTTGACTACCTTTAGTTCCGCCCCTGCCTCCTTGAGCTGCCGCCTGAGCTGGGTCATTTCGGCCACGTTCAGGCCCCGGTACTCGGCCAGGATTAAGGCCGAAGACCGGCCGATCTTACCCTTAATCTCTTCCACTACTGCCGCTTTCGCCTGCCGCTGCTTGTTCAAAACCTTAGCACCCCCCTTCCCCCAAGGCAAATTAAAGCCCCTGCCGAAGCAGGGGCCCATCTATCCCTCCATGGTAAATGGAGAAATAGGCGCTGCCCACCGGCCTCGGCAGGCCACTTTAAGCTCCCGGAGGAGCACCTGCTGTCTGCGGCCTCTGGGTTCACCCATTTTTGTTGTCCTTGCTGCGTTGACTTTTATCTCTAAAGGGCGCCCCGAACCTGCCCTTTGCCCGGCTTTGGGGGTCGCACGGCCCCTTTCGCGGCCGTGCCTACCGGGGCACCGCCTTCAGGGGATTGACCTTGATACCCGGGCCCATGGTGCAGGAAAGACTCACACCTTTGATGTACTGGCCCTTGGCCGCCGCGGGTTTGGCCCGGACTAAGGCTTCTATAAGGGCCCGGAAGTTTTCCATTAGTTTTTCTTCCGGAAAGCTGACCTTGCCTATAGGCGCATGTATAATGCCGCCCTTGTCTACCCGGAATTCAATCTTACCGGCCTTAACTTCCTTTACTGCCCTGGCCACATCCATGGTCACGGTACCGGCCTTGGGGTTGGGCATTAAACCCCGCGGGCCCAGGATCCGGCCGAGTTTGCCCACGGTGCCCATCATATCCGGGGTGGCGATGGCCACGTCGAAGTCCATCCAGCCGCCCTGGATCTTCTCCACCAGGTCTTCGGCGCCCACAATATCCGCGCCGGCTTCCTCCGCTTCCTTGGCCTTATCCCCCTTAGCGAAAACCAACACCCGCGGCGTCTTGCCGGTGCCATGGGGCAGGACTACCGTGCCGCGGACCTGCTGGTCGGCGTGGCGGGGGTCCACTCCCAGGCGTACGGCCGCTTCCACCGTTTCGTCAAACTCGGCGGTGGCCGTTTGCTTAACGAGGCTAATGGCTTCGACCGGCTCGTAGAGGCGCTGCCGGTCCACCAGTTTCTTGGCTTCCAGGTACCTCTTCCCGTGTTTGGGCATAAACATTCCTCCTTGTGGTTCTGGCGGATTACTCCTCCCACTGGGGCAGGGTGAAGGATTACCCTTCCACCTCGATGCCCATGCTGCGGGCCGTGCCCTCGATCATACGCATGGCTGCCTCGATGTTGGTTGTGTTGAGATCTTTCATTTTCTGTTCGGCTATTTCCCTGATGGTGGCCCGGGAAACCTTGCCCACCTTCTTGCGATTGGGCTCTCCCGAGGCCGTCTCTATACCCAGGGCTTTCTTGAGCAACACCGCCGCTGGCGGCGTTTTGGTTATAAAGGTAAAGGAGCGGTCTTCATAAATAGTAATTTCTACCGGGATGATAAGCCCGGCCTGGCCCGCCGTGCGCTCGTTAAATTCCTTGACAAAGGCCATTATGTTGACGCCGTGTTGGCCCAAGGCGGGGCCTACAGGCGGGGCCGGAGTAGCCTTCCCTGCAGGAACTTGTAGCTTAACCACCGCCGCGACCTTCTTGGCCATCTCGCCACCTCCCCTTCCCTTTCTCGACTAATCCAGCTTCTCTATCTGGTCGAACTCCAACTCTACCGGTGTTTCCCGGCCGAACATGGAGACCAGTACCTTTAATTTCCCTTTATCCGGATGGATTTCTTCTACCGTGCCGATGAAATTCTCAAAGGGGCCGCTGATGACCCGTACGTTTTCCCCGAGGGTTACGTCGATGCGCGGCCTGGGCGTATCGGTAACCGCCCGTTCGAGAATTTGCTGGACCTCTTCTTCCTGTAGAGGGATGGGTTTGTTCCCCGCACCCACAAATCCGGTGACGCCCGGGGTGTTCCGCACTACGTACCATGAAGCATCCGTCAAGATCATTTCCACCAGGACGTATCCCGGATATATCCTGCGCTTGGTGATCTTTCGCTTGCCGTCTTTGACCTGGATCTCGTCTTCCATGGGGACTACAATGCGAAATATCTTGTCCCCCATATTCATGGATTCCACGCGTTTTTCCAGATTGGCCTTTACCTTGTTCTCATATCCGGAGTAGGTGTGGATAACGTACCAGGCCTTCTCCATGGGTTATCCCTCTACAGTATCAGTTTAAATATAAAGCTGTACAGGGAATCCATAATCCACAGCAGGACCCCCACAACAAAAACGGCCACCAGCACTACCCCGGTATAAACGGCAAGTTCCCTCCGGGTAGGCCAGTGCACTTTTTTTAATTCCGCCCAAGAGCCCTTAATAAACTTTACGGCCCTTTCACCTAGTTTTGCTCTGTTGCCGGCAGGCTTGGCTACTGACTTGGTCACCATGCCACCCCACATCCCCTACTTGGTTTCCTTATGAACCGTATGCCTGCCGCAGTAACTGCAGTACTTTTTAAGCTCCAGGCGATTGGGATCATTTTTCTTGTTCTTGGTGGTAGTATAATTCCGGCGTTTACATTCGCTGCACTCCAGGGTTATACCTATGCGCACTACCCCCACCTCCTCCAAAGGTGCCGGTCAAAGGATGCTGAACCCATCCAAAGAAGCCGCGTACCCTTCCGGCGGCACGCCCACGCCGGAAATGCCTAACCTAATTTAGCATAAAAGTAATACCCTGTCAACAAAAGCCCGGCCCGCGAAGGGCGCTATCTTAATCCTCGCCGGGCCCGGGCGGGCCCGCGGGGCCGGGGCGGTGGGGCAAGGGCCCGGCGGAACCGCCGGGCCCTTGCCCCACCGCTGGGGGAGTCGCGGCCTCAAAAACCAAAGCCCCGGACGTATATCTCGGGGCATCAGGCTCCGTTGAAAAGGTATCCTCTCTGCGTTTTTTCTTAGAATCCCTCCGCGGCTTTCGTCCTTCAGCCCGCCAGGGCTTCCTTTGCCCGCCGGAAAATCCTCTGCAAGTACGGCAACACCAGGCGGTCCAGGCCATACTGGTAGGCCGCAGGCCCGGCAGCCAGGAGAAGGATGGCTACGGTGTACAGGACGGGATTGGTACTGGCCGTACCGGCCAGCATGAAGTTAAGGTTCATAAAGGCGCCCGTAAGAAGGGCGAAGACGGTTACGGCGCCAAGGATCAAGGCCAGCCCGGTCAAAACCTCACCTATAACCACCAGCTTGGCAAACCACGTATAATGGCCGCCGTCCAGCAGGCCGCGGATGAAGGCCTCATACCACCCGTACTTGATGGCCGGCTGCGTATCGGGGAGGGCTCCCACCGCCCGGGCCCAGTACCCCTTAAGGGCCTCTCCCCCGGCCATCCACCTGGGATCGGACAGCTTATGCCACCCGGCCTGGAACCACTGCCACCCCAACCAGAGCCTGAGGAGGGTCCACAGGGGCGCCAGCCTGCTGTTGCGTAAAAGATTTAACATGAAGACCTCCCTCCCGATAGTACTTGACTTCGCTATCTTTACTATAGACCCCGGGAGGAAGGTCTTGCTATCGGCCGGCGAGCCTATTTTGGCTAGGATGAAGACCCTAGGTTTTGGAGCCTAACCCGGCTTCCGGGCCGTTCCCCTGGGGGGTTGCAGGGCTTTCCCCGGGCCGGCCTCAACGGCCCTCTTCTTCCAGGTTCAGAAGGCCTTTCTTCAAGGCATATTTCACCAGCTCCACCCGGTCGTGGGCCCCCAGCTTTTTCATAATGTTGGCCCGGTGGGCCTGGACGGTCTTTACGCTGATGAAGAGCCGCCGGGCGATCTCCGCGTTGGTCATGCCCCGGGCCACCAGGCGCAAGATCTCCGTTTCCCTGGGGGTGAGTTCGGCCCCCTCTCCCCCCAGCCCGCGCACCCCATCCGCCGCCCCCTTCTGCACGCCCTCCACCACCCGCCGGGCCACGGCGGAATCGAGGTAGGCCTCGCCCCTGGCTACCAGCCGAACGGCCTTCAGGAGCTCTTCTATCCCGGCCCTTTTCAACACATATCCCGAAGCCCCCGCCCTTAAGGCCCGCAGGACGGTATCTTCGTCGTCGTACATGCTCAAGACAACTACCCCCACGCCGGGGAAGGCTTCTTTCAGGGCCCGAGTGGCCTCTATCCCGCTCATGCCGGGAAGGCGCAGATCCATGATTACCAATTGGGGCCCGGTCCGGCCCGCCACCTCCACAGCCTCTTCTCCGGAGGAGGCCTCGCCGACGATGATTATATCCTCTTCCGCCGCCAGCAAAGCCTTGAGTCCTTCCCGCACGACGGCGTGATCCTCTACCAGCATCACCTTAATGCCCATTTTCCCCGTCCCCTCCCGGGGCGTCGTAGGGAAGCCTGACCGTAACCCGAGTCCCTTTTCCCGGGAGGCTTTCAAGGTCCAGCCTTCCTCCGGCCAAATCCGCCCGTTCCCGTAGGTTTTCCAGGCCCATCCCGGGAGAAAGGCTTGCCTCATCCGGCCTAAAACCCACGCCGTTATCCCGTACAGTGAGGCGCAACCCCGTGTTTTCCAGGTGCAGCTCCACTTCCACCGCGGTGGCGGCGGCATGGCGGCGTATGTTGCTTAATATTTCCGACGCCATATAATAGAAGTGCCGCCGTTGGTCGCCGTCGAGATCCTTCTCCTGCCTTCCCTGCCACCGGAAGTTAACCTCCAGCCCGGTACCCGCGGTAAAGTCGGCCAGCAGATCTTCCAGGATGGGGATGGCCTTTCCCGGTAAAGCGGGAGCCGGTTTCAGCTCCTGTAAATACCGGCGCAGCTCCCCGATGAGGCCGTCGGCCCGCTCCCTTAACCGCTGGAGCTGGGAAGCACAGGCCTCGCGATCCCGTTTTAACAGGGACAAGGCATGATCCAATCCCAGGGAAAAACCGTAGACGGACTGGATTACCACGTCATGCAGGTCCCTCCGGATACGCTCCCTTTCCCGCCAGACCAGCTCCCGCCGCCGCAGCTCTTCTAACCGGCGCCTGTTTTCTATTTCGTAAAGGTCGAGGGTGCGGATGATACAGCAAGCGGCGATGACGGCCGCCGCGGTCCGCAGAAACTGAACCGGCAGTCCCCATTGCAGGAGGAGAGAAGTGTTGACTATACTCGCCGGCGCGAAGGGGGCCGGGGGGACCACCAGGCCGCCGGCAAGGGCGTACAGCGCAAAGGCGAAGGAGGCCCCCGTCAGGCACCGGCCCAGAAACGGAAGGTCGACGTCCCTTACCTCATCCCTCTGGAGGAAGAGGGCGACGGAACTCATCAGGGCTCCCGGGAAGGCCAAAGAGTAACGGGCCGCGATTTCCGTGTAGGTAAGCCATGCGGGAATCCCTCCGGGATCGTCCGGGTAGGAAACGATAAAGAAGGCCAGCCATGCCCCGGCCGTAATGATAGGCAGTTTATGCCAACTACGCGACCAACCCCACATGTCGGCCAAAAGGAACAGGCCGAAGGCCATCAGAAAGGAATAGGACAGGCCCATTAAAGCCGCGTGGCCGGCGGTGAGCACGGCGCCCTCCAGGATCTGCCGGCCTCCGGCAGTAGTGCCGGTCGACAGGAAAATATATCCCCATTCGGCCGCCCCATGGGTCAGACCGAACAGGGCCAGCAGAGGTAGGTATTGTCCCAGGCGGAAGGAGCTGGGACGTCGGCCCCGGAGGAAAATGCTAAAGCCCATAAGAAAGAAGGCCAGGCCGTAGATGAAGAATACTATCTCCCAGTTGCGGCTGAAGATTTCCTGCAGGGTACTGCGCACCATGACGGCATCTCCCCCTGCGTACCATGGCCGAGGTCTCCCCGGGCCTACTCCGGCCGGATGGCCTCCAGCCCCCCCATATAGGGCCTCAGGGCAGGGGGGATGACTACCGAGCCGTCTTCCTGCTGGTAGTTCTCCAGGATGGCGGCCACTGTTCGGCCCACGGCCACACCGGAGCCGTTCAAGGTATGGACATAGCGGGGTTTCTCTTTGGGGCCCGGCCGGAAGCGTATGTTGGCCCTCCGCGCCTGGAAGTCCTCGCAGTTGGAGCAGGAGGAAATTTCCCGGTAGGTTCCGGCAGCCGGGAACCACACCTCCAGGTCGTAAGTCTTGGCCGAAGCGAAGCCCAGGTCCCCCGCACATAAGAGCACCACGCGGTAGGGAAGGCCCAGGAGCTGAAGTACCTCCTCCGCGTCTCTGGTCATTTTCTCCAGCTCTTCATAGGATTCTTCGGGTCGGGCGAATTTAACCAGTTCTACTTTGTTGAACTGGTGCTGCCGGATAAGGCCCCGGGTATCCCGGCCCGCCGCTCCCGCCTCGGCCCGGAAGCAGGCGCTGTAGGCCACGTGGTAGATGGGCAACCGGTCACCGTCCAGGATCTCTTCCCGGTAAAGGTTGGTCACCGGCACCTCGGCCGTAGGGATCAAATAATAGTCGGTTCCGCTGACGTGGAACATGTCCCCGGCGAATTTGGGAAGCTGTCCCGTGCCCAGCATGGCGCCGCTGTTGACCAAGAAGGGAGGAAAAACTTCCGTGTACCCGTGCTTTTCGGTATGCAGGTCTAACATAAAGTTGATGAGGGCCCGCTCCAGCTTGGCTCCTGCTCCCCGGTAGAACACGAACCGGGCCCCGGCCACCTTGGCGCCCCGTTCGAAGTCGATAATACCCAGCCTTTCCGCTACCTCCCAATGGGGCCGCGGTTCAAAGGCCAAAGACCTCGCCTCTCCCCAGACCCGCACCACCAGGTTGTCCTCCTCCCCCGAACCGTCGGGCACCGAGGGATGGGGCAGGTTGGGAAGGACCAACATCTCCTGGGCCAGCCGCTCTTCAACGGCCTGTATGGCCTCGTCCAGCTCCTTTATGCGCCGGGAGACTCCCCGCATCTCTTCTATTAGGTCCTCGGCCTCCCGGCCGGCCCTTTTTAGGCGGGCAATCTCTTCTGAGACGGTGTTGCGCCGGTTCCTCAAGGCTTCGGCTTCGGTGAGGAGGCTGCGGCGCCGGGCGTCCAGCTCCAAGAATAGTTCCAGCGGGGCGGCCAGACCGCGGCGCCGCAAACCCTCGGCCACCAACTCAGGATTCTCGCGCAGTAATCTTATATCCAACAAAGTACCCGCATCCCCCTTTTGTTCCTAAGCCGGGCCGCCCAGTGTCGCGGCCGGCCTTTCCCTTCCATGACAGGGCCGGCTGTTGCCCGTCACTATTATGACATGATTGGCCGCGGTTAGCAAATCCTGCCGGCTCGTTGTCAAGGCCCCGGGCAGTCGCCGCCCCTCTTACAGGTAGAGGTAGCGGACGTCCAACACCCCCGGGATCCTGCGCAGGGCCTCGATGACTTCCCGGGGCACCTCGGAGTCGATGCTCATAATCATAACGGCCTCTCCCCCCATCTCCCGGCGCCCCACCTGCATGGCCGCGATATTAATACCGTGATCCCCCAAGGTCAAACCCACGGGTCCGATGATCTTGGGCCGGTCGATATGGGGAACATAGAGGAGGTGACCCTTCAAACCCGTGTCCAGGCTGTACCCGTTGAGGCCCACCAGACGGGCCTCAACGGCCTGGTTCACCGTACCCGCCGCCAGGTATTCTTCCCGCCGCCCCCTGAGCCGGGCCCGGACCAGGTTGGTATAGTAGCCCATGTCCCGGCTCTTGTTCTCCCTCACCCGGATACCCCGCTTTTTGGCTACTACGGGTGCGTTTACGTAGTTTACGGCGTCTCCGAGGAGGGGTCGGAGAAGCCCTTTGAGGAAGGAATTGGTCAGCGGCGAGAGGTCGTACTGGGCCAGGTCCCCGTCCACGGTGAGCTCGGCTTCCAGGATGGGCCCTTCCATGAGCTGGCCCAGGAGACCCCCGAGCCTTTCGGCCAGGTCCAGGTAGGGCCGCAGGGCCTCGGCCTGGGGTCCCCGCAACACGGGAATGTTTACGGCATTATGGACGGGTTCCCCCCGCAGGCAGCGGACTACATCCCGGGCCACTTCCACGGCCACCGCCCTCTGGGCTTCGGCGGTGGAGGCGCCGAGGTGGGGAGTAACGACGACGTTGTCCAGCTCGAACAGAGGGCTCGATGTGGCGGGCTCCTGTTCGAAAACATCCAGGGCCGCCCCTGCCAGGTGACCGCGGCTCAGGGCCTCGTAGAGGGCCTCTTCGTCCACTATGCCTCCCCGGGCCACGTTCAGAAGGCGCGCCCCGGGTTTCATGAGGCCCAGCTCCCGTCGGCCCAGGAGATGGTAAGTATCCTTGGTCAGGGGCAGGTGGACGGTAAGGAAATCGGCCTCCCGGAGGACCTGTTCCAGGGGGGCCAGGGACACCTCCAGGCGTTCCGCCTGTTCCGGCGGTACAAAGGGGTCATAGGCGAGGAGGCGCATTTCAAAGGCCCGGGCCCGGCGGGCCACCTCGCTGCCGATTTTGCCCAGGCCGAGGATGCCCAGGGTCTTATGCCTGAGCTCCACTCCTAAGAATTTCTTTTTCTCCCATACCCCTTCCTTGAGAAGCTTATCCGCCTGGGGGATGTTTCGCGCCATGGCCAGCATCAGGGCCAGGGTATGCTCCGCTGCCGCCACCGTGTTGCCCTCGGGCGCATTGACCACCAGGATACCCCTTTCGGTGGCCGCGGCCACATCGATATTATCCGTTCCCACCCCCGCCCGCCCGATAATGCGGAGTTCCCGGGCAGCCGCCAGCGCAGCCGCGGTAACCCGGGTGGCGCTCCGAACGATCAAAGCCTCATAAAGGGGGAGAGATTGCTTGAGATCTTCTTCGTCCATCTTCCCCCGGGCCTCTACTTCCAATCCCGCCTCTTCCAGGATCTTTAGTCCTTCAGGATCGATGTGGTCCAGAGCGAGAACCCGCATAGGAAACCTCCTCCTCCGGAAATAGCCTTTTCATTCATGGTTTTCTACCCCGAAAATAACTTCTATCCGGGCCGGCACTGTTTTCGCTCGCTAAGTGGTCCTCGCGGAGCAGCCTAAGGCTTAAGCCTCGGGCTCGGGCGGGGTTCCCGGCCTATTCAGCATCCCTG
>LDZR01000693.1_pt1 | contig 9894 bp, 9 predicted proteins | sample 615371 | NCBI WGS metagenome assembly LDZR01 (sample SAMN03408294, study PRJNA278302) | terrestrial metagenome | isolation source: oil reservoir sample K2 | place: USA: Alaska, North Slope, Kuparuk formation | collected 2013
GTTTTGACATAGGTGTTGATTGTTTTCTGTATGCCTGTGGATTGAGAGAAAGTCAAGGGCGGGTGTCAACATGAGAGAAACTCTCACGATATCTTTTTCGTCAAAAACTATCAATACAAGGGTTGCAAGAGCAGTTATTAGATCATTTTTGTCTCACAAAGGGATCTTTGATGAGGAGATCTGGGATACAGAACTTGGTGTTAATGAGGCTATCACTAATATAATAAGGCATACTTATAAAGGTGACCAAACGAAATATATAATCATGACACTGGTATGGGATTATACTCAGAGAAAAATAGAGATCATGTTGAGAGATTTCGGAGATCAGGTTGATCCAGAGATTATCAAGCCTAAGACACCATCTTCCGATAAAGAAGGCGGGTTTGGACTTTATCTGATAAACAGGATTTTCGATTCTGTCAAATTAAAAAATCGCGATAACGGAAACCTTCTTATCCTCACAAAAACTTATGCACAATCGGGTGATGAAAATTGAAAGTACACGTAGTAGGGGCGGGGTTGTCTGGCTCTGAAATTGCTTATCAGCTTGCTATTAGAGGTTTAAAAGTAATTTTGCACGAAATGCGCCCTTCAAAGATGACGCCAGTTCATAAAACAAGTTATTTTGCAGAGCTTGTTTGTAGCAATTCTCTGAAGTCCGATAGCATAAAAAATGCATCTGGATTGCTTAAAAGAGAACTTGAGTTATTCGGCTCTTTGATATTAAGGGTTGCCAGAAATTGCGCTGTACCTGCAGGGAAAGCCCTTGCTGTGGATCGAGAAGAATTCTCCAAGCAAGTAACTCACGTTATTAGAGAATCTGGAATCGATATTGTAATTGAAGAATTGAGATACATACCTGACAGCAAAGAGGATATATGGATTATTGCAACTGGACCCGCGACGAGCGATAGTTTCGCATCCTGGTTAAGAGAAAAAGTTGGACACAATATGTATTTTTTTGACGCTGTATCACCAATAATAACTGCTGATAGCATAGATTACTCTGTTGTTTTCAGAGCAGATAGATATGGAATTGGCAATCAGGATTATTTAAATTGTCCGATGAATGAATATGAATATGATAGATTTTACGAGGCGCTCATCAATGCGGAAGTGCTACCTGTGAAAGACTTTGAAAAAGATTTGTTGTTTGAACGTTGTAAACCAATCGAAGACATTGCAAAGAGTGGTAAGAGATCATTGCTGTTTGGACCTATGAAACCCACAGGTATAATAGATCCCCGGACCGGGAAACAACCTTTCGCTGTCGTGCAACTTAGAAAGGAAAATCTTGACGAAACATTGTACAATATAGTTGGTTTTCAAACACGTTTGAAATGGGGAGAACAGCGAAAAATTATACGATTAATACCGGGACTTGAGAAAGCTGAAATAGTCCGCTATGGGGTTATGCATAAAAATATTTACATAAATTCCAGAAAAGTTCTCGACCCATTTATGAGGTTGAAAAATGACAGAAAAATCTTTTTTGCTGGTCAGATCACAGGTGTAGAAGGATATCTCGAATCAGTTGCAAGTGGTTTGTACGTGGCATTGAATGTTTACAGGATCTCAAAAAATCAAGAGCCCTTGGAATTACCTAAATCCACGATGACAGGGTGTTTGCTGAATTACATACTGAAAGGTACTGATACAACTCTTCAACCCATGTATGCAAATTATGGTTTAATGGGTCCGGCAAATAAAAATCGCGAGGAGGTGGCTAAAACCGCCCTGAGAGATCTCGAAAATTTTCTCAATTACTCTCAGTGGAAAGAGGGGGGCATTCGTGAAAATACAGTCAAAGGTTTCTAATAATGGACTCGAGGCATATGTAACAGTTTTTACCGACGAAGAAGAAAGTTTATCAAAAGACGCAATACTCTCACATCTGAGGGAAAATGGCATTGTATTTGGAATAATTGACCAGGCAATAGAAGATATTGTAAGCCAGAGAATCGTTAATACACCTGTTTTAGTAGCTGTCGGCAAGGAGCCGATTAATGGAGAAGATGGCCAAATATTAATGCTCAAGCTGGGAAAAGAAGAAGAAACAGAAATTACAAAAGATAAAATTGATCTAAGAGAGCTCCCCAGCCGCACGAGACACATAGTTAAAGCAGGGCAAGAAATAGCAGAAATAGTACCACCAACTCCAGGCATAGAGGGAAGGAATGTTTTCGGCAGAACTCTTAATCCAAAACCAGGAAAACCAGCACAGGTAAAACTTGGAAAAAACGTGAAACTCTCGGAGGACGGTAGAAAAGTGATTGCTAGCACAGACGGTATCCTACTGGCAAAACCAGATGGATCTATAGACGTAAATGAGGTTTTGATCGTAAAAGGAGACGTTGATTATGCAGTTGGAAATATAGATTTTCCCGGCGAAGTCCAGATTTCAGGTGATGTAAAACCAGGATTCACAGTTAAGGCAAAAGGAAATATCTCAATATCTGGCGTCGTTGAAGCAGCAACAATAATATCTTTCGAAGGATCTGTGAGTGTTCTCGGTGTTAAGGGAAGAGAAAAGGGTGTTATAAAAGCAAAAGAAGATATTCAAGCAAAATTTCTCGAAAATGCAATTGTAGAGGCCGGTAAAAATGTCATTGTAAATGGACCCGTGACAAACTGTCACATAAAAGCAGGGGTGGGAGTTAAGGCATCTGGATCGAAAGGTATTATTGCAGGTGGATCAATTTCAGCAGGTTTTGTTCTGGAAGCAGAGGAAATTGGTTCACCCTTAGGGGTGAGAACAACAATCGAAATTGGATTCGACCCTGAAGTCCGCGAAAGAATCAAAGTGTTGAGAGGACAATTGGAACTTGACCGCGAAAACCTCGGCAAACTGGTCAATATTTATAGAACTTTAAAAGCACTGATGGAAAAAAACGAAGGTAAACTGCCAGCGGACAAGATGGAGATTTACAGGAAAGTCGGTCAAACACTTATTAATTTAAGAAATTCTATCGAATCAACCGAAAAAGAGTTACAAACTATAGAGCAACAGGTTAAAGATAGATTCAGTCACGCAAAAGTTATAGCGAAAAGGATTCTCCATCCTGGTGTAGAGATCATGATTTTCGAAAAAAGATTTTACACCGATAAAAGTTTTGAAAAAGCAATTGTCCTAATCGAAAATCAGGAAGTTAGGCTTGGGGGTTACTCAGTTGATACTCAAAACAATACCTAAGATTCGAGAAATGATATGGGGAGATCGTGAGTTAGGCAAATTATTCGGCGCAAAATCTGAAAAACCGGTTGGAGAAGTGTGGCTTCTATCAGATCATCCTTTAATTACTACAGAAGTACAGACACTTTCTGGAAAAACCCTACACATAAATTCTGTACTGGAATCCTTCAATTTGAACATCGAAAGGTTTCCCATACTTTTGAAATTAATTTCGGCTAAGGAATGGCTATCAATCCAGGTCCATCCTGATGATAGTTTTGCAAGAAAAATTGAAAAGGAGCCTTGGGGAAAAACAGAGTGCTGGTTTTTCTTAAAGAAAAGCACAATAGGTCTTATCCCTGAAAAAATCAATCCTGATGAGCTACCTTTAAAACCGGATAAAATCAAAAAAAGATTGAAAATACTTCATCCACAATATGGCGATTTTTTGTACATACCTGCTGGCACTATGCACGCGATTGGGCCTGAGTCAATGTTAATTGAGATTCAACAATCTTCCGATCTAACTTACAGAGTTTACGACTGGGAACGTGGCCGCGATCTACATATAGAAAAGGCAGTTCTTGTATCAAAAAATGTCAACATAGATAACCTGATCTATAAGAACTTCGAGAGTTTCCGATCACAGTATTTCCATATATACCGAGTTTCTGGAACAACAAAAATCCTGTCAAACTCCATAATCGTAATGTTGAGCAATGGTGAAATCAATTCCCACAAAACATCAAAATATGAGACATTCCTCTTGCTGGGAAAGGAAATAACCAGAATTAAAGGAAATGCACTGGTTATAAAACCTGGCCAAGTTTGGTATTCTAACTCTAAACAGTGAGCCGCTGGCGAGAACCAGCGGTCATTTTTATTCTTCCTCAGCCTCTTCTTCCTCTTCTTTTTCTTCTTCTTCGAATTTTATTTTGCTGCTCAAATTTTTAATAATGTCCTGAACAGTTTTTATTTTTTCTAATTCTTCATCAGCTATCGTGATACCAAATTCGTCTTCTATTGCCATGGCGAGATCCACCAGATCAAGAGAATCTGCATCCAGGTCTTCCACCAGATCGGCATCATTGGTAACTTCATCAATATCAAGCCCCAGTTTCTCAGCAACCAGTTCTCTGATCCGTTCTACAAGTTCTTCCCTGTTCATGTGTTTCCCTCCTAATAAATTTAAGTCGAATAATTATAAACCATCGCATCAACAAATTGTCAAGTCTTTTCCGCTAACAAATACCTATTTTCTTTTTCACCTTTTCCGAAATTGCCAACGTTGCTTCCGCAAGCATAGTAATCTCCGTCCTTTTCCAGCCATCGATATAAGTCCTTAAGGTATTCTCCAGGGGATCTGTCCACTTTTTTGGTATCATGTTAGCACCATTCAAAACCCCAAGAACAGTGCCAGCTTCGCCAGCATTACAGTCAACATCGTATCCCAAAGCAGAAATTATATACATAGTTCTATCAAAATCTCCTTCGCCATACCAGAGGGCAGCTATCACGCAGCATAAATTCGGATAAACATGTATCCAATTGTATTTGACGAAGCGGTTTTCGATCATATTTCTCACATCACGCCAGGATTTTGAATTCTTACACCATTGAACTACACTGCGAAGTACTTCCTCAAATTCACTTTTTCTTGGGACATATTCCAAAGAAAGTTCTATCAAACGATGAATATCGTCCGTTGTAAATGCAAGAGATGTCAAAACAGCACTGTGAATACCCCCATATAAACCATTGCCTGCATGAGAAATACAAGAATCAATATAGGCTAAATAAGCAGCCTTTTCTGGCAAACCTGGCATTAACAAACCATGAACCATACAGCGCATTTGCGCACCTATCCATTCTTGAAAAGGATTATTGAAGATGCCAGACTCCGGTGGGAAAATACCCATTTTGAGATTTTCAAGAGCAATATATTCTGCGCTCCAGCCGAAAGGTATCATTTCTATCCATTTTGTTGCAATCTTTTTCGATGTCAATTCTCCATCTTCATTTGCGGCCATCAGAAAGGCTATTTCATATGTTATATCATCATTTAATGTATTCACATCGCCAACATAATAACCAAGCCCTTCGCCAAAAGTTGTTTCCAAACTTGAACCAGAATATCCTTCAAATTTTGTTCCCATAGATGAACCCGCAATTTGTCCTATCCATCCACCAAGAATTTTATCGTAAATATCCCCTCTGAGAGCCCAGCTCTGTTTTGGAAAATTGCACGATATGTCTTCCCATCTTTCAGGTCTTGAATAACAATGGTAATTATGGTCACTTATAATGGGAGCATTTCTCAGTAATTCGAAAATCAAACTTGTAACAGCTCTCAATTCACTAATTTTGTCATTCTTATAGAGCTCCAATCCTATCTTGAATAAATCTTCCGCTTTTTCAACATTTCTGCCCATATTTTCTACAGATTGTATAGCACCGGCGATCAAACATTCTGGAGCGCCTGATCCAGGTACCTTACTTTGCCAGAACATTTTTACGACTTGTTCAGGAAAAATCCACAGATCAGCAGAATCTTCCCACGAACCCTGCGTAATTTCTTCAGACGGTCGGGCGTTTTTCCGTAAAAAAGCCTCGTATTCCCATGCCTTCAAAATCCTTCACCTCTAATCTTTTTCTTAGCATATGTGTAAAGAACGAACAGTGTAGCAAGATATGGAATCATGGACGTGAATTGCGGTGCTATGTCATAATTCTGCATTATCAAACCAAGGCTTTCAAAAAAGCCAAAAATGAGAGATAACAGCAGTATTGATAATGGCCTGCCCTTAACAAGTATGATTATTGCCAGAGATATCCATCCCCTCCCATTAGACATGTTTTCGCTGAAAAGTGTGACATATCCGAGGGAAAGATAAACTCCTGCAAGTGCTGATAACAACCCACATAGGATTGTACTTATCAATTTCATTCTCGCTGGATTTATCCCAGCAGACTTTACGGTTTCTGAATCTTCTCCGGTTGCTCTAAGTCTCATACCAAATTTACTTTCAAATATTAAAAATTCAAAAATTATGGCCAGAGCAAATGAGACGTACAAAATAAAAGGGTGCCCAGAAAATATTTCGCCCAGAGACCCAAGATTTTCAAAGCCAGGTATGCTCAATTTTGGTAAAGAAATGATTTTAGGTGAAATCAATGCTCCTTTAACGTTAAACGTACTTCTCAATGCATAAGTAGTCCAGCCCAGAGCAAGCATGTTAAGTCCGATGCCTGTTACAAACTCGTCCGCACGGAGGTAGACAGCGATCATGGCAAATAAAAGAGCCATAACAATTCCACTTAATAAGGCGAAGACAATTCCAATAAACCAGCTTCCAAAAAAATAGCTGCCATATACCGCAAAAAATGCCCCCATCAACATCATGCCTTCCATTGCTATATTGAATACATTGGCATAATATGTAAACATTCCTCCAAGTGCTGCAAGCATAATAGGTGTTGCACTGCTCAGTGTGGCTCTCAAAATATGAAATATCAAATCGCTCATTTCCCGGTCACGACCTTTTTCAATTTGATTAACGAGTTTATTTTTTGACCATAGTATTCTATCGCACTTCTTACACTAACTACAGAAAGTACTATTACTGCTTCTAAAAACATTACGAATTCAGAGGGAACAGATGTTTCAAATTCCATACCAATTGCTCCATTTTTGAGAGCACCAAAGAAAATCCCGTAGAAAAAAGTTTCCAAAACACTGTTGTTGGCAATTATAGCAAGCATCACACCATCCCAGCCAAAATTTGCACCTATACCTTTCATAAATCTGTGTTGTGTTCCGCCCAGGATAAGCAAAGCTCCCGCCAGACCAGAGAGAAAACCAGTGTAAAGCAAAACGAGAGTGGCGTTTTCTTCTGTGCGGCAACCACCAACCCTGGCGAAATTTGGATTGTGCCCCATCATTCTGAATTCATAACCCAATTTTGTTTTTCCAATAAACCAGTAAGAAATCATAGCAACAAATGTCGCCACGAGGAAAGACAGGTTTATTCCCCAAACGTCTGGCATAAAATACGTTTTTTTAATCATTGCTGTAGCCGGCACATAGGCTTTTTTGTCCAAAAATGGATAAGTGACCAGATAAACTGTAAGATACTCGCTTATGAAATTCAACATCAGGGTTGTTATAAATTCATCCATTTTATAATATTTCTTAAAAAGAGCGGAAATACCTGCCCAAAGTGCCCCCGCAAGAGATCCAAGGATTACCAGCACCGGTACTCCGATCCAGCCCGGTAAATCAAGATAAACCCCAAGTATGGCTGTTGTTACCGCGCCTACCAATAATTGCCCGTGTTGCCCAAGATTTACAACATTCGACGAAAATGCAATTGCTGCTGATATTCCTGTGAGAATTAAGGGGGTTGCTGTGTTCAATGTGGATGATAAAGAAAACCAAGATCCGGTAGAATATTGATACAGTGCCTTAAACACGCTGGCTGGGGAAGTGTTTTGAATAGCAATGAATATCGCGCTGATTAAAAAAGCGGCAAAAATGGAAAATAGTGATATACCTATCCTCTTTAATTTCCTCAATTCACTACCCCCAGCATGTAATTTCCAATGGTTTGTAAATCAATAGTTTTCTCGTCAAGAGATGCCACGATTTTTCCCTGTCTCATTACATATACTCTATCTGATAATTGCATGAGTTCTTCAAGATCTGCGGAAATTAGAAGCACGGCTTTGCCAGCATCTCTCATTTTGATAATAAGATTTCTTATATATTCAGCCGAGGCTACGTCTAAACCACGCGTTGGTTGATCAAGCACAATTAAATTGTATCCGAGCGACAATTCTCTCCCAACAACTATTTTCTGCTGATTGCCGCCCGAAAGTGTAGATGGAGATTCGTCCAAATTCCTGTAAACAACCTCGAATTCGTGCGCGACTTTTTTACTAAATTCCTGAGCCTTTTTCCAGTTTATCGATAAGATTCCCTTTTGAAATTCTTTTTTTAAATGATGTGTCATCAGCAAATTTTCAAGAATAGTCGCTTTAAGAGCCAGTCCTGTAAATTTCCTGTCCTGCGGGACATAACTCATCAATTTTCTTCTCTCTCTAATAGTCATATTTGTAACATCAATACCGTCTATTGTTATCTTTCCCGTGCTTGGTTTTAAGGAACCAATTAAAGTTTGAACTAACTCAAATTGTCCATTTCCTTCTATACCTGCTATCCCTACAATTTCTCCAGATTTGACAGTGATGTTCACGTTTCTCAGAACATATCTATCTGATCTTCTTGATTTCAGCGAAAGATCTTCAATAGACAAAACAACTCTTCCCGGTTCAATTCGAGATTTTTCAAGTTGAAAAACAATTGATTTTCCAACCATCATTTTTGCGAGATCTTCCGGATTGATACCCTTATTCTCAAGTGTTGCTATTTTTTTGCCTTTCCTCATTACCGTGATTCTGTCCGATATTCTTAAAACTTCTTCCAATTTGTGACTTATAAATATTACCGTTTTTCCCTGATCGCGAAGTTCAAAAATTTCTTCGAAGAGCTCCTCACTTTCTTGTGGTGTCAGGACAGCTGTAGGTTCATCTAATATCAGGGTCTCGGCTTCCCTGTAAAGTTGTTTTACTATCTCTATTTTCTGCTGTGCAGCAACTGATAGTTGCGATGTTACTGCTTCAATATCTATTTTGAATCCATATTTATCAACAATTTTTTGTACACGCTGTTTGGCATGTTTTCGGTCTATAAAACCAGCTAATGTCATTTCCTGGCCAAGAATGACATTTTCATACACTTTGAAAGATTGAATCAGCATGAATTCTTGATGAACCATACCTATACCAAGTTCTCTTGCTTTTAAAGGATTGGATATTTGTACTTTTTGCCCGTTGATCTTTATCATACCCGCAGAAGGTTTAATCATTCCATAAAGGATTTTCATCAAAGTCGATTTACCCGCACCATTTTCACCAACAATAGAATGGATCTCTCCTCTCTCAAAAGAGAGATCCACTCCACTTAGAGCAACCACATCTGGAGGATAGACTTTGTATATCCCTACCATTTCTATATAAGGCAACTTCAAAATCCTCCTCAGGGCCTATATGGTTCTATCTTTATCTCTCCAGAAGCAACTTTGTTCTGAATATCGATAACTCTGTCGATCACTGCCTGTGGCAAAATCTTCCGAGTATACTCGTCTATTGCCAGCCCAACAGCTCCCTCTTTTACGCCGAGGCTGTATATCTTCCCTTTTTCAAAAGAATTATTAACAATCATATCATAGATCATGAGAATCGACTTTCCGACTTCTTTTAGATCACTTGTTATCACATGACCGGGTGCTAACGGATTCTGATTAGAATCAACCCCTATTGCATACTTTCCTACTTCCTGAGCCGCTTGCAAAACGCCAAAACCTGTTAGGGCAGCGATTTGAAAAATTACATCTGCTCCCTGTGCATAAAGTTGCAGAGCAGCCTGTTTTCCCTTGGAAGGATCATCCCAGGTACCCACATAAATTACCTTCACCTGAATTTCCGGATCAATATACCTTGCACCCATTTCGTATCCATAAACAAACGATCTGATGACTATGTCATCATCTCCTCCAACAGCGCCAATGATTTTTTGAGGATTAATGCCCGCTAACTCTGTCATGTTCGTGGTTATCGCAGCTACAACACCAGCGAGAAATGCTCCTTCTTCTTCTCTA
>LDZR01002605.1_pt1 | contig 9883 bp, 11 predicted proteins | sample 615371 | NCBI WGS metagenome assembly LDZR01 (sample SAMN03408294, study PRJNA278302) | terrestrial metagenome | isolation source: oil reservoir sample K2 | place: USA: Alaska, North Slope, Kuparuk formation | collected 2013
GCGGGCCAAACTAGCGCTCGGCCTCAAGCTCCGGCGGACTTCCCGGCAGGATTTAAGCATCCCGCCTCAGTTGCCGGCCGCAGGTCTCTTATGGCCTCGGGCCTGCCTCCGCCTTTCGTCAAGCTTAAGTTTGGCTACCGCTCAGGTTTAGTCGCTCGCTTCCAAGCTCAAGCAAGCGTGCCCTGCAAAAAGTGGGGATAACTCAGAGCTTTCCTTCCTAGTTAGTTTCCCATGAAAAACTAACTTTTTGCGATATGCATTTCTGTTGGAGGGCTATAGTAAGAATTGTTTTTATCGCTTTGTGGTACCCTAGCAAGGCTTGACTTGGAAATGGGTGGCAATGCGCAGGTAAAGGAATTATGGCGTCGAATGGTGAACATTCGTCAGTGCAGGGCAGCTAGCTGCCTTGCTACTTTCCGGAGGTTTTCCGCCACCTGTTCCAGTTGCCCGATCCGTCCCACAATCTGCTGAGTTGCACCCGCCTGACGCTCAGTAACCTGAGTAGTTTGTAGTATTCCCTCGGTGATCTCTCCTACCGATCTTTCGATGTTTTGCAAAATCTCGCTGATTTGCTCAACAGCTCTTGCACTATCCTCAGCTAACTTGCGGACCTCACCAGCTACAACGGCGAACCCGCGCCCCTGTTCCCCTGCCCGGGCTGCTTCGATAGCCGCATTCAGCCCTAAAAGTTTGGTCTGGGCGGCGACTTTTTTGATAAAGCTAAGGACGTCACCTATATTTTGTACATGGCTCTTTGCGGTACTGGCAGTTCCGTCTAAGCTGTGTCCTCGAGTAGCAAGCTCCTCAGCCCCGACAGCAAGCTCTTTGGCTGCACTTCCGATTTCTTTGAGGGTATTGCTCAACTCCTCAGCCGTAGCAGCTAATTCCTGCGCTTGGGCATGAAGTTTTTTCACCATATCTTCCTTAGCATTGACGATAGTCATCATCAATCGAGCAGCATAGGCATCAATGATCACTGTTTGTTCTTGTTTATGAGTGTACAACAGCTCCTGAACTTTAGGATTTCCCGTCGCCTCGATCACTAAATCTAACTGCGGCGTTTGTAGTAGCTCCAGACAATCACGAAAAGTCCTGATTCCTTTTTCCTTAGCCAGCTTTATCCCCGGAGCGTCTTCGTTTATATCAGCAATCCCAGCAATACGCACATCCGGTAGTCCATGAGTTGCCTTGAGAATTGCTGTACCACCTTTACCCCCCCCAACAATCCCTAAGTTAATCATGCTATTCACCTGCCCACAAACCGTATCAAGTTCCAATAAATAAATTGTTCGGCGTTGTCCCGCTCACCGTAGAATTTGATGACGGCCATTTTCCTGATTTTTAAGCTGTTTTCCCAGTGATGGACGACCTTGTAAGTAGCTTCTTCAGCATCGCCTCCTTCGAAGGAGGAAGCTCCCTGTATCCCTTTATCCGCTAGAAACTTTTTTCGGCTTCCAGATAGGATGTGCTCGCTCACCTCGAGAGCTGTTCAATACAAGCCAGCCTTTCTGCTTATTTCAATCAGTCGTTGCCTTCTCTGTCACAGTACAACCCGGCTCGGGTTAGCGCGGCTTGAGTAAAAAAAGTATTTCGCCAAGCAAAGCTATTAGGGTACCCCCCCCCCCCCCCATGGCAATATCTACCATTTCTTCTTGCGGAATCTGTAAAAATGCCTCCACCACCCGGGGGTCAAATTGCCGACCTGCACACCGCCTCAGTTCCTCCTGTGCTTCCTGCGGGGTAAATGCCTGCCTGTAAGGCCTGGCGGAGGTCATGGCGTCGTAAGCATCGGCCACCCGGATAATGCGCGCCAGAAGCGGGATCTCCTCTCCTGATAGGCCAGCAGGATAACCCCCGCCCCCATAGTCTTCGTGATGGTGCCGCACGGCTAAAATTACCGCCGCAGGAAACCGGGCCGGTTCCAAAATCCTGGCTCCTACTTCAGGATGACCCTGCATCTCTTTTCTTTCTTCCGGGGTGAGGGGGCCCGGTTTGAGAAGGATGTCCTCCTGTACGCCAATTTTGCCCAGGTCGTGTAAAAGACCGGCCAGGTATACCTGTTCCTCTTCTTCAGCACTAAGTCCCAGTATACGGGCGCAGGAGCGTGCCCATTGGGCTACCCGGATGGAATGCCCCCTCGTGTATACGTCCTTGGCCTCCAAGGCCGCCGCCAGGGCCTGTACGGTGCTTAAGTAGTATTCTCGCAGGGAGGAGTAAAGGCGGGCGTTCTCCAGCGCCAGCCCGATTTGAGCTGCAACGGTACCCAGGTACTCAACTTCCTCTTCCGACCAGCAGCGCGGTACGGGAGAATAAACCTTCAATGTGCCCAGGATCTTTCCGCCTGCTTTCACAGGCGCTACAATCAGGGCCCGCATCTCTAGGGCGTAGTAGGGCAGGTGCCTGCCAGACCCGTCGGCGGCCAGATCCTCCACTACTATGGGTTCCCCTCTCTGGAGCACCTCGCCCAGTAAATTACCCTCCGGCCGGACGCGGGCGACCCTTTCTTGCAACTTAGGGCTCATACCTAAGCTAGCCCTAAGCACCAGTTCGCCGGTATTCTCGTCAAGCACCCGCAGGGCACACCACCGTGCGCCTAGGACGTCCCTCACGCTTGCCAGGGCCGACTCCAGCACTTGGTCTACATCAAGGTGGCTCGATAATACCTGCCCTACTTCGATTAGCCGTTCAAGCATCGCTGCCCTTTCCTGCACCTTCCGGAAAAGCCGGGCATTTTCCAGCGCCAGCCCCAGAATGGTGCCTAGGGTGGTCAGGAAGACGGCTTCTTCTTCGGTGAAGCGTTGCCCCCCTGGCTTACCTGCTAAGGTAAGTACCCCTGTTACCTTGCCCCCAACTGTAAGCGGCACCGCAACTGCCGGCCGCCTTCCTTCGGGAGTGCTCTCCTCGGGACGGCTGTCAAAGTGCGCGGCGATAGCTTCTCGCCCAACAGCGGCTATTATTTCCCCTGCAGGAATAACCTTTAAGTCGTTAGAGGACTCCAGGGTAGCCGCCACTTCGGGAGCCGCCGCCCCTAACTCCTCTTCGCTAAGCATCACCACCGACCCGCTGGTGGCACCGATCAATTCCAACACCGCTTGGAGCGCCTTCCGGGCGACTTCGGCCACCTGGAGGCTACCGGAAACTGTTTTGCTGAATTCAAAGAGAGCGCTAAGTTCGTCTACCTTTTTCTGGAGTTCCTGCCTGGTGTACAGCAGCTGGGCCACGGTTTCCGATACCGCCCACATCATTTCCGCTGCAACCCAAAGTCGTTCTTCAGGCCATAAGGGTACCGCTTGGGCCGCCGCCCAGAGCTCTTCCCAACCAATGCCCGTTTCCCGGGCCAGCTGGGCTACTTCCTCTTCTGTAAAGGGCTTAAGCACTACGCTGCCGCCCACCAGTACCGCTACTGTTTCTCCCGCTACCCGAAGGGGTACTGCCAAGTGCACCAGCCCGGCATGGCAGGTGTCGAGGACCAATCTCCCTGCGTCCACGGCAGCCCTGGCAGAGACCACACGTGAAGCCGCACACCTGGCCCTTCCTTCCGGATTAGTATTAAGGAGGGCGCAGAAAGAGCATAGGTTGGAAGTGTGGGTAAGGAGTTGTCCATCCGGGTAGGTGACCGAAGCTGACAGCCCCAGGGCCTGGCTCATGCTGTCTTGCAGTCTTTGTAAGCCGAGCTGCTTCAGCGCTTCGTAGTATTGCATTAACTTCCCTCTTTCCATAAAGAAGCCGCATACCTCCCGCTGGGAGTGCTCGCCGGAAAAAGCCTAGACTCCCGTACCGGCAGTCCCAAGAGAGGGTTAAACGCCCCTCCCTTGGCTACCGCTCTTTGCTTCCTTGTCCGCGTACATCCTGGCGTCGGCCACTGCGAGCAGTGTATCTACGTCCTTCCCATCTGCCGGAAACCGCGCCAGCCCCACCGACAGGCTCTAAGGTATCTCTGCGCCGGAAATTTGAAAGCTATTAAGTTAGATTCGACACGAACTGCCAATTTCCTCCAAAGTATTTCATTTAAGCCCAGAATAAACGGGCGGAGGCAGGCAATCGGAAACGCACTCGTGGCGGGCTTAACCCCCACATTCCGCACCATATAAGCAAGCCGAAATAATTTTTGCAAGGTGCCGGAGGAAATGAAAAATAGAGAAAATCTTCTAACCGGGAATTGTTAATTCTGTATCGAATCGTTCCTCTAAGAGACGTCTGGAGGAATGTTTAATGCCTGTAGCTGTTGACAATATGCGCTTCTTCCGAGCCGGCCCTGCAGCCCTTATCGACAGGCTATGCGACGTCCTTAAGATAGCCGAAATCATAGATGGGTAGTTGACCGGGACCCGGTCCAATGTCATCTTTCCCCGGGCAACAGAATTAAGGCCTTAATCATTAATATTTTGGTGGACCGGAAGGCCCTCTATAATGGAGAGCGTTTTTACGAGCACCAAGACCTGGAGGTCTTGTTTGGAACTGCAACAGCTTCGGCCTGAAGATTTTAACGACGATGCCTTGGGGCGAGCCCTGGATAAACTCTCTGCCTGCGGCCAGATGAAAAAGTTATTTTCCAGCATTGCTTTAACTGCCGCTGCAACTCACAAGGTGCCCATTGAAGGCCTACATGTAGATACCACCTCTATCTCGGTGCAGGGTGCCTATGAGGGCGAAGGAGGTTTAGATATTACCTTTGGTTTTAGCAAGGACCGTCGGCCGGACCTCAAGCAATTTCTTATTGGCTTGGTCGTAAATAGTAACGGGTTGCCCCTTTTGGCTCAGAGCCTGGACGGCAATACCAGTGATAAGTCCTGGAAAAAGGAGAGCAGCCACTAGAATCTGTTGTCTACCATGCCCATATCGAGATAGAGGAAGAGCGAGAAGCAATGGCCCGGGAAAAAGACCTGGCTTCCACTTTTGTTCTTATTACTAACCTCATGGATACCAGGGCTTACCCCGACCGGGAAATACTTAAGGAATACAAGGAACAAAACGCTATTGAGAGGCAGTTCCGTTCCTTAAAACAGCCATTCCTCCTGGGGCCTATCTTTCTTAAAGAATCCTGCCGGGAAAACGTAAGAGCACTAACCCTACAGCCAGGGCCCTGCTGGAGATGTTAAATTATCTCCTAGTAGTTAACAGGGCTCGGACCGGGCGTTAATCAACTATCACGGGTCGGAGGTGATTAGAGCCCTTGAACTTGCGGGTTTCAGTAAGGAAATCTTTGTTCCCACCTCGTGGTGGATAAAAGTATTCCTTAGTGCCCCCCCAAAAAACACGGGCCTTTGTATCCAAGGGTGCGGAATGTGGGTTAGATGCCCGAAGAAACTCCGAAAGTATCCATCTCCGGCTCCCGCGTACCGAATATCCTCTCGTACAAATCCTTACCATAGCTGGTCTGCAGTGGCTCCCCTTTACGCAACTTGAAACTGCGCCCACCGTCACTTTGCCTCTCAGCCCGCAGGAACACCGCATTCTTCATTCCCTTTTCATAAACGCCGTGGGCAAACTCAAACAAGTGAGTGACGAAGAACACCCGGATTCCCTTTTCCACTAATGCGCTGACCACCTGTCTTGCAATCTCCGAGCCTTCTCTCTCGTTTGTCGCAGCAAATGATTCGTTAAACAAGACCATTGCATTCGGCGTAATATGATCGATAATCTCGCTCATCCTTGCGAGTTCCTCATCAAGCTTCCCGCTCCTCATACCTGCATCTTCTTCTCGCCGGTAGTGGGTGAAAAGCCCGTCGCAGATGCTGGCAGAGAAGGATTCCGCCGGAACAAACATCCCAGACTGCATCATCAACTGGGCCAGACCTATGCTGCGCAAGAACACCGATTTGCCTCCCTGGTTGGCACCTGTGATTATCACTAAGTCCTTGTGGCGGGCATCTAAGTCATTGCCCACCACCCTTTGTTCGAGGTTTAAAGTGAGAGTGATGTCATATAGTCCCTTAAAGGACAGTACGCGTTCGCCGGCGGCCTCGGCACGTGGAAAACACGTTGGTTCTCCCTTCTGGAGCAGTCGCTCGTGTAAATTCAAGCACCCCACGTAAAAAGCCAGTTCCGTCTGCAACATCTTAAAGAAATCGAGAACGTGATCTGCGGACTGCGTGGCCACCTTGGCCACGAGCACGATCCCCCTATTTCGCAATTCCGACAGTGCCCTGGCGCCACTTTCATCCCGCTCGGCGATCCGGTAAGTATAAGCTGGCGCCTTCTTGGAGAGGAAGCGCGCCAGCCAGCCCCGTTTTTTCTCGTTTGGTTTGCGAAGTACGTAATTGGTGCCCCTGTTGCCCTCGCCTAGTTCAGCGCTGATTAAGACCCCGTCTCGAAACTCCAGTTCCTTCAGATGCTCGGCAATTTCGGCTAGATATTCATCGTTAAGCTCCTTCTTGAGCATACTGAACAGCGAGCTGAACCCTTGTGATTTAAACTTATCTGCATGCTCATCGGCAATGTCCCTTAGTTTCTTGAGCATACCCGCAAATATCCGCAGCACCTTCACCGACCTGTCCAGGTGCGCAGCGGGATAGTTAGTGAAGATGCCGAAACTGAAGACCTCCTTCTCCCGTTCTATGGCCTCCGTCGCGATACGGTACATATCCCTCACGATGGAAGGGTTCTGCAAACAGTCGCGCAGAACTTGCTGGCGATATATTATCGTATCAAGGTCGTTCGAAACACTCGATAAGACGGCAGCCTTGGCTACTCTGAATACCAACTCGTCATCGCCCGCCATGGCATGAAACAGCGTGTTCAATTCCAGGTCTTTTACAAGCGCTTCTTCATTCCATGGCAACTTCTGATCAAGCTGAAAGTTACGCTCTTTATACATAAGAAACGCCTTCATAATTTCAGACGCTCCTTCAAACATTGGTATGTCAGCCGGTATTTCTCCGCGATGGTTATCGCGTATGCACGGCCGTCGGCAGGCCTCCGGATAATTTTGTATGTCCGCAGTGCGGGGTTTTGGGGGTCTACCGTGCTGACCATGCTCACGGTTTTTTCACTAAGGGAAGCCAATTCATCTATAAACGTCACGTAAACGCACAGCGCATCTAACCGCATTATCTCTTCGAGTATCTTTTTGCCCAAGAACAATGCGTCATGCGACGTGGTGGAAGTAAACAGTTCGTTCATTATGATGATGCTGTTCGATGTGGATTGGGTCAGGATGGAGTGAACCCTGACCAAGTCGTCTTGCAGTTTTCCGCGGAGGTTCCTTATTTCTTCTTCCTTTTCAAAATGGGTGAACAGGCGATCGAACAGGAAGAGCCGCGCCTCCCTGCCGGGAACGGGATAGCCCAGAGCGGCCAGATAGTGCAACTGCCCAAAGGCTCTGGCGAAAGTGGTCTTACCGCCCTGGTTAGGCCCAGAAACGACCAATATGCGTTCTTTGCCTTTCAGGTAAAAGTCGTTGCAGACAACAGACGAGTTCTCCTTTAGGAGTTTATGGGCCAGGGCAAGGTCAAACCCCTCGTAGTCATAGATTTCCTTGCTTTCATTGGAAACTGTCGGATAGCAGAATTTCAGCCCGGCCCGCTTTAGCGGCGCAATATACTCCAAATAGGCGAGGTAAAACTGGATTTCCCGGTCAAAAGTGACTATGGTATCGTCTAAATAAGTGCGGTGCTTCTCGCAGAACTGGTCAAGATGGGAGAAAACATCCGGGTACAATCTAGCTACAAGGTCTAGTATTGCAGCCTCAACGTGGTTCATAGATGAGCCGCTCGAGACCGACACCTTGAAATCCTTGGGCTCTCCCTCCTTGAACTTAGCAAAGGTTCGCTCCACCTCGGCACTGTAATCAATCTCGGATTCGTATTTTCGAACCGTGATACGGCCATCCTTTATGAGCAGGCAATATTTAACTGAGGCCAGCTCAGCTTTTAAGCTTTCAACCTCCGCTACGAGCGACCTAAACTGGTCAGAGTGGATATACTGTGCGAGATATTCCCGGAAAGCCACCAGCCCAGTCGAACGCAGGTCTTCGAGGGACAAATCACGAAACAAGCCATTTACGGCGTCACAGTAAACTCCAACTGCCTCCAGAAACCATCGTTCTTTTTCGTACTTATAGTAGAGCTTGTCGGCCAGGGCAAGGTAGTCGCGCATAGTGCGCATTTGCTGGGCAAAGACTCTTATGTGCTCGGACAGGCTAGGGTTTTCCAGATCCCGCATGACTTCTTGGCGATACTTAATCGTCTCGGCGTCCTTCAGCGGAGTGTATAAAAAAGGTTTCAGGTTGTATTCTTGCTTACTGGCCGTGATGGCATTCACAATTTGGTCCAGATGCAGATCGGCAAAAAAAGAGGGTTCTGCAGGCGCTTCCTCTCTTATGCTACCTTCGGTTCCTTTAAAGAGTACGCTAGGGAATACCACGGGCAATCACTCCCTGTTTTCCAACGAAACTGGCCAATTGCTCTGCACTTCGGGAGGGCAGGCAGTCGTCGAGGGAAACGCAGCGCCCGCCATGGGCTCCGGCCCCTGCGGTTCCCCCAAAGCAGCTAAGATCTTCTATTAAGGTTCTAACTCCTATAGGGTCTCCTCCTTAAGCTATAGGGCGCGATGTGAATGCGGCAGACACCAGCCAGGAGAGCTAATGTACCAAGAGCCCTCTTTCAAGCTTTCCTCCCCGAATACAAGATCAAGGGTATAGAAAGCACCTGCGTTACGACCGAAAAAGCCACCAGGTAGGTGATAGAGATGTCATATAATAGGCCGAGCAAGGCGCTTCCCAGGAACCAGGAGAGACCATAAGCGGTATTGAAGATACCGTAGGCTGTAGCTGTCCTGGCATGGGGCGAGCCGTCATAGCCCAGCAATATTTTGTTAAACATCGTTATTCCTCCTTTTCTTTAAGAATCAAACCTTGCAGCCCCTTACTCTGATCAGGCGCCGGGGTTAGATCGGGCCTGAAAAAAGCCTGGGCAATAAGGGTGGGAACCACCGCGCTTAGGATAACCACCGTTACCAGGACGGTATACTGCTGCTGGTTGATAAACCCATGGCTCAAGCCAAAAAGGGATGAAATAGTACCAAAGGTTAGCCCAGTGGACATAAGCAAGGTAGTATACATACACGGGAAGAGGAAATTAAAAAGACGGGTTACAGGCCAAACACCTATGAATTTAGTGAGCACCTTTACAAAAAGCAGCACTAAAATAATCCCCGCTCCAGCCACTACGGTTGGTAAGGAAACGTACAGCCCGGCCTTCAAGAAATAGAAGGGAGTTAAGAAAGAGAAAGCTATAGTCTGCATCCTCAAGGTTAGATTCTTCTGTTCCAGGAAGAACCCACCATGGCCAATCCCAGGAGATAGGCGGGCAGGACCGCTTCGCTGTTGGCCAGAGAAGCCAAACCTCCTCTTAGTTGTGACAGGATCGGTATGAGCTTGGGTAGGTACCAGGGGCCTAAAGGCAAAAAATAAATAGCTCCCACCGATCCACAGCCGATCTCGGTAGGAGCTATCAGCTCAGGTATGAGCATTAGGCGAGCTCCATCGCCTGTATAAATTATGTCACCACCGGCTATTCTTTGTCAAGTCACGCCAGGTTAACATCTGGCTACAAACCTTTTGTGTTAGTTCGTGTATCCCTTTCTCCAGCTCATAAAAATCCTTGCTTTCCCCAATTAGTTTCTCAAGTCCACTCGCAAATAGAAGGACCCCGCCTACTATTTGGCGAATATCTATCATGAGACCTCACATTCCTTTTCCTTTGCTATCGCTGTTTTTTCTCGGTGAGGTCTCTTTTTTCTTTGTCACATCCCCCTTCTCCTGCCGCTGCCTACTGAAATTTTACACAGCCCAATAATGGGAGCCATCTGCGCTGAGGTGGAAATAAGGGGAGCGAAGGTTTGAAGGGATTGAGGGGAAATATTTTACCCCAGGAAAGGCATG
>LDZR01002008.1_pt1 | contig 9878 bp, 12 predicted proteins | sample 615371 | NCBI WGS metagenome assembly LDZR01 (sample SAMN03408294, study PRJNA278302) | terrestrial metagenome | isolation source: oil reservoir sample K2 | place: USA: Alaska, North Slope, Kuparuk formation | collected 2013
CCAAGCACGGCAGAAAAACCAACCCTGTACCTTGCAAGCTGAAAAACCCTATTGGATATCCAATAACCCAACGCATACGCTTTAGTTATCCAACTATCAAAAGGGTTTTTGGTGTCCAAATAGCATTGAACCACCTTCTCACCTGAAAGTATCTTTTCATTAACTCGGTTAAGGAAGTTAAGAGAAACCAAGTTATCAGCATCAAAAACACAAACGGCGTCATACTTGCCTTCCTTTATAATCCTTCTAAAAGCCCAGTCAAGGGCATATTGCTTTCCCCTTTTACTTGGCTCTCGTCTCTCCCACACAATGGCTCCAGCCTCTTTAGCTAACTTGGCTGTATTATCGTTACAATTATCAGCAATAACTATAACCTCATAAAACCCCTTAGGATATTCAAGCTCCTTCAAGTTATTAATGAGGTTTTCTATAACGCTTTCCTCATCATGAGCAGGAATTAAAACAGCGAACTTTAAATATTTTTTAAAGGCCCCCTCTTCTTTTCTCCTCCATGGAAAAAGACCAACCGTATAGATAAAAAGATAGTACCCTCCTAAAAGAGCAGTAAAGACTTGAACACACAAAAAGAGATAAAAGTAAAGGTTCTTCTCCATCATTTCCCCTTGATATAAGACAAGACCTCTTGAACCCTGCGAAGAGCCTCCTTGATACCAATAAGTTCTATAATATAGTAAAGCTCTGGACCAGACCTCCTCCCTGTTATAGCAACTCTCAATGGAAACAATACCTTTCCCCTTTTAAGACCAACCTTTGAAACCACTTCTTTTAAAAGCTCCCAAATTTCCGAAGAAGAAACTTCTTTATATTTAAAAGGATAAAAGACTTCAAGAAAAGCCTCAAGGATCTTCGGAACATCCTCGCCCTCCAATACTTCCTCTACATCAGAAGAAAATGGAAGGGAAAATCTTATTAAAGGCAAGGCCTCTTCTACCATCTCCCTTAGAGTAGATGTATGCTCTCTATACACAAAAACAACCTTTTTAAGCCACTCTTCATTCATCGAAAAGCCTTTTTCCAAAAAGAACGGTAGAGAATACTCATAAATCTTCTCAAGAGGAAGGGATCTCATATAATGTCCATTCATCCATGTTAGCTTGCCTATATCGAATACAGCTGGACTCTTAGAAAGCCTATCCAAGGAGAATGCCTCTATCATTTCCTCCATAGAAAATATCTCTCTATCATCAGGAGAAGACCAGCCCAGTAAAGGCAGATAATTATTCATAGCCTCGGGAATATAGCCATCTCTCCGATATTGGGAAATAGCAACAGCACCATGCCTCTTGCTTAGCTTGCTCCTGTCAGGACCTAAAATCATAGAAACATGAGCAAATTGAGGTGGCTTCCAGCCAAAAGCCTCATATAAAAGGAGTTGCTTCGGGGTATTAGCTATATGTTCATCCGCCCTTATTACATGGGTTATTCCCATGTAATGGTCATCTATCACAACGGCGAAGTTATATGTTGGAATACCATCTGACCTCATTATAACAAAATCTCCTATATCTGCAAGGGAAAACTTAAAATGACCTCTGACTATATCCTCGAAGGTTATCTCACCATCGCCGGGAACCTTAAATCTTATAGCAGGCTTCCTCCCCTCCTTCTCAAACCTTTCTCTTTCCTCCTCAGAGAGATCCCTGCATCTCCCGTTATATCTGGGAGCTATTCCTTTTAATAGCATTTCCTCTCGCATCTCTTCAATTTCAGATTCAGTGCAGTAACACTTATAAGCAAGCCCCCTTTTCAAGAGATCTAAAGCATGCTCTTTATAAAGCGATAATCTCTCGGTTTGACGATACGGCCCCTCGTCCCATAAAAGTCCCAGCCACTCAAGGTCTTCCATAATTGCCTTTTCAGCCTCCAGGGTAGAGCGTTCCCTATCAGTATCTTCTATTCTGAGAATAAAGGTCCCCTTCATCTTCTTTGCGAACAAATAATTGTAAAGAGCTGTTCTAGCTCCTCCCACATGTAAAAACCCTGTAGGACTGGGAGCAAACCTTACCCTAACATCCACAAAGCTCACCTCTTTCCTCCAAAACGATCATCCCACTGTATAACTTCTACCCTAACCTTCGCAAGTCCTCGGTTTTTCATTTGCAAAACTTCAGCTGCCGCAGTAGACAAATCTATTATCCTACCTTTAACATACGGCCCCCTATCTACAATTCTAACTATGACCCACCGCCCCGTCTTAAGATCCGTAACCTTGACCAAGGAATTAAAAGGTAATGTCTTCGACGCTGCTACGAGCTTTCTATCCCAATAGATTTCCCCACTTGCGGTTCTCCTATTATTCCATTCACTACCATACCAGGAAGCAATGCCCTCCATAACCCTTGGATATGAAGTATTACGAGACCAAAGCCTATAAGATTGAAGCATCGCCATACCATCACAAAGGTTATTTAACCATACAGCTGCTAAATGAAAAGTAGTAGTGTTGTTGGCTTTAGCCTCTTCCTCGGAAACTCTAAGAATCTCTTCATCTCCATATTTAATAACATGATCAGATTTTATGCCTACAATCTGGAAATCTCTAAACAGAAACCCTTTTCGCCAAAGAAGATTAATCTTCTCTACAAACTGGCGAGCCCTTTCCTGAGGGTCACGCGTCCTCAACCTCATAATGGTTTTACCCACAAACTTAACCTCTGCTATACCATCCCTGTTAACTTCATACCAACAGGGGAAATTTTGTCCATAAGCTATCCCTGCAAACAAGAGGCATATCAAAAAACCGAAAAGAAATCCACATCTTCTAACCATTTTTCTTCACCACCCTCGCAAGAGTTATCGCAGCAATGCCTTCTTTCCTTCCTAAAGCTCCCAGTCCTTCAGGGCTAACAGCCTTTATGCTCACCTTGTCTATACTCAGAGCAAGCATTTTAGATATTTTCTCCCTCATTAAAGGGATAAACGGCTTTAAACGCGGATCCTCAGCAACAATGGTAATATCAACTTGAAAAGGAATATACCCTTCCTTCCCGATAATATCCAAAACCCTACTTAACAAAATCTCACTCCTTACATCCTTGTAAGTGGGATCCCCCGGAGGGAAATAATCTCCTATATCCCCCAACGCTAAGGCCCCAAGCAAAGCATCACAAAGGGAATGAATAACAACATCAGCATCCGAATGTCCAGACAGCCCTTTGTGATACTCTATCTCAATTCCGCCCAAAAACAGCTTTCTTCCAGAAACAAGTGGATGTATGTCGTATCCAAGTCCAATTCTATCCATATCACTACTTAGCTATCCTTTTTATTCTACCAAAAATCATCCTTCCAGCCGCTGTTTGAAGGACGCTCGTAACTTGAAGCTCTACAACCCTACCTATATGAGCCTTTCCTTCTTCAACTACAACCATTGTTCCATCATCAAGATAACCAACTCCCTGATCCACTTCCTTCCCTTCTCTTATAATCTGAACAACCAGCTCTTCTCCAGGTAGAACTAACGGTTTTAAAGCGTTAGCAAGCTCATTTATATTCAAGACTTTAACTCCTTCGATGTTAGCAACCTTATTTAAATTATAATCAGTGGTGAGAATCTCTGCATTAAGCTTTTTAGCAAGAGCTATTAGCTTTTCATCCACGTTCTTACCTTCGACATCTTCCTCGTATATCTTGACCTTATCCTTTCCCTCTTTTTGCAACTTCGTCAATATGTCGAGTCCTCGTCTACCACGACTTCTTTTCATGGGATCCGTCGAATCAGCAACATACTGAAGTTCATTCAACACAAATCTGGGAATAAGAAGAGGTCCTTCAATAAATCCTGTTTTATAAATATCAAGTATTCTACCATCTATTATAACGCTGGTATCCAGTATCTTTGGACAAGGCGCTTCCCCTGTAAAGCTTTCTTTCTTGGAAGATTTTAAAGAGAGTCTATCTTTCAGGCGCGGTATGGCCCCCAAAATTACCATTATTTCCTCTTTCTTCCTCAACGCAAGTCCTACACCGAGATATCCGAAGATTATATTAAGTATCAAAGGAAAATATTCTCCCACTATGGGGATAGGAGTTAAAGAAACCGCTAAGAGATTGGCAACTACAAGGCCTAAAATCAAACCCAACAAACCTATTCCTATGTCTACAGCAGGTAGTTTTTGCAAATCACTTTCTACACTGCTTACTACCTTAAGTATTGCCCTTATTATACTTGGAGACAATATATACATTATGAAACCACCGATAACGGTAACAGCACCTACGAGACTCATCTTAGCTACTGGCGTCAAAGGGTAATCAATATACCTCAAAACATATGGACTAACCTGGTAGCCTATGCCTAACCCCAAAACAACAAAAATAGCTTGAAGAAGCCTTTCTACAAGGTGAACCTGCCTATCCGGCACTATTTACACCCCCTCAACTTCTCTCCTCCCCTCGAAGGCCTTAGTCAAGGTAAGACTATCAGCCATATCTACATTACCACCTATGGGAATACCAAAGGCCAACTGTGTTATCTTTACCTTAAAAGGCTTAAGAAGGTCAATGATATAAAACATGGTAGTATCTCCCTCCACACTCGGATCCAAAGCTAAGATAACCTCTTTTACATTGCCACTTTTAACTCTCTCAATAAGCCCTTGAACATTTAGGTCTTCAGGACCTATACCTTCAGAAAAAGATATCAACCCTCCCAAGACATGGTAAACCCCCTTATAAAAGGAGGCTCTCTCGATACTTAAAAGATCCAGAATATCCTCAACAACACAAATTACAGATTTATCACGTCCAATATCAGAACATATACCGCAAGGATCGGTATCGCTCAGAGCACCGCAAAGGGAACATGGTCTCAAGTTCTCCCTAACATCAACCAGAAGAGAGGCAATTCTCCTCACCTTTGCAGGGCTTTCCTTAAGCAGGTGAAATATTATTCTTTGTGAGCTTTTTTCCCCCAAACCCGGGAGCTCACTTAAAAGAGCTAACAGCTCTTTCAAAGATTTGGCTAAAACCAAGGAAGTTTCATACCTCCTAAGAGACTGCCCATCCTGCTCATAGCAAGTTCTCTTGCCTTTTTAAGGGCATCATTAGTAGCCGCAACGATCAGATCTGATAACATCTCAACATCATCGGGATTTAAAACCTCAGGTTCTATATGAACTTCAAGGATTTCCTGTTGACCATTAGCTATAACTCTAACCATTCCTCCCCCCGCTGATCCCTCAACTCGCTGGGAAGCCAATTCTTCCTGTATCTTTAAGACTCTCTCCTGAAGCTGTTTTAGCATTCTCCCATCCACAGACAAACACCCCCTTAATAATGGTATGGCTCTCCTCTCATGACCTTAAAAGCCCTATATATTTGTTCAACCAAAATAAGACGAGCAAGCTCATGGGTAAAGGTTAATCTCGAAAGAGACCAAACATCGATGGCCTTTCTCTTAACCTCTTCAGAAAGTCCTTTAACTCCACCTAAAACGAAAACCGGTTCCCTCCCATGAAGGAAGATACTTTCCAGTTCCTTTGAAAAATCCAGCGAAGATAAAAGCCTTCCCTTCTCATCTAATGCTATAAAGGAACAATCTCCCCTTATAGCCCTAAAAATATTATCCCCTTCCTTTAATGGATCCCCCACTTCTTCAACTTCATTAACTAATACTTTACAAAAAGGTTTTAACCTCTTGAGATATTCATTTATGGCCTCCTTATAAAACCTCTGTTTTATTCTACCAACCGCAATAATCTTCACCCTATAAGCCATCCTTAACAATTAGCCTCTTTAACCTCTCCCTAGCTATCCATACCTCCCTTCCACACTTAACACATTTAAGCCTGAAGTCTATCCCCTCCCTTAAAACCTTCCACTCATTATTACCACAAGGGTGAGGCTTTTTCAACCTAATGATATCTCCCACTTTCATCTTGGAAGATAAGATAACGGGTTTACCGTTCTTCCATCTATCCTGACCTCAAAGTGAAGATGACTACCCGTTGCCAACCCAGTGCTACCAACGCTCCCTATGACCTGCCCTTGAGATACTTCCTGCCCTTCACTAACCACTACATCATTCAGATGAGCGTATACGGTAGCAATACCACCGCTATGAAGTATTATCACCACTCTTCCATAACCTCTAAGCCATCCAGCAAAGATTACCTCACCAGAAGCTGCAGCCTTTACAGCAGTTCCACGAGGAGCCTTTATATCTATACCGGCATGAAACTCTCTTGTCTTAAACCGGGGGTGGACCCTGTATCCATAGCTTGAAACCACTTGTCCTTTCACAGGCCAGATCAACCTCGGTCTTCTTCTTCCCAACCTAAAACTGCTGCTTTCTTCACTTCTGCCTAAACTCGCTCTCCTCTTATCGGCTATAAGTTTTCTTATGGTTACTTCAAGTTGCCTCGAAAGCTCTTCAAATTCTTGATAAGCTTTTTGATAAAATGCCTTCTCTTTGCGAATTTTCTTGAGCAAAGCTTCTCTTTGTGACTTTTTACTATTTAAAGAGGCAAGTTCTCTTTTAAGTTTCTCCTTTAAAACTGTTAAATCCTTAAGTTTTCTTTCAAGCTCTGCCTTCTCTCTTGAAACTTCCTTCTCCCTTAATTCTATTTCTTTTATCAAAGAAGCCTCGTAATTAGCTATTCTTCTCAGATAAAAGCTATTCAATGCAAGGTCTTCCCAGCTAGAAGCTCTCAACAAAGCCTCAAGATAACTCGCCCTTCCATATCTATACATTGCGCAAAGCCTTTCTGAAAGAAGATGCCTTTTATACTCAAGCTCGGAAAGAAGCCTTCTTATTAAAGCCTTTTTCTTTTCTATTTCCGAATCCAATTTTTTTATCTTAAGACTTGTTATATTTACCTCGAGCGTTACCTTCTCTATTTCTTTATCAAGTTCGCTTATCTCGCTAAGAATGCTTTTTTCCTTCTTTTCCCTTGCTCTAATTTGCCTTTCTTGTTCCTCAAGCTGTTTTTTTATCCTCTCTAAAAGCTTTTGTTTTTTAGATATTTCTCTATCATAATCTAAACCAAAAGTAACGGATGTAAGGAAAAAAGACAAGATCAAAAACAAAGGAAAAGCCTTACTCCACAGCAACCTTCCCCAAAAGCCTTTGAACAGCAAAAAGTCCACCCCCTAGACCTATTAAAAGACCACCTAAAGCGATAAAGCCACAAAGCTCGTATAGAAAACGCATATCGCCAATAAGCGGGATAAACGGAAAATTAGCGAGTACAAACTTTAGCGCCTCTTTATACACAAAAAACAAGGCAGCTGCGGCAAAACCTCCTCCCAAACCGCCAAGGATCACACCTTCAAATAAGAATGGAAGTCTTATAAACCAATGGGTAGCTCCAACAAGCTTCATTATCTCTATTTCCTCTCTTCTAGCATAAACCACGAGACGAATCGTATTAAAGATAACCAACAAAGCAGAAGCAAGGAGGATTAACGCGAGAACTCCTCCACCATACAGTAAGAGCCTCTGAATAGCTAATAGCTTACGAGCAGCCTCTTTTCCGTAGATCACTTCCTGAACTTCCTTCCAATTATTCACAACGCTTACAATGTTATCTATATCGGCAGCTTTCTTAACTTTTATTTCGAAAACATCAGGTAGAGGATTAGTCTTAAGCAAATTCAGAAGATCTTCTCTGCCAATTTCTTTTGCAAGTCTCCTTAAGCCCTCCCCGCGAGAAACAAACTTTGCCTCTTTCACTCCATCAAGAGAAAGAATCTTATCGTAAACTCTCTGAATCTCTTGTGGAGTAGGATCCCCTTTTAAGACAAGCCTTATTTCAAGGCTCTGTGATAGGCTTTCTACCGAAAAACGAATGTTGATTCCTACAAGAAGAAACAATCCCACCAAGAACAAAACTATAAATATGGTAGTGACCGTAAGTAAGCTCATGAAACCATGACGCCATAGTCCCTTAAAAGCTTCCCTTAAGAAATACTTAAGCTTGTGCATCATAAGTCCCCTCTTTGTCGTCCCTCACCAAAACACCATCTTTAAGGGCAATGACCCTTTTTCTCAGAGAGTTAACTATCTCCCTATTATGAGTAGCCACCAGTACTGTCGTCCCGTGAAGATTTGCCTCAACCAGAAGATCTAAAATGTTCTTAGCCGCTTCAAAGTCAAGATTTCCAGTGGGTTCATCAGCTAAAAGTATGGGAGGATCATTTACAAGTGCTCTTGCTATGGCGACTCTCTGCCGTTCCCCCCCAGAAAGCTGATATGGAAGAAGATCTTTTCTGTGAGACAAACCAACCCTCTCAAGAATTTCGTTAACTCTCGCATTTATTTCTGCCGGGTTATAACCAATGACCTCCAAAGCAAAAGCAATGTTTTCATAAACTGTCTTATATGGAAGTAGCTTAAAATCCTGAAAAACAAAGCCTATTTGCCTTCTGAGAAACGGAATCTTCCTTTCCTTCATCTTAGCGAGGTTCTCTCCCATAACATAAACACTACCGCGAGTTGGCTTTATTTCTCTGTATATCAGCCTTAAAAAGGTAGTTTTGCCGGAACCGGTAGGTCCTATTAGAAATACGAATTCCCCCTTTTCAATATTCACCGTAATATCTCTTAAAGATATTATATTGTGAGGATAAATTTTTGTGACCATATTAAAACTTATCAAGGAAGCTTTTCACCTCTCTTGCTATGCTATCTGCATCAAGTCCTACATGCCTCAAAAGGTCTGATGCCGAGCCCGAACAACAAAACTTATCCCTTACGCCAAGCCTCTTCAAAGGAGAAGGAAGCTTTTCTGATATCAGCTCCGCTACAGCCCCTCCAAGCCCCCCTATTATGCTATGATCTTCGGCGGTCACAATTTTTCTGGTTTTCGACAGGCTATCAAGAATAAGCTCTTCCGGCAAAGGCTTTATAGAATAAGCATCTATAACTTCAACAGAAATACCCTCTTTACTAAGAATTTCGGCAGCAGAAAGAGCTTCGTAAACGATAGGCCCCTCAGCTACTATAGTGACATCCCTTCCCTCTTTCAGTAACTTTCCCCCACCAACCTCAAAGCTCTCCTTCTCAGAATATATATCTGGAAGGGAAACCCTAGTTAGTCTTACATAAAAGGGACCCCTCTCCTCTGCCACTTTCAAAATGATAGAGTAAGTGGATTGATAGTCTGAAGGTGCTAAAACTCTCATATTAGGCATAGCTCTCATTAGGGCTATATCCTCTATTGCCTGGTGGGTTGCTCCATCCTCTCCGAGAGTTATACCACCATGTGTAGCAACAATTTTAACATCGGCCTGAGAATAACCTATAGCAACTCTCGCTTGGTCATACGCCCGTGAAGTAGCAAAAACGGCGAAGGTACTTGCAAAAACCGTTTTGCCAGAAAGAGCCATTCCAGCCGCGGTAGCCATCATGTTTGCTTCTGCTATACCCATGTTAAAGAAGCGATTTGGGAAACGTGCTCCGAACTTAGCCGTTTGAGTGGAAGTTGATAAATCAGCATCGAAAACTACTATATCATTCCTTTCCTGGCCAAGCTTAATTAAAGCTTCAGCATAAGCTTCTCTTGGAGACCTTTTTATCACCATACCTAAATAACCTCCCCGAGCTCCATCAGAGCCTTTTTTACTTCCTCAGATGTTGGAGCCTTCCCATGAAAATTATTATTGTTCTCCATGAAAGAAACACCTTTACCCTTTACAGTATGAGCTATTATCACAGTCGGAGACTCTCTAACGCTTTCTACCCTGTTAAGGGCTTCCAAAATCTGGTAAAAGTCATGACCATCTACTTCAAAAACTTCCCATCCGAAAGCCCTCCATTTAGAAACCAAGGGGTAAGGAGAAACTATCTCATGGATAAATCCATCGAGTTGCATGCCATTATAATCAATTATGGCTGTAAAGTTGTCAAGGCGATA
>LDZR01000694.1_pt1 | contig 9870 bp, 7 predicted proteins | sample 615371 | NCBI WGS metagenome assembly LDZR01 (sample SAMN03408294, study PRJNA278302) | terrestrial metagenome | isolation source: oil reservoir sample K2 | place: USA: Alaska, North Slope, Kuparuk formation | collected 2013
TGGCCAATTCTATTTGGTCCTGATCCCAAAACCATGATCTTTCTTCGTTTTGATGGGATCGTCTCATTTTCCATTCCATTGTATGTTGAATAAAAATAAGGTGTTTTAGCTTCAAATTCAGCAGAGCAAGTATCTACCATCTTGTAGACTGGTGTGACGCCAAGTTTGTGTCTGATCTTTCTTATCTCTTCTTCCTGAACTTTGTAGATCTCTGCCAGCTCTCTGTCAGAAAATCCAAACTCTTTTGCTTTTTTTAACGAGCCGAAGTCTTTAGGTTTTTTCTTGCGAAGAACCTTTTCAAAATTCATTATTTCTTCTATCTCCGTCAAAAACCATTTATTTATAAATGTCAATTCGTGTACTTCATCCACAGACAAGGAGTTTCTGAACGCAGCAAATATGTAAGACATTCTCTCCGAAGTTGGATTGGCAAGATGTTCTCTCATATTACGTAAATCAAGTTTCGGGGCTATATCCAGCTCCAGTGATCTCACAGCCTTTCCAAGTGCTTCTTTAAATGTTCTGCCTATGGACATTACCTCCCCAACTGACTTCATCTGGGTACCCAGCTTCTGTTCGGCACCTGGAAATTTTTCCATCTGGAATCTCGGCATCTTTACAACCACATAATCAATAGACGGTTCAAAAGCCGCCGTTGTTTGCTCCGTTATAGAATTAGGAATCTCATCGAGCCTCAACCCAACCGCAAGTAAAGCCGATATCTTTGCAATCGGATATCCTGTGGCTTTTGAAGCAAGGGCAGATGATCTTGAAACTCTTGGATTCATTTCAATAATGACCAATTTCCCTGTGTACGTATCAACAGCAAACTGTATATTGCACCCACCAGCATCAAACCCTATTGCACTTAACGCTTTACGAGCAGCATTTCTCATGCACTGGTACTCAACATCGGTAAGCGTTTGAGCAGGTGCTACAGTTACCGAGTCTCCAGTATGTATGCCCATGGGGTCAAAATTTTCAATAGAACAGACTACTATGAAATTATCTTCATGATCTTTCATGACTTCAAGCTCATACTCTTTCCAGCCAATCACGGATTTTTCTATCAGCACGGTATGTGCTGGGCTTTCTATTAATCCATTTTCAACAATTGCCTTCAATTCCTGCAAATTATACGCTATTCCCCCTCCGCTGCCTCCAAGCGTAAAACTCGGTCTTATCACCACAGGATAACCGAATTCTCTTACAACATCCATGGCCTCTGTTACACTTGAAACAAGCCTGCTTTCAAGAACTTCCAGACCACAGTTTTTCATTGCCGTTTTAAATTGTTCTCTATCTTCGGCTTTTTCTATAGTATCTGGCTTAACGCCTATAAGCTCAACATCATATTTGCACAAAACACCTTTTTTAAAAAGCTCAACAGCTAAATTCAAGGCTGTCTGCCCACCAAGAGTTGGCAATAAAGCATCTGGACGTTCTTTTTCTATAACAGCTTCCAGAAAATCTATAGTCAATGGTTCTATGTAGACAGCATCAGAAAATTCGGGATCTGTCATTATTGTTGCAGAATTTGAATTAATCACCACAACTCTATACCCCAAAGACTTCAAAGCTTTGATAGCCTGCGCCCCTGAGTAATCAAACTCAGCCGCCTGACCTATAGTTATAGGTCCGGAGCCAATCACAAGTACTTTTTCTATGTCGTCTCTCTTCGGCACAAAATTACCTCCCTGAGATTATGAGCTTGAGAAAATCTTCAAAAAACGATTTCGAATCATGCGGCCCAGGCGATGCCTCGGGATGAAACTGCACAGAAAAGGCTGGATAATCTAAAAGCCTTATTCCCTCCACGGTCATGTCATTCAAAGATAAATGAGTTATCTCAACTCTGCCAAAATCCTCTTTGCTTATACCTATAAGAGTATCCGTATTGATGTTCAAGCTTTTTGGATCAACAGCAAAACCATGATTATGAGTTGTGATTAATACCCTCTTGCTTCTTAAATCTTTCACAGGGTGATTAATCCCCCTGTGGCCAAATTTCATTTTATAAGTCTTTGCACCTATTGCGAGCGCCAGAAGTTGATGCCCCAAGCATATTCCTGCCAGCGGAATTCTTTTCTTCAAAATGTGTTTAATCAGCTCTACTGTTCTGATCAATATTGACGGGTCCCCCGGCCCATTTGAAATCATCACTCCGTCCGGATTCAGTTTTTCAATTTCTTCAAAGCCAATATCGTATGGAACAACTGTTATTGCCACATCAAATTTTTCAAGTTCTCTCAGAATACCTTTTTTACAACCACAGTCAACGATCGCTATCCGGACCTTGCCCTCTTTCTTATAATTCCATACAACTTCCGACGATACTTTGCTTACAAGATCTGTCTTGTTTATCTCTATCACATTCCGTAATTTTTCGCGGAGCGAATCAGGATCCATATTTTCTGTTGAGACAGCACCCATTGCCGTACCTCTGTTTCTTATTTTTTTCGTAAGCGATCGTGTATCAATCCCCTCTATTCCAATTACGCCATTCGTTTTCAAATATTCGCCAAGAGATTTATTTGCCCTCTGGTTGAAATATCTTTGAACTGACCGATAAACCACAAGGCCAGTTACCTTTGCAGAATCAGACTCTGCATCTTCATCATTTATTCCATATATGCCGATTTCTGGATAAGTCATGATAACTATCTGACCTGCATATGAAGGGTCTGTCAATACCTCTTCATAACCTGTTGTTGAGGTGTTGAACACAAGTTCACCAAATACTTCTCCATCAGCAGCAAAAGCCCTGCCATAAAAGAATGTTCCATCTTCAAGTAATAACAGTGCTTTCTTCATTGAATATTTCTCCCTGTGCGGTCAAAACCTTCCAGAACTTCGGCTATTATCTTCAGTGCACTGTCGATTTCCACTTTTTTAACTGTCAGTGGTGGTAACAACCTCACAGTATTCCTTCCCGAAGGGACTGTAAGTAAACCGTGATCAAAACAATTGTTTACAAAATCTCTGCTTGAAATATTTTTAAGTTCTACACCGACCATCAAGCCAGTTCCACGAAGGTCACCGATCAAAGATGGAAAAATCTTCTTTATTCCTTCAAGTTTTTTCATAAGATATCTTCCCTTATCTTCCACTCTTTTTAGAAAACCATCCTTCAATATTTCCCTCATAACAGCTATTCCTGCGCTGCAAGCCAGAGGATTTCCGCCAAATGTGGATCCATGATCACCAGGTTCGAAAACATCTGCTTTATTGCTTGCTACCACGGCTCCTATAGGAACCCCTCCTCCAAGTCCTTTTGCAATTGTCAAAATATCTGGTTTCACACCATATTTCTGGTAAGCAAAAAGTTTTCCGGTTCTTCCCATTCCACATTGAACTTCGTCAAATATCAAAAGCGCTCCGTAATGATCGCATAAAACCCTTGCCGCATTTAAAAAATCATCACTTGCAGGAACTATACCACTTTCACCCTGAATGGGTTCTAAAATAACCGCGCAAACTTCATCATTCATTTTTGATCTGAGAGATTCTTCGCTGTTGAACTCAAAATAGTCGAAACCAGCTACCAGTGGTTTGAAATATTCATGGTATTTTTCCTGACCTGTGGCTGTTAAAGATCCAAATGTTCTTCCGTGAAAGGAATTGACCGCCGAGAGAATCCTAAATTTGGATATGGATTTCTTTTTTCCGTATTTTCGTGATAATTTAATAGCTGCTTCGTTAGCCTCGGTTCCGCTATTTGTGAAAAAAACTTTTCCTTCAAAGGTATTCTCGATCAAAAGCTTTGCAAGCTCTACCTGAGGTTCTGTCCAGTAAAGATTTGAACAATGCACAAGTTTTCTGACCTGGCTTTCGATGGCAGAAACAAGTTTTTTGTGTGAATGTCCAAGGATATTTACGGCTATTCCTGACGAAAAATCGAGAAATGATCTGCCATCCTTATCCCAGACCACAGAGCCTTTTCCATGATCCAGGATAACAGGAAACCTGTTGTAAGTATTCATCAAATAATTGTTTTTCATACCATGCCCTCCCGTCAAATTTCTCTTAGCATTGTTCCAATGCCGTGGAGCGTAAAAATTTCAGTTAAAAGAGCGTGGGGTATTTCTCCATTTACAACATGAACGCTTTTAATTCCCGCCTTTAAAGCATTCACTGCGCACTGTATTTTCGGTATCATTCCTCCTTTAACGACACCTTCTTCGATCAATTTTCTGGCATTCCGGACATCAAGATATGGAATTAATTCTCCATCTTTCATTACACCAGGAACATCGCTTACGAATATCAATTTTTCGGCTTTCAGGGAAATTGCTATCTCAGCGGCGGCAACATCTGCATTTATATTGTAAGTTGTCCCGTCTTCTCCAAATCCAACTGGGCAAATAACTGGTATATAATTCTGAGCAATAAGTTTCTCGATAAACCCACTATTCACTTTTCTTATCTTTCCCACATACCCTATATCTCCATTTGCGATATCTTTTTCACATAAAAGCAAATTGTCATCTTTGCCTGAAACACCAATTGCTCTTCCTCCGTGAAGATTTATTTTCAGGACGATATCTTTATTAATCTTTTCAAGAACCATTTCTGCTATCTGTAAAGTTTTTTCATCAGTTACTCTATACCCATTTTTGAAAAGTGGTTTTATCCCGAGCTGATTCATCAACCGGGTTATTTCGACCCCTCCGCCATGTACAATGATTGGATTTACCTGTACATGTCTCAGAAAAACAATACTCTTTGCAAATGACGTTTTAGCTTCCTCTTTTTCCAGGGCAGCACCCCCAACCTTTACAACAAACGTTTTTTCACGAAATTCTTTCATATACTGAAGTACTTCAAAAAGTATCGCCATATTCTCACTGGTCATGTTTTATACCTCCCGTTTATCTGTATGTATTTTTCTGTCAGATCGCACCCCCAGGCTGTAGCGGAAGAATTACTGGTATTCATGTTTAGAAGCAAAAAAATTTCTCTTGAACTTAAAACCCTTCTGAGATTCTCCTCATTAAACGCCTGCGACTTGCCTTTTTCGAAAACACATATTTCTTCTTTCCCATCAGAAATGTGAAGGTCCACCATTTCCAGGCTAAAAAATGTTTGAGAACTGCCGGCGGCCGCGATGATTCTGCCCCAATTTGTATCTGCACCGTGTATAGCCGTTTTCACAAGATTGGATGAGCAAATTGATCTTGCAACTTTTTTCGCTGTAGCTTCATCTGGAGCATTGGCAACTCTGACTTCGATAACTTTCGAAGCCCCTTCTCCGTCTGAAACTATTTTCTTGGCAAGTTCAGTATTAATCTCGTCAAGGGCACGTGAAAATTTGTCATAAGCGGCGGTTTTCTCTTTTATTTCTACATTCGCAGCTCCATTACAGAACATTAAAACCATATCATTTGTGCTCATATCTCCATCGACATCGATCATGTTATATGTTTTATCAATGGATTTTTTTAGTAATTCTTTCAGGGTATAAAATGGTATTTTTGCATCAGTGAATATAAACGCGAGCATTGTAGATAAGTTAGGATGAATCATTCCTGACCCTTTTGCAATCCCAAGTAAGATTACTTCCTGCGGGACATTAATCTTTCTGAAACTGATCTTCACTGTTGTATCAGTTGTCATGATAGCTTCCGCAAAAGATATAACATCACTGTCAAGTTTTTTCACAGCTGCATCTATGCCGTATTCTACTTTCTCCATAGGTAACTGGATTCCTATTATCCCTGTAGAAGCAACAAGAACACTCCTGGAGTCAATATGCAGCTTTTGTGCTGTTATTTTAGCCATTTTGAACGCATTTTGCAAACCTTCCTCACCAGTACACGAATTGGCAATTTTGCTGTTGACAATCAGCGCTCTTATGTTTTCAGAATTTTCTTTAAGAACCTGAATATTATGCAAAACTGGAGCAGCTTTAATTGCATTTGTAGTGAAAAATCCCGATGTCACACACTCTTTTTCTGAATATGCCAAGGCGATATCTTTTCTGTACCTTTTTATCCCACAATGCAACCCGGAGAATTTGAATCCCTTAGGAATATTCATTTGTTGTAACCTCCTTGTTATGGATAAACCGTAAAGGTCAATCCTGTGTCTTCTCTCAAAGAAAAAAGTATGTTCATATTCTGAATAGCCTGACCGGATGCCCCTTTGACAAGATTATCCAGTACAGATATCAATACAGCTGTATCTGTTCTTTCGTCCTTTTTCATTGATATAAAAACGTGGTTTGAACCATATGACCATTTTGTTGACGGGTAAATGGCTGGCTTTAGTACATGAACAAAGTACTCATCTCTGTAAAATTCACTGTATAGTCCATAAAGTTCGTCAGCACTCAATCTTGTTTTTAGATAAATTGTGCTCAATATACCCCTGACCATTGGAACAAGATGTGGAGCAAATATGACAGTAACTTCGCTGTGATAGATTTTTTTCATCTGCTCCTGTATCTCAGGAACATGCTTGTGGTTTATGACACTGTAAGGTTTTAAGCTACCATCGATTTCACAAAAAGAATATGCGAGCTCCTCTTTTTTACCAGCACCAGATACGCCTGATTTAGAATCCACAATTATTTCACCGTTCACCAGCAGTTTTCTTTTCAAAATTGGGGCAGTTGCGAGAAGTATACTCGTTGGATAGCATCCCGGATTTCCTATAAAACGCGATTCTTTTATTTCTGATCTGTAAAGTTCAGGCAGGCCGTAAACTCTTTTTATCAACCCATAATCTTGCAATGTTCTGCCATACCACTTTTCATACAGCGATGGATCATCAAATCTCAAATCTGCTCCCAGATCTATTATTTTCAGGTTCTCATCTCTCAAACTCTTCACTATGTCATAACTGATACCTGCCGGTAGGGCTGTAAAAACTACATCGCAATTTGCTTTTATTTCTTTCACATCAATCTTGCTAAGCAAAATGTCGATCTCTGCGAACGGGTATATATCTTTCATGGACTGTCCTGAAAAATTGTTTGACGAGAGATAGGTTATTTTCACCTGTGGGTGATTTTTGAGCATTCTCAATAACTCTAACCCTGTATAACCTGTTGCACCAAGAATTCCTACTCTTATTTTCATTTCCTGTCACTTCCGTACTTTTCAGCAACAACTCTGTAAGCATCTCTGAAAGACATTCCTTTTTCCATCAATAAGCGATACACTTCCTGAGTGGCCATAACTTCTTCGGTGAGACTTTCTTTACATTTATTGCCATTTACCTGAATTTTTTCAAAAATCCTGCACGTGACCCGCAGCATATCTTTAATATCTTTGAAAGTCTCCAGCACGGTTATTTTCAACAGTTGCATATCTCGATGATAACCGCTTATCAAATTCATTGAAATCAACGCAGATTCCAGAGCTTTCGATATTATCCTGCTATGATACGCCCTTACAAGTTCTACAGGATCTGGATTCATCTTCTGGGGCATTATTGAACTTCCTGTACACAGGTTTTCTGGAATAATCAGATATCCGATATCTGGTAGAGAGAAGAAAATAATATCGCTGGCAAACCTATTCAAATCGTAACTGACCTGCGACAAACAGTGCAATATAAGATAATCAAATTTTGCTCTGCTGTTTTGAGAATAAATGGGATTTCGCTGCACTTTTGAAAAACCGAGCCTATTAGCTATATAATTTCTGTCTATTTTGATAGGAACTCCATAACCGGCACCTGTACCAAGTGGAGATTGATCTATCAGTCTGATTGTAAGATTTATCATGATCTCATCGTCTTTCAAAGCATCACAAAGTGCCATGCCCCACATTCTGAAATTGGCTGGCATAGCTTTTCTTGTATGCGTGAAACCGGCAAATTTTATATGTCCATACTTTTTTGCAAAATTTCTCAAAACAGACCTCAAGCCTTTTAAATGCCGGCATACATCTTTTAATTCATCTTTATACAGGAGCCTGAGGGCAGTCAAAACCTGATCGTTTCTCGATCGAGCCGTGTGTATTTTTTTCCCAGCTTCTCCAAGTTTTTGAACGAGAAAGTTTTCTATGGCGGTATGGCTGTCCTCTTCTTCCGGGTCGATACAAAATTTTCCTGATTCCACAAGAGTCAGAAGTTCCTCAAGTGCCTCTTTTATTTTTATGAACTCATGCCTTTCCAAATACCCCATTTTCTCGAGCATCTCTGCGTGAACAATAGAGGCTTTCACATCATATTTAATCAATTTCATATCAACCAGATAATCTTCACCAACTGTGAACTCTTCTATTAATGAATCAAGGTCATACCCCTTTTCCCATAATTTCGGCATCGATTATCCCCCTTCTCCACCCAAATGGATCTCTGCTCCTGAGCACAAGATTGTGGGCTCTCAATCTCAAAGCATGAATGTTTATGAATCCCTTTGAGTCTGTAGCATCAAAACCGCCGTCAACATCCATACTTGAAAGTGATTGATCATAAAGTGATGTCGGGGAAAAGCGAGAGACAGGTACGACATTGCCCTTATAAATGATTAAATTAACTTTTCCTTCAATTCCTTCCTGAGATTTTCTGAAAGCTGATAGTAAGAAATCCATTTCAGGAGAAAACCAGAAACCGTTGTATATCAACTCCGAAAATTTAACAGACAGCATGTCTCGTAAATGCATTACTTCCTTGTCCATAGCAATACCTTCCAGATCTCTGTGGGCAATCCAGAGTATCGTTGCTCCGGGTGTTTCATAAATTCCCCTTGATTTTATTCCTATGAACCTGTTTTCAACCATATCAACTCTTCCTACTCCATATTTCGATCCAATGCGATTTAGATACTCAAAGAGTTCAAGAGGATCTTCTTTTGTACTCCCGTCATTCAGATTAACTACTTTTACTGGAAGTCCACTGCGAAAATGAAGTTCCAGAAAAACCTCCTCATCCGGGGCATTTTTGGGAGAATTTGTCCAGCTGAAAACATCTTCCCCGGCAATATAGAGAGGATCTTCAAGCTTTCCCCCTTCGTGAGATATATGCATTAAATTTTCGTCTTCACTGTAAGGCTTTTCAATAGTTGCTCTGGTCAGTATACATTTCTGTTTTGCATAGGCGAGTAAGTCTGTTCTTCCCTTGAATAATTTCAGAAACTCAATATCTTTCCATGGAGAAAGTACCTTCAAAAATGGATTCAATGCTGCATAAGTAAGCTCAAATCTCACCTGATCATTACCTTTTCCGGTTGCACCATGCGCAACAAAAGCTGCATTTTCTTTTTCAGCTATTTCGACTTGTTTTTTTGCTATAAGCGGTCTGGAAAGAGCAGTGCCAAGAAGATATCTGCCTTCATACAGAGCATTCCCCATAAGCGCAGGAAAAACAAATTCCGTGACAAACTCTCGCCTCAGATCCTCTACATACACCTTAGAAGCGCCTGTTGATAGTGCCTTGCACTCAATTGCTTTAAAATCTTCTTTCTGCCCCAGATTTGCAACAAAAGCTATTACTTCAAACCCTTTCTCCGAAAGCCACTTTAAAATAACCGATGTGTCCAAGCCACCACTGTAGGCAAGAATCACTTTTTTCATAACTTCCCTCCTCAAAAGATCTGTAAAAAAAAACGGCCATATCAAAATTGATATGGCCGCGTTGTGCAGAAAGCACGAATGAACTAAGTGCGCGCAAACACACCGCGGCACATAGTCCGCTTCCGCTGAATTTTATTCAATATTACTGTAATTATTGCGTTCATTTTCATGTCCCCCACAATTTTCAGATATTTTTCAAATTATGCCAGCTTTGCGAAAAATTGTCAAGATCTTATTTTTTGCAAAGAAGACTCCATCTTATAGAAGGTGGAGATGAATTTGCAAGTTTTAATGTAGTCATTCGTGTGTAATATAATACGCTTGTGTATATATTCCTGTTTTTTTG
>LDZR01001757.1_pt1 | contig 9866 bp, 9 predicted proteins | sample 615371 | NCBI WGS metagenome assembly LDZR01 (sample SAMN03408294, study PRJNA278302) | terrestrial metagenome | isolation source: oil reservoir sample K2 | place: USA: Alaska, North Slope, Kuparuk formation | collected 2013
GACTAGGTGCTTCCCCGGGGCAAGTAGGAGTTAGGGTCCCCTCTGCCGCCGGGGGCAGGAAAGGTTTTTGGAAACGATCGGAAAAGGAGGTTAACTATAGTGTATAAAGAGTGGCCGCGTTCCGCCAGGGCCTACGCCGAAGCCGTGAAGGTAATGCCCGGCGGCGTAAACAGCCCGGTGCGGGCTTTCAAGGCCGTAGGCATGGATCCTCCCTTTATAAGCCGGGGGGCAGGCTCGAAGATCTACGACATCGATGGCCACGAATATATCGACTTTGTTGCATCCTGGGGCCCCCTCATTTTGGGCCACCGGCACCCGGAGGTCATGGCTGCCTTAGAGAAGACCCTCCGGGAAATGGGGACGAGTTTTGGTGCCCCTACGGAATTAGAAACAGAACTGGCCCGTGTAATCGCCGAAGCCGTGCCGTCCATCGAGATGGTGCGCTTGGTGAATTCGGGCACCGAGGCCGTTATGAGCGCCATAAGGCTGGCCCGGGCCTTCACCGGGAGGGAGAAAATCGTAAAATTCGCCGGCTGCTACCACGGCCATGCCGATTATCTCCTTATCAAGGCTGGATCGGGCGCCCTCACCTTTGGGGTACCCACCAGTCCCGGCGTACCCAAGGGTACCGCTGAGAACTCCCTGGTAGCCCGCTACAACGACCTGGACGGCGTGGAGGAGATTTTCCAGCGGGTGGGGGAAGAAATTGCCGCCGTAATCGTAGAGCCGGTGGCCGGCAACATGGGCTGTGTTCCCCCCAAGCCGGGTTTCCTCGCCGGTCTGCGTGAGCTGACCCAGAAATACGGCGCCCTCCTTATTTTTGACGAGGTCATGACCGGCTTCCGCGTCGCCTACGGGGGTGCCCAGGAGCTCTACGGCGTGCGTCCGGATCTTACCTGCCTGGGCAAAATAATCGGCGGAGGGCTGCCCGTCGGCGCCTACGGAGGTCCCAAGGAAATAATGGAGCAGGTGGCTCCCGCCGGACCCGTTTACCAGGCCGGAACCCTTTCGGGCAATCCCCTGGCGGTGACCGCCGGGCTGGCGACCCTCAAAGTCCTGGCGCGCCGGGGCACCTATGAAGCCCTGGAAGACAAGGCCGGATTTCTGGAAGAAGGCCTCCGGGAGGCCATGAAGGAGGCCGGAGTACCAGCGACCTTAAACCGCGTGGGAAGCATGTTTACCGTCTTCTTTACTTCCCAGGAAGTGTACGATTACGAAACCGCCCTTTCCTCGCATACCGCCTCCTTTGCCCGGTATTTTAGGCTCATGTTGGAACAGGGCATATACTTGCCCGCCTCCCAGTTCGAAGCAGCCTTCGTCTCCCTGGCCCACAGCCGGGAAGACCTGGAAAAAACCGTCGAAGCGGCTCGAGCCGCCTTTAAAGCCCTGAACCGCGCAGAGTAAAGAGGAGACCTTCTAGGGTAGACGTCCATGCCGCCGAGCGGCACCATCACAAGGGTGAAAACAACGGGCCGGCATGCAAACAAAAACAATGCTGGCCTGGAGAGAAGTTATTCTCGGGGCAGGGGAACCGGGACGGCCGCCCACCTCCCCTTCCTTTTAGCAGGAATTTCCCCCTTAAGGGAGAATCCTCAAAAAGTGCCGATTCAGGAGGTGCGGCAGCCGTGGAGGAATGGGTTTTTGCCCTGGACGTCGGAACCCGCAAGGTAGCAGGAGTCATCTTGGCCCGGGAAAAGACGAAACTGCGCCTCCGCGCCGCAGTTGTCCAGGAACACAAGGAACGGGCCATGCTAGACGGGCAGATCCATAATGTTCCGCTGGTGGCCGAGGTTATACAACAGGTAAAAGAAAAGCTCGAACGCAAAACCCGTTCTCCCTTGACCCAAGTAGCCGTGGCGGCCGCAGGACGCTCCCTCGTCACCCAGAGGGCCGCAGCGGAAAGGGAGATCGGTGTAGAAGAAGAAATAAACGGCGAGATGGTCCTCGCCCTGGAGGCCGACGCCGTGCAAGAGGCGGAACAGCTCATATTGAACCGTACCAACGCCGCCGGCGATTATCACTGCGTGGGATACAGCGTAATCAATTACACTTTGGACGGCAGCCCCATCGGCCACCTCGTCGGCCAGCGGGGTCACCACATCGGAGTGGAAGTCATAGCCACCTTTCTGCCCCGGGTAGTGGTGGATTCTCTGATTTCCGCCTTGGTGAGGGCGGGCCTGGAGATGACTTCCCTGACTTTAGAGCCCATCGCCGCAGCAGCCCTGGCCGTGCCTCCTGCCATGCGGGGGCTCAACATTGCCCTCGTGGATGTAGGCGCCGGAACCTCGGACATAGCCCTTGCCCGGGAGGGAAGTATTACCGGTTACGCCATGGTGCCGGCGGCCGGAGATGAGATTACCGAGTACCTGGCCGACAAGCTGCTCCTGGATTTTAACACGGCCGAGGAAGTAAAGAGGCAGCTAAACCAGGGGGAACGAGTTGCCTTTACGGACATAGTAGGCAACAGGCGTGAATTGCCTTCCCGTCAGATTGTGGACCTCCTCGAGCCGGCCGTCGTAGAGCTTACCCGTCAGATCGCAGAGCAGATTTTGCTCCTTAACGGCAAAGCGCCCCAGGCGGTTCTTCTCGTCGGAGGGGGTAGCCTCACTCCAGGCCTTCCCACTGCCCTGGCCCGCCACCTGGAATTACCTGAGGAGAGGGTGGCCGTCAGAAGCCGGGAAGTGATAAGAGACATTGCCGGGGCCCCTGCCTTCAAGGGCCCCCAGGCCATCACGCCCCTGGGGATTGCCTTTACCGCCTTGCGGAGGGAGGGCCTCAGCCTTTCCCAGGTGCAAGTGAACGGCCGGCCGGTTCAGCTCTTGGGCCACCGTAGGCTCACCGTCGCCCAGGCCCTACTGGCTGCCGGCATACCGGTTCGCCGCCTTTACGGCCGGCCCGGGCGGGGCATAGGAGTAGAAGTGAACGGCCGCCTGCACTTTATCAGGGGAGAGCCGGGTAGGCCGGGGCGGATTATCCTCAACGGGCAACCTGCCTCCCTGGAAAACCCTGTTAAGGGCGGTGACGTAATCAGGTTTATCCCGGGAGAGAACGGCGCCGATGCCCGGGCTAAAGTAGGGGACCTGATCCCGGAGACTTCGGTAAAGGAAATAACCTTCAACGGGCGCCGGATAACCCTGGAGCCTCTTATTCTCATGAACGGAAACGCGGTTTCCCGGGAAGCGGAAGTCCCCGACCGGGCTAAAATAGAATATAACCTCCTGGAAACCGTGGGGGACGTGCTGCGCTATTTAGGCCAAGGCGAAGACGGGCCGGTATATTTGAACGGCCAGCAGGTCCGGCGGGAGGCCCCGGTGAAAACAGGCGACATACTGGAAACGGGCCCGAAGGCCGCCTGCCGCACCCTGAGGCTTAGAGTAAACGGCAAAGAAATCGAACTCCCGGTAGGGACGAGCCGGCCCATCTTTGCCGATCTGTTTGCTTACTTGGATATAGGTTCGACCCCGCCGCCGGGAAAAAAGACCCTGCGCATGGAAATAAACAACCGTCCGGCCGAGTTCACATCGTCCCTGGAGGACGGGGATGAGATAATCCTGGAATGGATTTAGGCAGGGGCTGCCCCGCAAAAACGGGGATAACCCAGTTTGGCCCCCCCTTGACAGACAAGGGCATAGGGTGATAGAATAAACTTGCGCATGCGGCAGTGGCGGAACTGGCAGACGCGCTAGATTCAGGGTCTAGTGGTCGCTGCGACCGTGGGGGTTCAAATCCCTTCTGCCGCACCATCGCTAACCACAACGCATCAGCCTCCTGACCTGGTCTAGTACAGCGGGACAGGAGGTATTTTTATGCCCCGCAGAAGAGGGAGATAACTTGGCAAGCACTAAAAAAGGGTCTTGGAGTTTTCCTTCGACCGCCGTACTTGGGGCCAGGCGGCCGGGAGCGAAGAGGCCGCGAAGGAGTTAATGTGCGATGCAATATGCCGTATGAACGGACAACGTTGTAGAAATGACCGACGCAATGGGATATAATGTAGTTGCAGTTTCAACCTTACGTAGAAGAAGGGAGTAAGCCGGTGTCTTCAGTCTATTCTCGCCGGGCCGCACGGGGGGCCGTCATTGCAGCGGTGTACGCCGTCACCACCATCGTGCTGGCCCCCATAAGTTACGGTATGGTGCAAGTGCGGGTGGCCGAGGCCCTGACCCTCCTGCCCATATTATTTCCCGAAGCCATCTGGGGACTCTTCCTGGGCTGCTTAATCAGCAACTTCTTTGGTGGAATGGGACCCATCGACATTTTCTTGGGCAGCCTTACTACCCTCGTGGCCGCCTGGCTTACTTACCGGTGGCGCGGTTCCCGTTTGGCCTATGTGCCGCCCATAGCCTTAAACGGCCTCGTGGTAGGCACGTACCTGTCTTATTTACTGCAGGTAAACCTTCTCCTCTGTATTTTAAGCGTTTCCGCCGGGCAGGCCGTAGCGGTGTTGGGCCTGGGCATCCCGCTGCTGCGGCGTCTGCGCAAGGTATACCGGCAGGAATAGGTGATCTGTTTGGCTACGGAAAAGGAAGTCTACGTCCGGGACCTTTTCAGCCGTATTGCCCGGCGTTACGACTTGATGAACACCCTCTTAAGTTTTGGCCTGGACAAATACTGGCGCCAAGTGGCCGTCAAAAAAGCTGCTTTACAACCGGGGGATGCAGTGCTGGACGTATGCTGCGGAACCGGAATGTTGAGCCTCGCTTTGGCCCGAGCGGTATTTCCCCGGGGGCGAGTTGTGGGCTTGGACTTCTGCCCCGCCATGCTGGAAGTGGCCAAAAACCATCTGGCCCGCAGCCCTTACGGAAATCTGGTGGAACTGGTAGAAGGCAACGCCGTGGCCCTACCCTTTCCGGATAACAGTTTTGACGCCGCCACCATCGCCTTTGCCCTCCGAAATGTTCCCCATATAGAAAAAACCTTACGGGAAATGACGCGGGTGGTGCGGCCCGGGGGGAGGGTGGTATCCCTGGAGCTGGCCAAACCCTCCTGGCCCGCCTTTAAGCAGCTATATTATTTTTACTTCAATCGTCTAGTCCCCGTTCTGGGCCGCTTGGGGGTGGGACTTAAGGATCCCTACAGCTATTTACCCCGTTCCCTCAAGGATTTTCCCCACCAGCGCGAAATCCTCGTCCTTTTCGAGGCCATAGGGCTGGAGGGGGCAGAATGCACCGAGCTCACCGGAGGAATAGTGGCGGTCCACGTCGGCATCAAGGGAAAGGAATGAACCTTCTTGGCCTACAAGGATCTGCGGGAATACCTGGATACCCTTAGCAAAAAAGGATTGCTCCACCGGGTACCGGTAGAGGTAGATCCGGTACTGGAAATAGCCGCCATAAGCGACCGGGTGGTGAAGGCCGGCGGTCCGGCGCTGTTTTTCGAAAGGGTAAAGGGCCACACCATGCCGGTGGTTACGAATCTCTTCGGCAGCGAAGAACTGGTCAAAACGGCTTTGGAGATCGAAAGTTTGGAAGAGCCTGCAACGCGGCTGACGGAGCTTTTGAGGATACCGGAAGATACTGGTTGGGCATCCCGGCTGCAGCACCTGCCCAAACTGGTGGAGGTTTCCCGGTTTCTGCCACGGCGCGTTAGGAAGGCTCCCTGCCAGGAAGTGGTGGTAGACCCGCCCTCTCTGGCGGAGCTACCGGTCCTTAAGCTTTGGCCCCACGACGGCGGCCGGTTTATTACTTTGCCCCTGGTGTTCACCCGCGACCCCCAGACCGGGAGGCGGAACCTGGGCATGTACCGGATGCAGGTCTTCGACGACCGGACTACCGGTATGCACTGGCACCTCCATAAGGATGCCGCCGAGCATTTCGCCCGGGCGGAAAAAAGGATGGAGGTGGCCGTAGCCCTGGGAGGGGATCCCGCCCTCATTTATGCCGCTACGGCTCCGGTACCTTCCGGCGTAGACGAGGTAATCCTGGCCGGTTTTTTGAGGCGGGAGCCGGTGGAAATGGTCCCTGCCTTAACCGTCGACCTAGAGGTGCCCGCCCATGCGGAAATAATACTGGAGGGTTACGTCGACCTCGAAGAAAGGCGGCTGGAAGGGCCCTTCGGCGACCATACGGGCTACTATTCTGCCGCCGACTATTACCCGGTATTTCACCTTACCTGTATGACCCGCCGCAGGGACGCCCTGTATCCCGCGACCGTAGTGGGCCGGCCTCCCATGGAAGATGCCTTCCTGGGCAAGGTGACGGAAAGGCTTTTTTTGCCCCTGATCCGCCTTCTTCTGCCGGAGGTAAGGGATATCAACTTTCCCGTGGAAGGTGTTTTCCACAATTGCGCCATCGTCTCCATTGCCAAACGTTATCCCGGTCAGGCGCGTAAAGTTATGTACGCCCTGTGGGGCATGGGTCAGATGATGTTTACCAAATTTCTGATAGTGGTAGATGCCGACGTTAATGTCCACGATTTGGCCGAAGTCCGCTGGAAGGTCTTGGGGAATGTGGACCCGCGCCGGGACACGGTTATCGTTGAGGGTCCCCTCGACGCCCTGGACCATGCCTCCCCCCAGCCGGGATACGGCGGCAAGATGGGCATCGACGCCACGCGCAAACTTCCCGAAGAAGGGCATCCCCGCCCCTGGCCCCAAGAGGCTTGTCCGGACCGTTCGACCCTGGAACTGATTGTGAGGAGGTGGGAGGAGTATGGGCTTTCCCGGAGTATTCTATCGGAAACTGAATATTTTTTTGGAAATGATTAAGTTCGAACATACCATCTTCGCCTTGCCCTTTGCGTACCTGGGCGCCTTCCTCGCTGCCGGAGGAATGCCGACGGGGCACCAGATGTTCTGGATCACCGTGGCCATGGTAGGAGCCCGCACCGCGGCCATGTCTCTAAACCGCCTCATAGACCGGCACATCGACGCCTTGAATCCCCGCACTGCAGACCGTGCCCTGCCCCGGGGCATCCTTTCCGTCTTTGAGGTCTGGCTTTACACCTTGCTCTCCCTGGGGCTCCTGGTGCTGGCCGCTTTTCAACTCAACGAGCTATGTCTACGCCTGCTCCCCCCGGCCGTATTTGTCCTGGTAATTTACTCCTATACCAAACGCTGGACCTGGGCATGCCACCTGGTACTTGGTCTGGCCCTCAGCCTGGCTCCCATGGGGGCGTGGGTGGCTGTGCGGGCGAGCCTGGATATCCCGGCCGTCGTCCTGGGCCTGGGGATGGGTCTCTGGGTGGCCGGCTTCGACATTATCTATGCCTGCCAGGACTACGATTTCGACCGGCAATACGGCATCCATTCCATACCAGCGCGCTTCGGCAAGGGCAAAGCCCTGTGGGTAGCCCGGGCCTTCCACTGCCTGGCGGTGCTCTGCCTGGCCCTGGTTGGCGTTCTCCTTCAACTGGGAACCTTATACTTCGCCGGCGTGATAGCGGCAGCGGTGATTCTGGTGTATGAACACCGGCTGGTATCCCCCGACGACCTCTCCCGCATTAACATTGCCTTTTTTCAGATGAACGGCTATCTCAGCACCCTTATGTTTACCTTTACGTTACTGGAGGTACTTTTATAAAACCTTCGGCGAGGCGGTGAATAACGTGACGGAACTGACCAATGTCGAAATCGAACGCTACAGCCGGCAGATCATCCTGTCCAATGTAGGAGGGCGGGGGCAAAAAAGGCTTAAAGAAAGCCGGGTTCTGGTGGTAGGGGCCGGAGGCCTCGGGTCCCCGGTAGCCTATTACCTGGCCGCCGCCGGGATCGGCACCCTTGGCATCGTGGACAGCGATGCCGTGGAACTGTCCAACCTCCAGCGCCAGATCCTCCACTCCACCGAAAGGCTGGGGAAATCCAAGGCCGAGTCGGCCCGCCAGACCCTTCTGGCCTTAAACCCTCACATTACCGTCAACACGTATCCCGTACGCCTAACCAAAGACAACATCCTCTCTATCATCGAGGACTATCATGTGGTGGTCGGCGGGGTGGACAATTTCCCCACCCGGTATCTCCTTAACGATGCCTGCATAATGGCCAGCAAGCCCCTGGTGGAAGGCGGGGTACTCCAATGGGACGGCCTGGTCATGACCATCAAGCCCGGAGAAGGGCCCTGCTACCGCTGCATTTTCCCCGACCCGCCGCCCCTCGGGGCCGTGCCTTCCTGCCAGGAAGCAGGGATCATAGGTGTGATACCCGGAGTCATTGGCGTCATCCAGGCCACCGAAGTGATTAAGCTCTTGTTGGGCATAGGGAGGACCCTCACCGGCCGCCTCCTGTTATACGACGCTTTGGAGATGCACTTCCGTGAAGTGGCGGCGGAGCGTAATACAGAATGCCCCGTATGTGGAGACAACCCCCGTATTCGGGAACTGGAAGATTACACCTTCGCCTGCGAAGGATGAAGTCGGCGAGGCGACCTACCGTGAAACACCTGTATTACCAAACGGCGCAGAATATGGCCTCCCAAATAGTGTCATGGCGCAGGCACTTTCACCGGCACCCCGAACTCAGTTTTCAGGAAAGGGAAACGGCCCGCAAAATAAGCCAACTGCTGGAATCCCTGGGCCTAGAAGTAAAGACGGGTGTAGCGGGATACGGCGTGGTGGGGCTCCTCCGGGGCCGGAAAAACGACCGGGCAGTCGCCCTGCGGGCCGACATGGACGCCCTTCCCCTCCAGGAAGCCACGGGAAGGGAATTTGCCTCCGCCAACCCGGGCGTCATGCATGCCTGTGGCCACGACGCCCACATGGCCATGGTGCTGGGAGCGGCGGCCATCCTGGCCCAAGAGCGGGACCGATTACCCGGTGCCGTTAAGTTTATCTTCCAGCCCGGAGAAGAAAAACCTCCCGGCGGAGCCCAAAGGATGATCGAGGCGGGAGTGTTAGATGACCTCCCGGTCAAGGCCCTTTACGGCCTCCACGTACACAACCAGTTTCCGGTGGGAACGGTGGCCGTCAAAGAAGGTCCGGTTATGGCAGCCGTGGATAACTTCACTTTAAGGATTAAGGGGCGGGCCGGCCACGGTGCCTCACCGCACCAGGGCATCGATGCCGTAGTGGTGGCCTGTGAAGTGGTCCTGGCCCTGCAAACGATTATCTCCCGCTCTTCCGACCCCCTCCAGCCCGCCGTCTTAACCGTGGGTACTATAAAAGGTGGGGAGAAAGAGAACATAATCGCCGCCGAAGTGGAACTAACCGGTACCGTAAGAACCCTGGATGCTGCCTTGCGTTCTAGTATCAAGGAAAGGTTCAGGCAGGTGGTAGCGGGCGTCACTTCCGCCCACGGGGCCGCTTTCGACCTCGACTATTTGCAGGCCTACCCGGTGCTGTATAACGACGAGCGGCTCCTGGGTATCTTACGCTCCCTGGACCTCCAGGCCCTGGGAATAGGCGAGATGGCCCGGTTTCCGGCGCCTTCCATGGGTGGGGAGGATTTTGCCTGGTATGCCCAAAGGGTTCCGGCCTTGTACATTTTCTTGGGCACCCGACCTTCTTCCGGGGAGGCTTACAACTGGCACCACCCCTCCTTCGACATCGACGAAAGCGCCCTGCCCATAGGCGCCGCCCTGCTGGCCGCTCTAGCCGTAGAAACCCTTAAGCTAGATCCATAAAAAAACCTTCCCGCAGGAAGGTTTTGCCAATAAGCAAAGCTCAGTTTTCCTTTTTGGCAAAGGTGTCTTTTTGCCCGCATTCCGGGCACTTGCGCGGCTTGCAACGGGCTTCCTTTTCATAACCGCAACTGTTGCACTTCCAAAGGGCCATATTGTCGCCTCCCTGTAAGACAAGTAGTTACTATTATTTTAAGAATAGCGCAGACCTTCGTCAACGGTTTTTATACCTGGCGCATCCCCAGTTTTGATCCTGGCCTGCTTGGCTTCCGCTCGCAAAGGCCTCCCTCGCGGGCAGGACTTTTGCTTGGCTTAAAG
>LDZR01000876.1_pt1 | contig 9859 bp, 8 predicted proteins | sample 615371 | NCBI WGS metagenome assembly LDZR01 (sample SAMN03408294, study PRJNA278302) | terrestrial metagenome | isolation source: oil reservoir sample K2 | place: USA: Alaska, North Slope, Kuparuk formation | collected 2013
TTAAAAGATTAATATTGTAAATGATTTTTATAGCTTAATTCCATCTTAAAAATTCAAAAGCGGTGATAAAAATGAAATTTTTAGGAATAGACGGTGGTGGTACTCACATAGCTGCCAGTTTGATCAACGAAAGTGGAGATATATTAAAAAAAATTGAGATAGAAACAGGTGTCAATCTCACCTCTGTTGATCAAGAAAGACTGAAAAGTATTATAAGTACAGTTAAAACAAAAATAACCGAAGTTGATGGAATAGTAGTAAGTTTCTCAGGTGCTGGAACATCCCAAAGAAAAATACAACTATTAGATATTTTTAAGGAAATTTTTGACATCAACAACATCTTCGTATATAACGATGGTGAATCTATTCTCTATTCTCTTTTTAAAGGAAATAGTTTAGCGATTGTTATTGCTGGTACTGGGTCTATGATCATGGGTATGAATGAAGATCAAAGTATTGTAAGAAGTGGTGGCTGGGGGCATCTTTTTGATGATGTAGGAGGAGGTTTTTGGATATCAACAAGAATTATTCAAGAAGCTTTCAGATACAAAGACAAATTAAGAGAATTCGATCCTATTTTTAATAGACTTCTAAAATTCTACTCTTGTGAAGAGATTGAAGCTCTTACCTCTTTACAAGGGAGAAAAGATTTTAAAACAATCATTTCTTCTTTCACCAAAAAAGCTTTAGAAAAGCCAACAAATCTTGTTGAAGAAATAATTAATGAAGGTATTTCTGATTTAACTTTAAGATGTAAAAAGATTTTAGATTCTTTGAATATAAAAGATCTTTATTTGAGTGGAAGCCTTTTTAAATCTGAATACTACTTACAAAAATTTCAAGAATTTATGCTTAATTATTCATTACACCCGTTGAACTTTGATGTAAGTGAACAAATGGCATTATTAGCTAGAAAGTATTTTTTAATCAAATAAAACTTCTCTTCATTACTTTAAAAAATATGCCCCACCCAAAAATATAGAAAGATATAACCTCTGTTAATTTTTATATTTTAAGACCTTGTGTGATTTTTACAGCCGATGAAAGAGAGTCCAAATAAGTAGTACTCGAATTTAAGGTATAAACAGAAAGAGGCATAATAAATGTACCATGAATATCGAAATTCTCAAGATCTCCATTAGGCTTTTTCTGCTTAAAGCCCGCCCCTTGATGTATTACATAGTATTCATTTCCGAATTTACCTAGATACATCATAACGTGACCTTTCATAAAAAGAATATCCCCGGTTTTTAAACCATCCAATATTATTTTTCTTTCCTCTGTTTGCTGAGGGAAAGAAGTTCTTTCAGCAGGAGTCATGATTTCTTGATACTTACTATCTCTTGGTAAATATACTCCAAAACACTTAAATATATCCATTATGAAACGCGAACAATCTCTATTGTAATCACTTCCCCCCCCAGCCATATCTTTCACCAACCATTTTAAATGCTTGTTTAATTAAATTTTTCTGCGTGAGATCAGGGAAAGAAGCTTTTACTTCTTTTGCTGAGGGAATTGGAAAAATCCCATACTTTTCATTGGTCAATTTTCTTTTAAGAGGGATTTTTACCGGATAACACCCTTCAGGAAATAAGGTGTTCATTTTAAAATAAAAACTATTTATTTCATCCTCATTCGCTAAAACTAACTTATCCCCCATTTGAAAATGAAATTTACCAAATGCAGGCAACTCCTCAGTACAGACTTTACTTTCCATAATTACTAGAGTTCTTGGCGATTTATTGTATTCAAAAAACTCATCTTCAGAAACCGTAATTAAATTTCTGATGTTTATCCACCCTGAATAAAAAGAACTTTGAACAAAATACCAATTCAGTTTAAAACTTTTTTTGTAAATTAAAATCGGTTCCCCTGGCGAAAGAGTAGTGAGCCTAGTAATATCATGAAAAGGATAATTTGGTGTTATTCCCAATGGGTATTTAAAAGGAATGGCTTTTAGGGCACTTCTATCAGTTATTAGACCAAAAGATATCGGAATATTCCCGGAAATCCCTTTTTTGAAATCTTGAAAATTCGAAAGAAAATCTTTTAACTTATCTTTTTTCAATGGTCTTATTTTTCCACCATCTTTGATAAATAAATTTTCTTCAATTATTTTTTCTGAATTTTCCATTGGCATTACCTTTTCAATTTCATTTATAAAATCATATGCTGTTATTTCATTTTTTGGATTAGAGAAATCGTAATAATAGTTTTCTATATGAGATTCAACCATCTTCTTATATAGAAGATGGTTGAATGATTTTATTTCAGAATCATCCATCAAAATTTCATCAGCGTTATGCAATCTATCTATCCAAAAATCAGAGTCATATAACCTTTTATCTTTTAAATGAGTACACATAAATTCATTTACCATTCTTTATCTCCATTCGTTATTTTCGATATCCCTTTTTATTAAATCATCGTAAACTTCTCTTCTTGTTATCAACTTATATTTCCCATTGTTAACTAAAACAATGGCAGGTTTTAGAAAACCATTATAATTACTTGACATCGAATAAGTATAATCTCCAGTAGATGGGATCGCTAACAAATCTCCAGGTTTTATTTCTGGAAGACAAGTCTCTTCAATCAAAATATCTCCTGATTCACAAGCCCTACCAGCTATTGTAACCTTTTCTAAGTTGATTGTATCTTTTGGCCGATTCGCAATAAACACCTCATATTTTGCACCATATAATGCAGGCCTAATATTATCAGACATACCTCCATCAACAACTACGTATTTTTTATTTTCGGCTCTTTTGATAGTACCAATAGTGTAAAGTGTGGTTCCAGCATTAGAAATAATATATCTACCTGGTTCTACTATTATTTTTGGAGAAGGATAATGAAATTTACTTGATAAAAATCTAACTTCTTGAATGACTCTTTTTATAGCATTCTGAATATCTATAGCTTTTTCAAAAGTCGAGTGCGCTACACCAAATCCTCCACCAATATCAATTTCTGGTAAAACAACCTCTGTTTCTCTTCTTATTTTGTTCAAAAGATCAAAAAAAGTTTCTACTAACTCCACATAAGGTCCTGATTCGTTTATTTGAGAGCCTATATGTGCATGAATACCTTTTATCTCCAAATTTTCAGAATTTTTGATGGATTTAATCAGTTTCAACATTTCATCAAAGGACATCCCAAATTTGGAATCCTTTTGACCGGTCGAAATATACTCATGAGTGTCTGGAGAAATATTGGGGATAACCCTAAAGTAAATTTTTGCCTTTTTTCTTAATCTTTTACTGATCTTTTCAATGTTTCTAAATTCATCTTCATTATCTACTATAATGTGACCTACGTCATTCTCCAGAGCCATGACTAATTCTTCATTAGTCTTACTGTTGCCATTAAAGAAAATTCTGCCAGAAGGAAAAGAACTATGAAAGGCTATATAAAGTTCTCCCCCCGAAACCGCTTCTAAAGAGATATTCTCACTTTGTAAAATTCTACAAAGCTTTGTATTCAAAAAAGCCTTCGAGGCATAAGCGATTTCATAATTAGTATAATCAGCGCTTTCGAAGGCACTTTTTAACTTTTTGATATTTTCCCTTATTTGAACTTCATCCAACACTAACAGTGGAGTCCCAAACTCATTAGCCAAGTGCGTACTTTTTACCCCAGAAATCTCTAAAACACCATCTTTATCTATTTTCATACAAAAAACATCTCACTTTTCTGTTTTGTACCTGAAAGTATGGAGGTATCCAATTCTTGCATTTTTCCATAGCAAATTGACAGCGAGGCTCAAATGGACACCCTTTGGGAGGATTAATTAAATCTGGTACTTCTCCAGTATTTCCTAACTTTTCTGAAGTTATTTTATCAGGATCAGGCGCAGCTTTTCTTAGCAACTTTGTATAGGGATGTAATGGGTCTAATACTACTTCATCCGCTGTTCCTTCTTCCATTATCATACCCGCATACATCACGGCTATTCTATCTGAAATATATCTAGCAGCAGCTAAATCATGAGTTACATGAATATATGTCGTATCTAGATCATCTCTAATTTTCAACATTAATTTCATTATTCCAGCTCTAATTGAAACATCCAACATAGAAGTAGGTTCATCTGCTAATATTACAGATGGCTTTGTAACTATGGCTCTTGCGATAACTACTCTCTGCCTTTGGCCCCCAGATAATTCGTGAGGATATTTGTCGATAAAGTTTTCCACCGGTGTAAGTTCAACCTCCTCAAGAACATCTTTTATTCTTTGGTTTACTTGTTCAAATTTGTGAAGTTCAAGAGGTCTTTTTAGTATTTGATAAACTTTTTTTACTGGATTGAGGGAAGAGAAAGGGTCTTGAAAGATCATCTGAATCTGTTCTCGGAATTTTAATTCTTCATTCCTCTTAAATTTTTTAGGAATTATTTCACCTTTGAATTTTATACTTCCGTTGTTTTCCAAGTAAACACGAGATAATACCCGTAACAAAGTAGTCTTACCTGACCCACTTTCTCCAACTATTGAGATGATTTCTTTTGGAAAAACATCCAAATAAATATTTCTCAGAGCATGGACATATTGAGTTTTAAATCCTTTTCTTACAGAAAACTTCTTTGTTACATTCTCAAAAGATATTACCGGGGAAAATGACATGCAACCCACCTCCCTGGAGTAACCTCTTTAAATTCTGGTTTGTTATCACATAAATCTTTTCTGTATGTGCACCTTTCTTTAAATGGACATCCTTTTATTTCTTTTGAGAGATCTGGTATTCTACCGGGTATTCCTTTATATTCTTTTGATACAGCCGTTAACCTTGGAAAAGAATTTATTAATCCTTCAGTGTATGGATGCAATGGGTTTGAATATACGGCTTTAGTGGGACCTATTTCAACCATTTCTCCTGCATACATTATTGAAATCCTTTTTGATAGCTCAAATAACAAAGATATGTCGTGGGTTACAAAAATAATTGAAAATCTATTTTTGCTCCTTATCTCATCTATTTGTTCCATAATAGACCTTTGAACGACAACATCAAGCGATGTCGTTGGTTCATCCATTACCACTAATGATGGAGAAAAAACTAAAGCCATTGCTATAGCCACTCGTTGTTTCATTCCTCCGGATAATTGATGAGGATAACTTTCCATTCTTTCTTTTTGGATTCCAACCATGTGTAAAACTTTTTCAACCATACCTATCGCTTCACTTTTTGAGTAGTTACTATGTTCAAATATTACGTCCATAATCTGATCTTTTATCTTATAAACAGGGTTTAAAGCATTCATTGCACTTTGGGTGACCAACGAAAATTCTACCCATCTTTTCTTTCTGAGCCTTTCTTTATCCATTTTTAGAATATTTTCACCTTTATATATAATTTCTCCTTCAAAAATTTCACCTGGTTTTTTTAAAAGTTTGAGAATAGAAAAGAGTAAAGTAGATTTACCGCATCCTGATTCACCTGCTATTCCTAAGAAGTCATCCTCTTCTACGTTGAAACTTACATTTTTAACTGCCTTCACTATTTTATTGTTACTTCTATATCCCGCATTTAAATTTTTGACTTCTAAAAGCACTACTCACACCCCTCTTAGTCTTGGATTTGTAATCTCATCAATAGAGAAATTAAGCAAAGCAAAACTGGCTCCTAATGTTGCTATAGCTGCTCCAGGAGCCAAAACCCAGCCCCATGAATTATTTAATAGGGCACTACTGTTTTGGGCCCAATACAACATTGTTCCCCAAGTTATAGCACTAACGTCTCCAAATCCAAGAAATTCTAACGAAGCTTCTCCAACAATCGCAGTTAAACATGCCATAAAAAAGTTAGAAGAAAGCAAAGAAAACATGTTTGGCATGATCTCAGAAAAGATTATTCTTCCACTTTTTTCACCTGTTATTTTTGAAGCAAGGATGAACTCGCGACTCCTCATGGTCAGCGTTTGTGATCTTATTACCCTTGCTCCAGGAGCCCAACTTGTGAATGCTATTACTAAAATAATAGGTACAACTCCCCTAATTCTTATGTACGAAGCTATGACTATCATTAAAGGCAAGCCCGGAATTACCATAAAAACGTCTATTATTGTAGAAAGTATTCTATCAACTAATCCTCCGAAGTATCCAGCTGTCATCCCTATTAATATCGAGATACTCGTCATTAAAGCTCCTGTTGAAAGCCCAACTATTAAAGAAAGCCTCGTTCCATAAATCAATTGAGATAATATATCCCTTCCCATCCTATCAAGCCCTAACGGGTGATTAAATGAAGGCTGACTATATGGGGATCCTACAAAATCGTTGGGATTGTAAGGTGCAAAAAAAGGAGCAAATACAGCTACTATAACAAAAAATAACATTATTGATAACCCCACAATGGCTTTTTTGTTTAGCTTTTTTATCATATACTATCAACCCCTTGTCCTTGGATCTAGGAAAATGTAAATAAAATCAAGCAAAAAGTTAGCTAACAAAACGGATAAAGATATAATGAAGAAAATGGCTTGCATTAGCGGGTAATCCTGACTAGTAACACCCTTATACATTAAATATCCTATTCCAGGATATGAAAAAACAATTTCTGTCAATAATGCTCCGCCTACTATATAACCTAAAGAAAGGCCAAAAGAAGTTACGCTGGGAAGAAGCGCGTTTCTTGCTGCATACCTATTCATAATCTCTTTATCTTTCAGACCCTTAGCTTCGGCAACCACTATAAAATCTTCTGAAAGTGTTGAAATCATATTATTTCTCATGGTTAAGATCCAGGTACCTAAGGAAGCTAAGACTAATGTAAGAGCAGGAAGAAATCCGTGATATAACACACTTCCTACAAGTCGCCATCCAGTTAAAAATTCTTGTGTTGAATACGCATTTGAAAGTGGAAATGCTCCTAACATAAATCCAAAAACATAAAGCAAAATCAAGGCTAACCAAAAATATGGAAAACCTCTAATAATTAGACCAATGATTGTTACAAAAGAATCGAATGGTGTATTTCTTTTCCACCCCGCTCTTATTCCCAAAGAAGTTCCTAAAATAAAGCTGATTACCGTTGAGATTCCCACAAGGCCAATAGTCCATGGTAAAGATGAAAAGATTAAATCCTTTACCTCAACAGGGTAATATGAATAAGACACACCAAAATTAAAAGTTAGAGTATTTTTTAAATAGGAAAAGTATTGTTTGAGTATAGGTGTTTCTTTATCGACACCCAACGCTATTCTCATTGCGTCAACTGCTTCAGGCTGTACTTCTCCACCCATTCTTAAAAGTATTCTTTCTGCAGGATCGCCAGGCATCAATCGCGGCAATATAAAGTTGATTGTAAGTGCAGCAATTAAAGCTATTACAAAAAAGAAAATCTTTTCTCTCAAATATTTCATACGTTATACCTCCAAAAACCGCCCCAAAAGGGGCGGGTCGTTATTATTCCCTGAATCAATTTACTTAACAGGTTCCAAATTCATTATAATGTATGCTTTATCCATTCCGGTTATAGTTGGTAAAGCATATGGATTTTCCTCATTAGGCCATCCTTCAAAATTATAGGTAGTGTATTCAAACCATGTTGGATTATAAAACAAAGGAATAGATGGAACTTCCTGCAAAGTGATGAGTTGAAGTGATGAAATAGCAAGTTCTCTCTCTTTTTCATCTGAAGTCTTCCTAAAAATTTCTAACAAAGAATCCGTCGTTAAGCTAATCCAGCCTCCTCTGTTGTCACCACTGTATGCATTTATGGAGTGTAACCACCTTTCATAGAAAAAGTAAGGATTTATACCATAATTCACCCAACTCAAAGCCAATTCAAAGTCTTTATTTCTAATTCTCTCTAAATACAATCCGAAATCAACTTGGGATACAACTACATCTATCCCTATTTGTTTCATCTGGGATGAAAGTACTTGAGACACTGCTATCCAATCAGTCCAACCAGCAGGTACTATCAATTCAAAACTCAATTTATTTCCATTAACATCAGAGAATATACCATCTCTGCCAATACTATATCCCAAATCATTTAACATCTTTTTTGCTTTTTCAGTATCTTTGGTATACCACAAATGTTTTAAATTCTCATTGATTAATTCTGAGAAACCACCTTTTATTAGTACGGGATTGGAAACAGTTGCTAAATTCGACATTCCTAGCTGTACCACCTGTTCATTATCTATGCCCAAAGCGATTGCCTTTCGGAAATTCTCATCTTTAAACCTTTCATCATCAAGGTTGAAGAAAAGTAGGACTGGGTTACCTTCAGGAAGCCAATAACCTCTTTTCTCTGGATCGGCTTTAATAAATATATTCTCAATATTTGGAAAAAACAAGGTTCCCCAATCAATTTCTTTATTCATTAGAGCCAATTGAGCGGCGTCGTTTCCAGTAAAGGCTGGAATTCTAATAGTACTTACTTTCACCTTTTCTTCTTGCCAATAATGTATATTTTTCTCCAAGGTATAAACTTGGCTAGTAAATTGTCCTAACAAGTATGCACCAGTTCCAATAGGATTTTCAGCAGTATAGGTAGTTGGGTCATTTAAAGTGCTCCAGATATGTTGAGGGACGATGTATACATTAAAAATATCTGTATATATAAGTGTATCAACTTGAGATAAAACAAACTTCACATGTTGATCATCCACTTTAGTTACCTCTTTCAAACCTTTTTGCCAAACACCACCAATATCCAAAGCAGGATAAGCTTTAATCATATTAAAAGTAAATACTACGTCATCAGCATTAAAATTCTTTCCATCAGACCATTTTACATTTTCCCTTAATGTGACTTCAAGTTCCAAATAATCATCAGACCATTCATAATTTGTAGCTAACCACGGGACTACCTCGCCAGTATATCCGTTAATGTAAAACAAAGTTTCATAAATAAAACCTCTAGCAGAAAAATTACTTCCACCTGAAAAATAGGGGTTAAAATTTCTTGAAAACGGTCCCGTTACATCCATGATCATTGACAGAGTACTTGCCAATGAAACTACACTTAAAACAGAAATCACTACAAACAACAGTATCTTTTTCATCTTTGTTCCCTCCTTAAAATTTTTTGGAATTCTATCTTTAGAAACTTAAAAGCTTTATTTAGTAACCTTTTACCACGTTCCTCATCCATAGAGTTGGAAATAATGTATGCCTCTCAAAATCTCTTTTTACCTAGTTTCACATCATACTTGATATATTTTCTGAATTTATCCCATTTATACAACAGAATCAGGTCTGTATTTTGTTTTATCTCTTATAATTCTTCTCATTCGTTCGTAAACCTTGATTTTATTATATAGTCGGAACTTTTTTAACAAATACATAGATTTTTATGATTTCTAGCTTTTCTTATAATTGATATAATAGGAAAATTTGTATTTATTCAAAAAGTGTAAATTTCCAAAAATATAAGAAAATTATTTTGTATTAAAGTAATGACTTTTATTTGATAAGCATTTACTTTCTAATTATACTACTATATTTTTTCTTTTGCAAATTAGAAATAATGAGCTATAGTCCTATAATCCAAAATAATTACCCATAATTCCTAATAATCACCCTTAATTAAGAAAAATAAAATTGACATATTGTTATGACTTAAGATACAATATATATAATCAAAAAAGTTGGGGAGAATGTAAAATGATTCTTCAAGGTTTGGATATAATGGAAAAAGATAGATTCACAAAATTAAAAAACAAAAAAGTTGGATTGGTAATAAATTATTCCTTTGTTAACAAAAATATGGAAGATGGTATAGAAATAATGTTGAAAAATGGAGTAGATATAAGAAAAATATTTACACCTGAACATGGATTATATGGTCTTGCTGATGGAGTTGAATATCCAGATCAGATTCATCCTGTATATAATATACC
>LDZR01002009.1_pt1 | contig 9849 bp, 9 predicted proteins | sample 615371 | NCBI WGS metagenome assembly LDZR01 (sample SAMN03408294, study PRJNA278302) | terrestrial metagenome | isolation source: oil reservoir sample K2 | place: USA: Alaska, North Slope, Kuparuk formation | collected 2013
TTAAGTAATGTGGAAGAGTAAGATGGTAAACGGCTTTATTCTTTCCATTGTATTGTTGCTCCTTTGCGTAGGAGAAGGTTTTTCCCTAATAAAGAGAATAACGAAGGTTGAGGTTTATCAACTACCTGAGGTAGTGACCTTAATGATTTATCTTAATTATCCTGCCACCCCTCAGATAACATGGCTTCCCGGTGATCGCGAAAGAATGGTAATTTCTTTTGAAAACTTTGATTACAGAGCTACTCTTCGTAAGCTCCCAATTAGAAGAAATGATATTTGGGAAGTAAGGGGAGGTCAGTACACTAAAAAGGAAGCAAGGGTAGTTGTAGAGTTTGCTTCACAAAGGCTACCATACCATTTTAGTAGGAAAAAGGGAGGTAAGTTACTTGTTTATCAGTTTAATACTTCGAGAGAAAGGGTTTCTCCTGTTAAAGAAAACGTTAATTATATAGAGTCTGTGAGAGCCGAAGTGGTAGGGAATGGCTTGAGGGTTCTTATAAAAGGGAGGGCTCCTTTGAACCCCAAAATAGGCTGGTCGAGAGGAAGCGATGGGAAGGACCAAATGTTTTTGGATTTCAATGGATTTGAGCTACAACAAGGGGGTTTAAAGCAGAGCCTTAACCTTTTTGGAATTTCGGAGCTTAGTGTGACTCAAATAATGCCTGATATGGTTAGAATGGTTATTACGATGGAGCATGATAAGCTTGATTATAAACTTGAAAGCTCCCTTGCTGGAAAGGAAATGGCTTTATACCTATTCCCCAGGTCTCTTGAAAAGGGATCTTTTTCAAGAAAAAGAGAAGAGAGACCTTCTCCTAATGAGAGGTGGGCTTCTAAGAAGGTTACCCTTGAGTTTAGAAATGCTGATGTAAGAGATGTCCTTAGGGCTCTTGCCAAAGCTGTTGAAGTTAATATTATTATTGATCAAGAGGTGTCAGGTAATATTACTGTTGCCTTCACCGATGTTCCTTTTGCTCAGGCTTTTGAGTGGGTTTTGAAACTTTCTGGTTTAAGTTATAGAAACTTGGGATATACGCTAGTAGTAGGTAAGGAAGAGAGACTTAAAGAGCTTTTCGATAGGAAGGATACAAAAGTTTTCTTATTATCAAACGCTATGGCGTCTGATATTGTAAAGCTGGTCTCATCTATGACAGGGGTGGAAAATATAGCTGTTGATCCGAGAATGAACGCTCTTATAGTTAAGGGTTCCCCTGCGGATATTGAGAAAGTAAAGGATGTTATAGATCTTTTGGACAAAGAGGTTCCTCAGGTCATGGTTGAAGCTCGACTTGTTGGTGTTTCCCTTGAAAGCGGTAAAAGCCTTGGATTTGTTTTGTCTAATGTTTCTAAGGGTAAGTTTTACAACATAAGTGTGGATCCTACTTCTCAAATAACTATAAGCTACAGTAGCGATGAAAAAGCGGCGGCAGCATTCGATGCAACTATAAATGCTTGGATTTCTTCTGGAAAGGCAAAGGTTCTTGCTAGTCCGAGTGTAGCCACTTTGAGTGGATTAAAGGCAGTGATTAACCTGACGCGTGATTATAAATATTATAGCAGAGTTGAAGAGATTCAAGATAGCGAGAGAACTATAACTCAGAAATGGGAAACAATTACATATGGTCCCCAGCTTATCATTACTCCTTATGTTGGAGAGGATAATAAGGTAACCCTCGATATAGATATTGATGTGAGTATAGTTACAAGATGGATAGAATATGCTGGTCAAAGGATACCAGAGATAGGTCACAGAAAAGTTACAACTAAGTTAAGAGTAAAGGATGGTCAGCCTATAATAATCGGGGGGTTAATTACGGAAGAAGATATTAAGAACTTGTTTAAGGTTCCTCTATTGGGAGACATACCTTTTATAGGCCACCTTTTCAGAAGTGAAACCTCCTCTCGTATGAGAGAAGAGGTAGTTTTAATTGTTACCCCGAGGATTCTAAAGAATTAGGTGATTTTAAGATGACAAAGAGAAAAAAATTGGGAGAGCTTCTGGTAGAGGCTGGTGCTATAACTCAGGCACAGCTTGCGAGGGCTCTAGAGGAACAAAAGAGAACAGGTGAAAGGCTTGGGGCTATACTTGCAAAGCAAGGTGTTATAAGTGATAAAGATATCGCAAGCGTTATAGCAAAGCAATTAGGTATTCCGTTTATTTCTCTAAGGAAGGAAAAAGTAAATCCTAAGGTTTTAAGTATGGTTCCCGAGAGCTTTGCGAGAAGAAATCTTTTAATTCCGATCGATATAAAGGATGGCAAACTTCTTGTTGCTATGGCCGATCCTTTAAATGTTCTCGTTAGGGATGAGTTAGCTTTACTGACGGGATATGACGTGGATGTTTGTGTCGCTCCAAGTAGCGAGATTAAACAGCTTATAGAAGAGCTTTACGGGGTGAGAGGTAAGGTGGAAGCCTTAGTTCGTGAAAGGGAGGAAGCGAGAGAGGAGCCTGCTTTGCCTGATACGGAGATAAATGATGAAGAACTTGCCCCCGTTATTCAGGTGGTTAATAGCATTATATCTCAGGCTATACGCAGGAGAGCGAGCGATATCCACATAGAGCCTCAAAGTGAAGGGGTTCTCGTTAGATTCAGGATTGATGGAGTCTTAAGGCACGTCATGGAGTTGCCTAAAAGTGTACACGCTCTGGTAACTACAAGGATAAAAGTTATGGCAGGTATGAATATAGCCGAAAGAAGACTTCCTCAAGATGGGAGAATTTTTATATCAAGTGATGGTAGCAATATAGATTTAAGGGTTTCCACTCTTCCCACAATCTTCGGCGAGAAGATAGTAATGAGAATTCTTAATAGAGAAGATATACTAATTGGTTTGGACAAGCTGGGGCTTTGGGATGACATGTTGGATGAAATTCGTAGGCTGATATCTAAACCTTATGGAATGATCCTTGTAACCGGTCCCACGGGAAGCGGTAAAACTACCACGCTTTATTCAATATTAAAGGAATTGAACACAGTTGAAAAAAACATAGTTACTATTGAGGATCCCGTAGAATACCAACTTGAGGGAGTGAACCAGGTTCAGGTGAATGAGAGGATAGGGTTAACTTTTTCTAACGTTCTTAGAAATATCTTGAGGCAAGACCCCGATATTATAATGGTTGGAGAAATCAGGGATGTAGAAACTGCTGAGATAGCGGTAAGATCGGCTTTGACGGGCCACTTGGTTCTTTCTACCTTGCATACGAATGATGCTCCAAGTGCTATCACACGACTCATAGATATGGGAGTTGAGCCTTATTTGGTTGCCTCTTCTCTTATAGGTGTTATAGCTCAACGTTTGGTTAGAAGGATCTGCCCTCACTGTAAAGAAAGTCGGACCGTCGAAAATGGGGATATTTGGGTAGCTGAGGGATTGCCTCCTGGCAGTGTATACTATGTTGGTAAAGGATGTGAAGAGTGTGGGGATACAGGCTATATGGGGAGGACGGGAGTATTTGAGCTGATGTTGATAAGCGAAGAAATTCAGCGCTTGACAGTAGAAAGGGCTTCCGCTTCTAAAATAAGAGAACAGGCTATAAGGGAAGGCATGGTTACACTTAAGGATGATGGGGTAAGGAAAATTAGGGCTGGGGTTACAACACCAAGTGAGGTAATGAGGGTGGTGTTTTAATGGGAGAACTTTTAGAACTTATGTCAAAAATGGTGGAACTTGATGCCTCAGACTTACACTTAGCAGTGGGGTTGGAGCCAGTTTATAGAGTTCATGGCCGGCTTCAAACCTGTGAAGGCTGGGAAAAACTTACCCCTTCTAAAATTGGAAAGCTTATCGATGAAATATTAGATCCATTTAGAAAAAAAATCTTTGAGGAAAATAAGGAGCTTGATTTTGCTTATGAGATAAAAGATAAAGCACGATATCGTGTGAATCTGTTTTTCCATAGGGGCGTTCCAGGTGCTTCTATAAGATTGATTCCTAATAGAATAAGGAGCATAGAGGAACTCGGGTTACCTACGATACTTAAGGATTTAGCTACGAAACTTAGAGGTTTAATATTGGTAACAGGTCCTACAGGCAGTGGTAAGAACACCACCTTGGCCGCTATGATAGATTATATAAACGAAAATTTTTCTAGGAAAATTATAACAATAGAGGACCCCATCGAATATGTTCATAACCACAAAAAGAGCCTCATAGTCCAAAGGGAGGTTGGTATAGACACCAATAGTTTTGCTTCTGCTCTTAGGCATGCTTTGCGACAGGACCCTGATGTTATATTAATTGGTGAGATGAGAGACCTTGAAACCATTTCGACAGCCATAACGGCTGCTGAAACAGGCCACCTTGTGATGGCAACTCTTCATACACCTGATGCGCCACAGACCATAGATAGGATAATAGACGTTTTTCCTACTCACCAGCAAAATCAAGTTAGAGTTCAGCTGGCCAATGTTATTCAGGGTATAATTTCTCAGCAGTTATTACCTAAAAAGGGTGGCGGTAGAGTGGTAGCCGTTGAAGTGATGATAGCGACACCGGCGGTTAGAAACTTGATTAGAGAGGGTAAGATAGCACAGATATATTCCCTTATTCAAACGGGTTCCAAGTTTGGGATGCAAACGATGGACCAGGCTATAGCTAAGTTATATAAAAACGGTCTTGTGGAGAAAAACGTTGCTATGGAGTTTGCTCATAATCCTGAAATCCTTGAGAAGCTAATCGGATTTTGAGGGTGATTTTAAGTGCCTTTCTACTTATATAGGGCTAAGACATCAAGTGGGGAGATAGTAGAAGGTAGAAGAGAAGGAGAAAACGAGAAATTTGTTTATTACAGGTTGCGAGAGGAAGGCCTTTTCCCTCTGTATATAAAAGAGGAGAAAAAACTTTTTTCAAGGGATGCTGGGGAAAGAGGAATTATTCTAAGAAGAGTTTCTATCCGAGATCTTGCTATACTAAGCAGGCAACTTGCGACTATGCTTAAAGCTGGTATGACCATAATTACAGCTTTAGATGTTTTATCTCAGCAGACTCCTAACCGCAGATTAAGAATGTCACTACGTTTTATAAAGAGAGATGTAGAGGAAGGGGTTTCTCTTGCTGAAGCGATGTCTAAGCATAGAGCTTTGTTTAGTGACCTTTATGTGAGCTTGGTTAGAGCTGGGGAAGCTGGTGGTGTGTTAGACGACGTTTTGGAAAGATTGGCTTTTCACTTGGAAAGGGAAAATGCGCTAGTTCAAAGGGTTAAAAGCGCAATGCGATACCCTCTTTTCGTTCTTTCCTTGGCTATAGTGGTTATCTCTCTACTTGTGGGCTTCATAGTTCCTAGGTTTATCACTATTCTTGAGGGTATAGGCGTACCCCTCCCAACTCCTACCAGACTATTGGTATCTTTTACTTATTGGCTAGAAGCGAATTATTTTAAATTGCTTCTTATCCCCATTATTTTCTTGGTCTTAATAAGGTTTCTCAAGAATCATGATAAGGCGTCTTATTTTTTAGACAAAGTCAAGCTTAAATTACCTGTAATTGGAAGATTGACTTTTAAAGTTACTATGGTAAGATTTTCAAGGACTTTGGCTACTCTAAATGCTGCAGCGGTTCCTATCCTTGATTCCCTTGATATGGTTTCGAAGGCTGTTGGCAATAGAGTGATAGGTAAGGCCATATATCTGGCAAAGGAAGCGGTCCAAGAAGGACAAAGTTTAGCGGATGCTATATCGATTAGTAATGTCTTCCCTCCCATGGTCACTCATATGATTGCAGTAGGGGAAGAAACCGGAAACTTAGATGAAATGCTTCATAAAGTTGCCGATTTCTATGATGAGGAAGTAGACAATGATATAAGAAGTTTGTCTTCATTGATTGAGCCTATACTCGTTGTTTCATTGGGGGCGATTGTAGGTTTCATTGCTATTTCTGTTTTTATGCCACTATTTCAGCTTATTGGGGGACTTTCGAAATGAAGAAATGGCAAAAGGCTTTTGAGATAGCTACTTTGAAAGGGTGCGACGCCTATATTATTTCTAACCCAATTAATATAAGATACTTGAGTGGTTATCGCGGAGAGGCTTCTATAATTGTCTTGACCGAAAACTCCTTCGAGCTTTTCACCGATTTTAGATGTCTGGAAGATGCTGAAAGAGAGTCTGTAAAAGATTGCCATGTTTACGAGGTTCCCGGTAATGTTAGTCTTATAGATTTCATTCTGAGCAGACTTAAGGGGAAGGGAATTAAGAAGGTAGCTTTTGAGTCAAGGCATGTAACTTATGAGTTTTTCGAAAAGCTCAAAACTGTCGTTGACCCTTTCCCTATATCTAATGGGGTGGAAAGTTTGAGAAAAGTCAAAACTGAGGATGAGATAGAGAAGATACGGAAAGCGGGCTTACTCGTTGTGGAGGGATACGAATGGCTTGCGGAAAACTTGAAGGCTGGTGTATCTGAAAGGCATGTGGAAATTCAATTAGAAGCCTTTCTTAAAACTCTTGGGGCTGAAGAAAGGGCTTTTCCTTTTATAATAGCTGCGGGTGAGAATGGAGCTAAACCTCATGCTCGGCCTTCTTTAAGGGTTATAAGGGAGGGTGATTGTGTAGTTTGCGACTATGGCGTAATGTACGATGGTTATAATGTAGATGTAACTCGAACCTTTTTGTTGGGCAGAGTTTCATCAAAGGTTATGAACGTGTATGAGAGGGTGAGAGATGTCCAAGAGCAAGTTTTAATTGCAATTAAGCCTGGTGTGGAAGTTAGAAAATTGCACGAGCTTTCTTTAAAGCTTCTTGGAAAGTGGGGAGAATTTTTCAAACATTCATTAGGTCATGGTGTGGGATTAGAGGTCCATGAAGCTCCAAGGCTTTCTATTAGTAGCGATGAGGTTTTAGAGGAGGGGATGGTGATCACTGTAGAGCCTGGGGTATATCTTAGGGGGGAGTTTGGTGTTCGTATAGAGGACACCGTTGTAGTCAGAAAAGATGGGGTAGAGATTTTAACGCCAATTCCAAAGGAGGGAGTTCTATGTCTTTAAAGGAAAAGGTAGCATATATAAAGGGTTTCATTAAGGGCGGAGGGGTGACAGAAAAAAATTTTGAGGAAATAGTGAATTTGATAGTAGATGCTTTGGATGACGTGGCTTCCGTACTTGAGGAGTTAGAAAAGAACCAGCTTGACCTTGAGGAGTATGTAGAGTCCATTGACGATGATTTGGCAAATCTGGAGAAGGAATTTTGGGGAGAAGAAGGCGAAGCTGTTGAAGAAGAGTTCGAAGAGATAGAGTGTTCCAATTGTGGGGAGATGTTCTTTGTTCCGATTGAAGATTTGTATTCTGAGGAGGAAATAAGATGTCCAGTATGTGGGAAGGCTGTCGTTGTTGGGGAGGTAGAGGAGGGTGGAGATGGAAAGCAAGCATCCTGATGTTAAGGGAGAAATAAAGATAAATGAAGACGTCATAGCCACTATAGTGGCTATGGCTTTGGCCGAAGTAAAGGGAATAAAGCCTGCTACGGGTGGAAGTTTTATAGAGGAGCTTGCTGAAAAGTTTGGTAAAAAGCCTACCCCGAGAGGAGTAAAGGTCGAAGTAGAGGAGGGGGAGGTTAGTGTAGACCTTTCGCTCACAGTAGAATACGGCATGAGAATTCCCAACCTTGTGTTGGAGGTCCAGGAAAAGATAAAAAACACCGTTGAAGAGATGACGGGTTATAAGGTTAGGGAAGTAAATGTGACAATTCAAGGGATACATCTTGGAAGGAAAGAAGAGAAAGAAGAAAGGGAAGGTGAGCTTTAAGGATATACCTTGAAAAGGAGAAGGGGAAGAGAATTAGCTTTACAAATTCTTTATCAGTTTGACTTCAGGCCAAGGCTTACATATGATAAGGCGTTGAAAAGCTTGCCATTAGAATTAGAACTGCCAGAGGTAAAGTCTTTTACTGAAGAGATAGTTAAGGGCGTTCTCGATTTTAAGGAAGAAATAGACAAACTTATAGAGAAGCATACGGTTGGGTGGAAGATAGATAGGATGGCTTCTGTAGATAGGAACATTTTAAGAATTGCTCTATATGAGATACTTAGACGAAGGGAAGATGTTCCCCTTTCTGTCGCCATAAATGAAGCTGTGGAGCTTGCCAAAAAATATGGGACCGAGGAATCTAGTAAGTTTGTAAATGGTGTTTTAGCGAAAATAGTTCGTGAGGAAGGATTGGAATGAACAAATACAAGAAGAAGTTTTTAGGAAGACTAAAATATAGATATAATCTATGGCGTCCTTTGGGGCAAGCCATGGATGACTATAAGATGATACTTGATGGAGAAAAAATAGGGGTTGCCGTTTCTGGAGGTAAAGATAGTATAGTTCTTCTGGACCTTCTTTGGAAGCTACTTAAGTTTGCACCAATAAAGTTTGAAATTTACTGTTTAACCCTAAATATGGGGTGGCAGGGGTTCGACCCTACACCCATAGAGAGGTTATGCGAAGAGAGAAATATACCGTTTTTCTACATGGAGACAGAAATAGCAAAGGTTCTCGAACTTAAAAAGGAGAAAGACCCATGTTCTTTGTGTAGCTCGATGCGTAGGGGGGCTTTATATGAACTTGCGGAAAAAGTAGGTTGCCATAAAATAGCTTTGGGGCATCACCTTGACGATATCATTACGGCTTTTATGTTGAGCCTCTTTTTTGCGGGTTCTTTGGAAACTAGCAGACCTTGGGTTCGGTCTGAGTGCGGTAGGTTTGTCATTGTTAGGCCTTTAGCCTATGTTAGGGAGGATGTGATTGTCTCCTATCACAAGGAGATGGGGCTTCCCTTGGTGGAAAGTAATTGTCCTTATGCTACTTCTAATTATAGAAGCGAGATGAAAAAGATTCTTGCCGAGCTTGAAAAGTTAAATCCCAATGTTAGAAGTTGTATCCTTAACGCTTTAAAGAAAGGAGGGCTGTTGGATCCAATTGAGCGTGGAAAGATTGATTTGGGAAGCGAGGGAAGCCTTAAATGGGTGTGAGGTAGTAGTTGCTCTTTCTGGGGGTATGGATAGCTCTTTGGTTCTCCATGTGGTTGCTAAGGCTGTTTCTAAGGATAAAGTTAGAGCTGTTACTTTGGACTATGGAATCTACACTTATGATATATCAAAGATTTCCGCTAAAATGGTGGCAGAAGATGCTGGAGTAAGGCATTTTTTTATAGAAGCTAAGGAAGCTTTTGAGAAGGTTCATAAGCGAGGCCAAGCCTGTAATAGATGTGTTAGAACGAAATTGGCGATAATAAGGGAACATTTCCCTGGTTGTATAATAGTTACAGGGGCGAATCTAACTGATAGTTGGAGTAGGATAGGCGTAAAGCGTTTTAAGGATATATATGCCCCTCTTTTAAACCTTAGCAAATCTGAAATAAAGAGTTTTGCGGAGGAGCTCGGCGTCAGGTATTACAGAATAGGAGAGGGCGTTTCTAGGGAAGGATGTAAAGTAAAGCATTTATGGAAGCCTCTTGTTGCTCCTGAATACCATGGGATGGCCGTTTGCTTGGCTAATGATATTTTGTTGTCGTTTTTGAGACAGAACTCCTTTAATTTTAAGTTTGCTAACGTTAAAGTGGTAGGACCGCTGAGTAAAAATATAGCGCTTATTAATGTAAGTCCTCTTTTGCCTGATAGTCTTAAAGAAAAGCTCAGGGAAGAACTCCTTTCTGTTAGAGAAATAGATGAAGTTTATTTCTTAGAGGGGAAGTATCTTTTGAAGGTTAAGGCAAATCCTTCTATCTATCTTGTTGAGAGCTCTAAAAGGGACTTGGAACAAGGAAAGTTCAAAAAGGAAGTAGCATGTGATATTGAAGTAGAATGGTTGCTCTCGGGGAATAAAAGGTTACGGACCTTCCATGTTGTAGATGCTGTTAAGGAGGTGCAAAA